>Ga0137378_10000935_pt1 | contig 24117 bp, 27 predicted proteins | sample SagtaG_21_FD_104813 | JGI IMG/M metagenome (GOLD analysis project Ga0137378, IMG submission 104813) | Vadose zone soil microbial communities from Sagehorn Ranch, Mendocino, California, USA - Sage2_L_60_16 metaG | ecosystem: Environmental > Terrestrial > Soil > Vadose zone | place: USA... | reverse complement strand
TCGGCCAAGGCGAGGAAGTAGTGTGCATGCCGCCGCCCTATCGCTTCTGTCTCCTCGCTCTCTGTGAGGCGCTCCAGCGCGTACTCACGAATGGTCTCCAGCATCAGCAGGCGTGGCTGGCCATCAGCCTGCGTCTCTGGCCGCAGCAGGCTCTTGTCCACGAGTCCCGCCACGGCCTCCAGCACGTCGATTTCCAGGTCTCCCTGAGCAGTGCAGACGGCTTCGGCGGCCTCGAGCGTGCAGCCCCTGACAAAGACTGCGAGCCGCCGGAACAGGGTCTTTTCGTCCTGCGAGAGCAGGCCATAGCTCCAGGCGAGGGTCGCGCGCAGCGTCTGCTGACGCAGGGGCAGATCCTGTGCTCCCCCGACCAGCAGTTTGAGTCGGTTCCTCAAACGTGGGAGCAGCGACTGGGGGGAGAAGAGCTTGCTGCGCCCGGCCGCCAGTTCGATGGCCAGCGGCAGGCCGTCCACCTGATGGCAAACTGCAGCGATGAAAGGCGCATTCTCAGCAGTGATGGCAAAGGCGGAATGCACCGCCCGGGCTCGCTCGACGAAGAGGCGGATGGCCCCGTACTGCATCAGACGGTCGGGTGGCGGCAGGTTCCGCAGGTCCGGCAGCGCGAGGGGTGGCACCACGAACTCGTGCTCGCCGGAGAGATGGAGTGCCGTTCGGCTCGTGAGCAGCACATGCAGACACGGCGCCGCCGCGAGCAACTCGGCGACGATAGGGGCGGCGGAGACGACCTGTTCGAAGTTATCCAGCAGCAGCAACAGGCGCTGCTCGCGCAGGTAGTCGTGCAGGCTCTCCAGCAACGGTCGACTCCCTTGTTCCCGCACCCCGAGCGCCTGGGCGATGGTCGAGAGGACCAACCCCGGGTCGATCAGAGGGGTCAAGGCGACGAAACAGGTCCCATTCGCGAAGGCGGAGGTTACTGCTGCTGCCACCTCCAAGGCCAGGCGCGTTTTGCCGACGCCTCCGGTCCCGGTCAGCGTGACCAGGCGCACCTCAGGGCGTGAGCAGAGCGTACAGACGGCAGCGATCTCCTGCTCACGGCCAACCAGCGGCGTGAGTGGTCCCGACAAGCTCGACTGAGGAAGAGTACGCATCTCGTGCATGACTGGTGTGCTCCTTGTCTCTTTAGGAAGCTCGTTCCCAGATGCTCCCTCGCCTGACCCATCGCTTGCCATGGTTGGGGGTGGTGGTCGTGCGTTTGGGGTGCGAGGGAAACTTCACCCGATCTCCCTTGGGCTGAATATCTCTCACCGCTTTACAGGTTGGACACTCAAAGCGCGAAACTCCGGTTTCTTCTATCTGGGAGGGCGAAACGCGGATAACTTCGGTAAAGGAACATCCAGCGGTTTTCCGCACAGAGAAAGCGCTCGTCTCCCCAACGGAATCACGGACGATCGCACGCTGACCGACACGGGGCTGGGGGGGCTTGAGAGACACTTGCGGCATGGGGGGGGGCCGCAGAAGTAAGCTCTGCGATCTCATCTGCTTGGCCGGCAGACGGCATCCCTGGCATACTTCCAGGCGTCGGTTCCGTCTTTCCGATTGCCGCTTTTGCAGGCTTTTTCCACAGTGCCTGGAACTGTTTGGCACCCTCACTGTTGTGGAGCGCCACCTTGTGTTCGCCTGCACGCGCTTCCATCTCCAGGCTGACTCGTCTGGCTGGATGCGGCATGGTTTTTGTGAGGATCTCCTCGGTCAAGTTGGTCCCGCTCTTCGCCAGGGTCGCTGCCACCGCATCAACCAGCCAGTCCTTTAATACTCCAATGCAACCAACACAACCTTCGGCAAACCACCGCCAGCGCGAAAGCAAAGCATTCAGGTCGACATCGAGCGGAACCCGTTCCAGCAAATATTTCAGGGTAGCCACAAAGGCGGTGCGTTCTTCTTTGTTCTCAACGTGATAGCGAGCAAAATGAATATCTCGACCGCGACGAGCGAGCTGCCCACTCGTATTACGAAACCCAAATAAGGCATAGGGACCTGCCAGAACGTGTAACACCTTTGTGCGATTACTTAACGACTTCAGCCATTCGAGTTGCTCATCAACACTGTGACTGCCATCCCCTTGCATCAGGCGGTGTCCTTCATCGACAAACACCGCTTTGACGCGCGCGCGGATCAGGGCTTGCTCTGCCACTCCACGCGCCTTCAGCCAATCGATCGCCCCAAGTTTTGAGCGAGTCGCTTTGGGTGCTCCCATGAGGTGGGCCACGTTCCCCACCAGTTCTTTGACCAGCAGATGCTCTTTGAGCGCATCGATGATTTGCCAGTAGTAATCCAACCGCAGGTAGGGTCCCAGATCCGGCGGGATCGGCTCCAGCAAGAGGATCGGAATCACGAAGCGATCGAACTCCTCTCTCGTGAACCGTTCTGCCACAACGGTGAGGGCTTTCGACTTTCCCACGCCACCTGGTCCACACAGCAGCACATGTGTGGCATCGGTATGCTCTTCGACCCACAAAGACAACTGATCATCAACTTCTTGCAAGTGTGCGTGCTTCACGGTGACGGCCTTAAAGGCATCCAGTCGTGCTCTGGCCTCGGGTGTCAACTGTGCCATATCAGCGATACTCCTCTAACGTCGGAAGAGTGCTCAGGTCAAGCTCATCGTCCATCTCGATATCGGCGGGGCTCGGTTCGAGACTGGTCGTCTTCGACCGACCAACAATGGCTTCGCGAATGGACACTCCCTCCAGATCGCGCTGTTGTTGGGTAAGCCTCGCTTCCTCGGTCAGCACCTCTTCCAGAAACGTCGCCAGCCTCGAACTGTCAATGCTCACGCGCTTGCGATGATGTGCCCGTTGCTGTTCGCGCCATTCAGAGAGGATCAGTTCCCACTCCCGCTCTGAACGCCCCTGAACCTGAAGGAACGCATCAGCCGTACACGTCAACCATTGCCCATCCACAAAGGCATAGGCGAGGCTCATATCAAAGGGCTCGTACCGAACCTCAACCCGCTTGCCTGCATCTCTTGAGGAACGCATCAGTGGGTGGTAGTAGCGTAAGCCATTGACCACTATCCCACGCGCGGCATCGAGCTTTGCGTATCTGGTGCGTGTGGTAGGGCAGGTGAGGATGAGAAACTCTTCGGAATAGGGGATCAGACGGTGCGTGCGCATCCCTGCCAATTGTATCCCCTGTGCAAATGCTTCGCGGGGACTCTGCCCCAAAGCAGGGTGGTCCATCTGATCATACACCTCATAGGCATATTGACAGAGCCGTGCCGAAAACCGCGAGAGCGTCCAGACAGCCAGGCGCTGAGGATCAACTTCACGTGTCATCTGACGTGGATGCTTTGTCGCCTGGGTATTCCCAGACAATTGGTGCAGAAGCTCCGTGGTGGTCGTCCCAAAGAGCCGCTCAATCACGGAACCCATGCGTGGGTGCGCCGCCGGGCGGTCTTTTTTCGTGACAAAGTACCGCGTGAGCAGGGTCTCAAAGTAGACGCTGCCAAATTCTGGACCGCGATCGACAAAGCACTCCTGCGGCAGGCGTTGGTGACGCTGCACGCAGATCCGCAGCGCCATCATCACCGAGCGATAGCTGGGGGGATCATAGGTCAGATAGCACGCCAGAATCCGCCGCGAGTAGGCATCGGTGAGAAAGGTGGCCCAGGGTTTGCCCAGCGGTTTACCGGTGAGCGAAGAAACCAGGACAATATCCAGCTCGGTATGATCCAGGTGGGCGAGGGCAAAGGGGCGTTCTCCGTGGCGAGGAGTCGTCTGATCTAACCAGGCAAGGGGGGCAGAGGCGTAGGCTGCACGGGTGCCACGGCGCTTGGCCTCCACCTCGTTGGTGGTGAAGCGGGCGCGAATCCGGTAAAAGGTTTGCTGGCTCACGGGAGGAAGCCCGAGCTTGACGCATTGCTCTCGGTACAGTCGATAGACAGCTGCCGCGCTTCTGCCTTGGGGCGCGGCGTAGTGGGTGTGCAAAGCCGCTTCCAGCAGGTGCAGAGAGGCGGGTTCGATGCGCTGGTTCCGATTTCCTCGCGCTGCTACGCGATCAAGCAATCCCAGATAGCCACATCCATGCTGATCAATGGCCTGCTGGAACGCCTTCCACCAGCGTTGGATGGAACGCCTTGAGGCAGTGGTCGGTTCCCCGCGTGCGTAAGCCAGCATATGAATCATGCGCTGGTTGGCCGCCTGCTGTGCTTTAGAACCCGCCTGGGCGAGGAGTTGACGCACCTCTGGCGTCATGGGTGAGGGGGATGCTGCCCCTACCACCCAGAGAGAGCCTTCCTGCTTCAGGTGTTCAAACTCGGCCTGCGACATGGCGAGGAGTTCGCCGACTTCTGGTCGCAAATGGACCATCTCTCCCCACCCTTCGATCCTCCAGAGCCGTCCATCCCAGGCGACAGGCGCATCGGGTAAGAGAGTCGAAAGACGAGCAAGCTCCCCCTGATGAACCTTCGGAACCTGTCTTTCCTCCGCATAGAGGGCCACCTGCTCATGACGCATCAGCAGGGTCGCCGAAAGGTTCGTGAAGACCCGACAGGTAGAAAGCAACCCCCAGATGACATCAACGGCTAGGCCAGGATAGAGCGCAAGCAGTTCGTTGAGAGGGATACCAGGATGGGCCTGGATATGAGCCAGCGCCACTACTTCTTGCTCCGGGTGTGGAGGAACCTCATGCGCCCAAAAGTCCTGCAAAAACTTCAGATTTTGCATCTGGAGGGGATGGAACTCGGCGGAAGAACGCAGCCGATAGGTCAACCCAAATTGCTCGGCATATGTCTCCCCCGGAGGGCAATGCCACTGGCCGGTTCCGGCTTGCTGGTAGCGAGCGGGCTGATCTTCCGAAAGACGATCGAGCGAGGAGGCCTGCTTCCATTCTTCCCAGCCTGCCGATTCGCGGCGTAACACGAAGAAGTCAGGGGTGTGCCATTGGGTGGTTCTGTGGCCCGATCTGGCGCGATAGCTGAGCGGGATGCGAGAAGACTGGTCGTAATACTCCAAGACATCCTCGTCGCGTTCCATCCCGTAGATCGCCCAAAACTCCACACGATCGCTTTCAAACTGGATGGACACGCCCATTTTGGGGCTCGGATAGCGTCCAGTGATGTTATTGGCACGCCCGCTCACCCGGCGAACCGGAGGCGAGGAGCGAATGGACGCGATGAGCGCCTCGGTTTCGGAGCTCAACCGAAGGCGCTGGCTCCAGGTATGGAACGCTTCGGGCGTCATTCTCATGACCATCTTCCCTTGAATCGTGCGGAAATCGCGTGTTTCTCTCCCTCAAGAGTAAGTATACCCGAGATGTGCCAGAAATACGAGCTTTTTCAGGCATTTCTTGGCGCATTTTCCATATATCTTGGCGAATGAGTTGCGGGCCTGACGAAAAAGAGAAGTGGAGAACGGAAAAAGAGAGCCTTACGATGTCACGCCACATTATGAGCGAGAGCCGATTCACTGAAAGCGCTTGGCAGCGTGGCAGATTATCTGGAAAACAGCAATTTTTAGCCGATAAATGACACAACAAGAGGAGCGATGGGGAAACAAGCGGGAAAACGCGTCTGTGCTGCTTTCCCCCCAGGACAGCATTGAGATTGGCATCTATCTCTCTGGCTTGCAGCCACACATCAGGGACACGCAAGCGAGAATAGCGGCGGAACCAGCACCACCAGAACCAGAACTTCCAGAAACCTACCTGCCTCCTTTGACACCTCCTGATCGAATGAGGCTTTCTGACTTTGCCCGGACGCATGGCATCTCTGCGACCGAGGCGGTGAAATACTTTGACAAGCATCTGATTGCTGGTGAAAGAGACCGAAACTCCTTTAGCTATTCCGGGAAAACGGTGGACAGCGTGCTCATTTACACACAAGGCAAAAGAGACGCATGGCAGCAACTACACGACTTGCCCGGATTTCGTAGTTGCCCCCAGTGCCCGCATGAAGTAGAGGAGGACGATGAGCAAGCGAGCACACCGCTAGAAGAAGCGGAGACGTGACAACTCGATATCGTCGCTTTTTGACACCGACGCTCATGCCCTGAATCAACAGATCGCCGACCGTACATGTCAGAAATGGGCGGTGAAACTGGCCCACTTATGTGGGCGGTTGCGCTGGTCCTCTCTGGTCCACCTTGAGCCATTGCAGACGCTTAGCCTCCTGGTTCGCATACTGCGCCAGGTGGGAGAGGCGATTAGACTGGCCGATGATGATTTCGTACAAGCGATTTGCCCTCCCCTGGCTTTGGCACCCACGCAGCTCGCGCATGGCGGCAACCAGGCGCGTTGCTGCATCCTCAATCATCTCTTCAAGACTCCCGGCTGCCTGCTGCTCCGCCTGCGAGATCAAATCGTGCCACAGCTTCGTCTCAGGGACGCCCAGGTGCAATTGAATATACAGGGGTCTGCTATCGGTAAACAGTTGGCCGCGCGCTTCGATCAGCGCCTGTTCGGCCTCCTGCGGGCTCGCGAAGGTCCGAATGTCGTTGGCCTCTGAGACGAGCAACGGTTTCCAGCTCTTGCCGGGACGCACCTTGTTTGCTGTATACATCTCCGCGAGCCAGGTGGCCTTGAGGCTTTCATGTGGGCGAATGCGACACCCCTGGTAGCCTCTTGGGCGCTGAAGCTTATCGAGGACGCTTTGTAGGTCATGATAGTGCTTACCCATTCTCTCCCTGCCTTTCGATCCGCTCTACGTTGAAGCAACAACAACCTCCCATCATTGTACCAGTTTTGCTGGGAAATCTCTGGCGTATTGTAAATCCTTGAATTCAGTAAGGGGAAATGAGCATACTTATGTGAGGGAAAGCTTTTTGTCCGACCTCAAATAATTGGGCCACTTTGCCATCATCTCATGCAAGAGGAGCGATGTGAAGAAGAAACGCCAATGGAAAGCGCGGAAAGTGGAGAGCGGGCCAACGTTTGCTCTGGCCGAGTTGGTGCCAGGTGAAGCCGCGCTGTGCCTCCATAATGGGGATCTGTTGTATGTCATCAAGGAGCAGATGACGCCAGAGGCAGGGGCGCAGATGCTTATGGATGTCCTGTCGGGGAAGATCGGTCTGGACGAGTTAGGGAGGGGTGAATTGCGGGTGGTACATATGAAGGAGGCAGGTTTGATGACATTGGATCGGTTCGGACGCCCTCTCTCTACTTTAGCGAACGATGAAGAGGTTGATAGTCAGGGGCGGTTACATCTGAAAATTCAGCCGTCTCCTTTGCCTTGTTCCGGGTGTGGTGCGCGTCCGGCAAAGCGCTGGGATCTTCTGGGGGATCATGGCGTCCTGTGCAAGACATGTCTCTCAGAAATGATCGATGAGATGAATGCCTCCATTGGTGGTCATCAGATTCCAGCAGGCTATGAGCCGCGCCCAGGGGATATTTGCCTCATGAAACTGCGAGATGGCCAGTACAACTTGCATCCCTATGTCGATGGTTCATGGCCCTATGATCGTTTACTCTTGCAGCAGGAAGCCGAGGAATTGATCCGGTCCATGCAGCTCGTTGCCCAGGACGAATTTGAGCGTTTCTACTACCGTCCTCTTCAGATGGAACTTTCCCTCACATAAGTATGCTCATTTCCCCTCACTGAATTCAAGGATTTACACGTATACAGCCGCCAGTATCAATACTTCCCTATGGAAGTTTATAGATTGGCAGGCCCGACAGATGGCTAATTTTCTCAGTGGTGTGGGAAAGCAACTGAACGCCGACTGTACACCAAAAGCACATCATCGGCGAGCCAAGCGAAGCTGTAATGATCACCAGCAGTACAGCGTATGAGGCAAAAGCAGCTGCCCCCCCATGCCAGCAGCACTGCCTCGACTCAGTTATATAGGTAATAACAGCTCATTTTTACAACAGTTCTCATTACTCCGATGAGCACGAGAAGATTGGACACCATACCGAGTTTTGTGTAATGGCGTAAAGCGAGAATGCGTTAAAACCACGCCAGTCCTGGCTTCGAGGCTTTTCTGTAATTCAGCGTTACACAAAATTCGGTATGGTGTCCGAGATTGAGGCCCTAATTTACTAAGAGGAATACCAGGGAGGCAACGCATCAAGGATTACCGGATCAAGGAGATTATTCCAGACCGATGAAGAAGGTCTCTAAGATCTCTCTGGTTACCAGTGGAAATCGTTTTTAGAGTGCTTTTAGAGTGCTTTTAGATCGTTTGAACTTAGAGCCATCATAGGTTGGATCTGCCAGATTTCTTCAGATAAATAGAATAAGGGATGACAGGGGGGAAAGCACGGAGCTTTCAGGTATCCGGAGATGTCACCCATTTTGCTACTATAAACCGATACCCATCTCTATACTTCCATATGGAAGCTTTGATATAGAGCAAAGAAGAGAGACACCTGATGTATTCACATCAGGTGTCTCTCCAGAATGCTATTGATCTTTCCCACGAGCCGCACGCAAATGATTTTTCAGTTCCATGAAGGCCAGTCCCCAGCGATCGACATACAGATTTAACACTTCACGTTGGGCGGGAGTCATAGCCCCAATTTGTGGCTGCAGGCGATGGATGATCTCTGCTATGGTAGCGCCATCCTCCCGAAGCTGCTGCTCGAACTGGATGAGTGCTTGCGTCGAGTCTACCGGCTCTCCTGTCACATTCTCAGCGAGAGAGGAAAGAGGCTCCCGCTCGACTGCTTTCCCCTGCCCGATATCTGGTGATACTGGCGGAGGAACGACTGGTGCTAGGGGCGACACCGCTTTCATTTTCCCTGTTGCCTCTCTAACGGCCAGCTTCACCTGCTCGACCTTCTGGAGCTTTCCCTCGCGCACGTCGGTGATAATGCGATCACGCTTTTCCGGGTCTTCAACCTTGTTGATTTCAAAGGCCGACCGCAAGGGCAGATCTGGCTGGTCTCTTACCAACTGCTGAATATCTTCAGCGCGGAGCACAGCCAGGCGCATGAAGATGTAATCTCTATCCTTTCCAATACGCTCGGCGAGTTTGCGAATAGAATACTTCGGGTGTCCATCTCCGCCCTTAAGGGACAGCAGTTGCCGATACTTTTCGGCTTCTTCGAGTGGGGTCAGATCCCTACGCTGCACGTTTTCAATCAGCCCGATCTCAGCCAGCTCGTCGTCTGAGTACTGCGCGATCTCAACAGGATAATGAGTGTAACCTGCGAGACGAGCCGCCCGCCAACGTCGCTCACCGAACACCAACTCGAAGAGGTCGTCACTGCCTGGTACCTGCCGGACGCGAATGCGCGTGAGGATACCGTGTGTCTGCATCGAGGCAACCAGGTCTTGCAGCGACTCAGGAGAGAGGCTTTCGGGCATCCGGGCCTGGGCCTGGCTCGGGATAATCACCTCAAGCGGAAGTTCAGCAAGAGCAACTGGACGCGACGGCAGAACAGCATCAGCTGTCTCGACGGGGAGATCCTGCGCCCCTCTTGTTAGCTGCTCTGTAGCTGCTTCCAGCACTTCTGCCGCCTCTGTTACTTGCAAACTCGGCCCCGCTGGCTTTTTCTTCCCATAGAGCTGCTTAGGCATGCGCTTCCCCCTCCTCGTCAGTCAACTCAAGGATACGCTCGACGAAGTCCGGCGGAACATGCAGATGCTGTACGGAGGTCCCAAGCGTACCGACAAGAAGCTCATCGCGAATCGCGCGGTACGCCTGGGCGATCTTCTCGGTTTCGCGCGGCTTGTAAGTGAGCACACTTTGCCTTTCCAATTGTGCCTCGGCGATATAGACCGTTCGACCAATTTCTGTCGAGAAGAAAGGCATGTGACTTCCGAGCATCTCATGGGCATAGCCAATCGACTGGGTGTTAATCGCAGTACGCCGATCCACCATGGTAATCAACCCCCCCCGGATCAGCAGGTTGGAGATCATGCCGTCATCGCGCACCTTCTGTAAATGCGTGAGCATCATGGCAGCTCCAGCGATGCCGAGCGGCTCTGCCTGGACAGGGATGATGAGTTCATCTGCGGCCACCAGTGCATTATTGACCAGAACGCCCAGGTAGGGAAGCGAATCGAAAATGATGAAATCGTACTGGTCCTTCACTGGCGCAAGCAGTTTCTCAAGGATATGCTCGCGTTCCACTTGCGCGGCGAGTTCATCATTGGCCGCGTTCAGGGCCATGTTTGCAGGCACCAGGTCAATGCCACCAGCAAGATGATAGATGGCCGAGGGAAGCGTCTTCCTCCGGTTAAAGGTAAATTCGCGCAAGACGGTGTAGAGCGTAGGGGCTCCTCGCTTATGGCGATAGCCAAGAACGGAAGAAAGGTTGCCCTGCGGGTCGGTGTCCACGAAGAGAACGCGCTTCCCGGTTTCAGCAAGGGCGAGGCCCAGCGTTTGAGCCGTCGTCGTCTTGCCGGAGCCTCCCTTCGGTACGGCGATGAGAACAGTACGCGACATATCTGCCACTCCTTTTCTATTGAGCTACATTAGCCTCATTATACGCGAACACTGGCGATCTGCATACCGCCAGCTGTCTGTCGGGACAGACACCCTACGATGATACGCTTTCGATCGCCGCACGAACCGCCTGGACAACTTCAACATAGGCCGCTTCCCGCCGCCGCCATAAGGTAAGAGGTCGGGCATTCTTGGGGAGTACCTCGCTCAGTTGGGCAAACTGATAATCTTCCCAGGCGCACGCGCTCAAGACCACAATAAAGCTGGCAAAGGCTCGAACTTCGAAGCGAGCGATGCGCGCCAGTGTCTCCTCTATGCAAGGATCTAAGCGGATCAAGGCCACAAGCAGATCAACGCTAATGAGAGTCAGCACGAGGTGTGCCCGCTCAAGCTGGTGCATGAGCTCCTCTACCGGCATTTTCCATTGCTTCGATACCTTACAGGGATGCCAAGACAGGTGGTCATCCCGAAGCACCGTGAAGTGCTCAAAAAGTTGTTTCCAATACCGCTCATCTTCCTCAGCGTAAAGGCATACAACTTCAATGAAAGGTCCACTTTGGCGCGCCTCTCGAAGACGAGCCTCTAGCAGGCCCTCGTTGGGTCCATCTGGCCCATGCAACTCTACGCCGAGCGGATCGAGGATCTCATGCAACTGTCGATCAAGAGCCTCTTCCTTCATTTCCATAACATCCGTTCCTTCCTCTATATAGTGCTGCCCTGGCCACCCAGATGGAAACCAGGACAGCCTTCTCCTCTCTATAGGTGGATAACCTTGAGCGCCGGGAACTGCTCTTGCACCTTGCGTGCAGCCTCCAGGCGGTGGCACTCCTCGACCTCACGGCACATACACATCAGGGCAAGATGCTGACCACGCTGCAAACGCTCACCGACCAGATTCACGCCGTTTTCGGGTTGGAAGAGGTGAATAGGAGCACCAGGCCGGTTATAGTTCACGTTGCCGAGCGCCTGGACATGGATATAGTGATCTCCGAGCCGCTCTTGAAGCTGGGCCTGACGCCACTTCGCCACACGAGAACCGGGGGAATAGCGAATATCAACGATCAAGATATCGAGCGCAACCAACTGCTCGATGACTGCATCAGGGCAGACATCTGTGTAGCCAAAGGTGTACAGCAACCCCAGCTCACTCGCCCGCTGGAGTAGATAGGCATGTGTTGCAGCGATCACTGCTGGTATCACCAAACGCTGGTCCATCTCTCTAGGAAAGCGGCCCATGTACTTTTCAAACTCGATCACGACAAAGTCTGTTGTGGCGGTGAGCAGTTCTCGCGGATCGGCATCAGCCGCTGCATCATCCTGAAGCAAGATCTCTGCTGCAGTGCGTGCGAGTTGGTCAACCAATTGTTTCTCTCGTTCTCGTATCTCGTTCATAAGATTGATTTCCTTTCCAATGCATTGTTCGCATGTCGCAATAGGTGTTCCCTGCGAGCAGCGGTCATGGACATATCTCGACCTTCAGCGGGAAACGGGTATGCTGGTGGCTGGTATGTGTTCTTGAGCCGGAGCCCCCCGGAACGAGGGGGCGCGAATCGGAATTCCCAATGGTCATAACTTGCTCCTTAGCAAAATGAGACGCGACGACGTTCATGTATCGGTTCGAGCTGCCAGTAACTAAAAGCTTGCGGGAGTTCTCTCCCATTGACGCTGATCCAGTAGCTCGCCTCCTCACCATCAAACTCGCGGCGAGCTGGATCGTCAGGCCGGATCGCGGTGATAATTCCTACGATGCCGCTATACTCAGGTCCCGCGCTCTCGTTGATGGTCACCTCCGCATGAAGCGGATGGGGAGCGGAGGTTGACCCACTATCCGCGCCTGGCCGAGCGTTCCAGTACTGGCCATCAAGGACTCTTCCTGCCCTCCTCCTGCCTACCCGGTAGAAGGTCGTGCTGTCGAGGGTGCATGTTTCAGACTTCCCGCGCTCTGGCCTCTCCGTTACCCACTCGCCCCATTGCTTGAAATGGTACGCAGTGCCAGATGCCCCACATTGATCTCGCAAGCTCCTGGCCCAGGCGGGATGCATAGGTCGGGCATGCTTGCCCGACTCGCCGCCGACGATTACCCATCCGATCCTATCGATCCACCTGGCGAGATCAAGAGCACCGATGAGTGGCTCAGCGCTCACGAACAGTTGGTCTGCTGGCAGTGGTAGCTGTGTTAAGAGTGGCAGCCTTTTTTCTGCCGCATCCTGGTCCTCGGCGGAGATGCCGACGATGACGTGAGGGAAATTCGTCGCGTTGAAATCCCGCAGCCCCTCCGGGGGGTCCTCTTGCAGGAGTTCAAGGAGCCGCTCGGGCCGCTTGGTCAACACATAGTACGTGTGCCAGCTATAATTCCACATGGCACTGAAGACCTGACCGATGAATTCGTCAGGGACATCCTTGTGAAACAAGTCGCTCTGTGAGCAGACAAAGATATCCCGGTGCTCCTTCCAGTGGGCGGGATCGTTCAGGCGCTCCGGGAGCGTTTTGACCGTTCCTGTCCAGTTCAGGAGGCCATTTGCTTGTTTGGTGACCAGTCCACTATAGACGCTGCTGATCTTCGGGTTAGGGTTGCTTTCCATGCGCCTGGCGTCTCGCAGAGCATAGCAACCGTAGCAGCCAGATGAGACTTTGTCGCATCCGACCGTGACGGGCCAGGTCGTATCTGCCCACGAGACATGCGTTCTATCCGACACAGGGTATCCTCCTTTTTTCTGCAGCGCTTGCGTTAGAGGGCGTAGCATCCACGATGACATCTGCAATGGACACCAGTCGGCTCAGGATCACAGCTTTATACATGTACCTCTCCCTTTTCTTCCTGTCCTTCTTCAAGCACCGCGATGCTCAAGAGCACCTTATGTACCTTCGCAGCATCCTGTATGTCGCCTTGCACCGAAAATTGTAGGAAACTCACCCGCTGGAATTGATGAATGCTCACCTCGTGAAGGTGCAGCCGGTCCTCATCGAGGTCCCGCTCCAATTGCTCATCCAGGCAGGTTGCGATATGCGACCAGCAATTGCTCGCCTGAGCCAGTTCCTCCAGCGCGGCGCACAGGCCGTAGCACAGAGTCGTGCCATCGTGATCTCGCTCGTAGCCCTTCCAGGCGTCGCTGTAGAGGATACGGGCGCTATCTTCACACGCGAGTGCTTTGAGCACTTCGCTCCCGACGTGAAACGCCGAAGCCTCCTCGGCTTGCTCAAGGAAGGACCGCCATTCGCGTAAGAGGCCCGGGAGTGGATAGGGCGCGAGAATATGTGTTGCCACCGCTACACCACCTGCCTCTCTGCATCCAGGCGGGCCTGCACTCCATCCCAGAAGTGCGCCGGCGGCTGCCAGTCCCACAATCCGTAATTCCCTCTCGCCTCGATGGGTTGAGGCAAACGATAGACCGTCGGGAGTGACCAGACAAAACGACCTGGTGCGAAATTGCCAAAGGACCGTTCCGGCTCTGGCGGGACCTGTCCACGAGAGAGCGTCGGGGGAAGACGACGAACATCCTCCAGCCAGGCGACGGCCACAACACTCCCAAGGGGAAACTGCCAGGTGTTCCGTGCATTCCCCCGCCGGGGCTCTGTCCATCGAAAGCCAGCAGCCTCAAGCGTACTCCGAAACGGCTCCTCGAAGCAGAGCGCCTCTGCCTCTGCGGGAAACCTTTTACTGACATGAATAGCCAGAGGACCCCGGTAGTCATCTGGAGGAGGCCAGCTTCGCGTCTCCAAGCGCTTGGCCCCAATAGCAACGAGTTCCGCCCAAGGGTCTGTCAGCGTCAATGCCCTCACTGTGTCATGCCGTAATAGAGCGACGAGGAGAGGGGCGATGGCCTCCCGCCCTTTCGTGGTAGACTCTCTGTTTGAGGTATGTATGACCATCATGTTTACCTTCCTAGTTTCCGCTGAGATGGAACCTCAGCGGAAACTACTTTTTTTACCACATCAGCAGAATAAGCTAGTATAGTTACGCTTTCCCGCCTTCTCCAGGAAAAACCATCCACCAATTGACCGGGATATCACCAGCCTCCGTGACCCAGCGAACAGTGACGAGACATGGCAGAGACTCGCCAGAGAGCGAGTGCATCCGGAGACCCTCGCAAGCCCAGGGGGCATGTTCATCATCGCCCTGCTGCTGGACACGCACATAAACAATATCCACGCCGACAGGTGAGGTGCGTTCAAAAAACTCTCTGGCGAGCTGATAGGCGTGCCAATAGTGATACCCTCTACGCCAATGCTGGCGGAATAGTCCGCGCAGGTGAGGGAAGCCAACGATCTGCTCGGCCTGAGCCATTTCCTGTTCCAACGCCTCCGGTGTTTTGCCTTGCGGAGGAATGGCCCGGATGGCATAAGCACGCCCCATGTCAAACCCAAGCCAGGTTGCAGCCTCTTCCGGCGTCGGCCTTACGAAACTCATATGCTCAATGCTCCTTCCCAGGTGTCTATCGGGACAGACACCTAGACTCATATGCCGATTCACGCAGGGAAGCTGTCGGAAACGCTTTGGCGGCAATAATCCCCATGCTATCCTCTCTGCTCGCCCATTCCCGGCGCTTGCGTGGCCTGCTCGATAATCTGGCACACACTAGCGCATTCATGGTCGGGAACGGTCCGCATGATCGTTTCCCGAATCTGCCTTGCGAAGCCTGCCCAGTTCTCGTCGGCCTGTGCCTCGATTGCCTGGACGAGCGCCAATGCCTTCTCCTGTAACGGGGATGGCTCATGCTGAGCCTGCTGAAGCCGGGCCAGCACTTCAGCCCGTGTGTTCGCATAGCGTGCATCCCTACCCAGGCTCAACACAGCAATGTCGAGGACACAGCGGTCATAGTTCCATGTATCCGTGCGAGAATCGTAGGAGGGGGTAAAGGTCGCACTCCCTCCCCGGTTCTCCTCTTCCCTGACGCCCATCACGCTCCCCCTCCCGCATACTCATCGTCCTCCAGGTCGAAGTTGCCAGTCACCATCCACGGATGCTGGCGCGGGTCTGGGGCCGGGCAGTGCTCGTATGGTGTGTTCTTGTCACGAGCCGCCTGCAGCTCCTTGAACAGCCTTCTGGATGAGCGGCAGTACACCGGCCCTCCTTCAGGAGTCTGCAACACACAGAGATAGACTTGTTCTTCTCGGCGCTCCCCTGGGTACCCTGCGGCATCCGCTGCATTCATTTGGCAAATCAACTCAGTGATATCCCTATACCCCCACCGCGCGGTGAGTTCGGCGATGGCATCTTTGACGGCTTGCGCCCGCTCTTCCAAGCTCATACGAGCATCGAGGTACCAGGAGCAAAGCAGTTCGCTGACTCCTGAGCTGGCGCTGAGCTGCGCGGCGGTGACTTGCTGGGCGTGATCGGGGACAACACGAGCAAGGACCTCGTCTAGTCCGCGAACGGCCCAGGTCATAAGCCTGGGCCAGGTTCCATCGTTCAAGAAAGCCGCCCACATCCCCATAGAATCGTCGGCAAAGTGCCGACAACATTGCACCAGACACTCTACCCGCCGGGCTTGCTGTTCATCGCGCGGCTGAACTTCCTGCTGCTCGTTGAAGCTGGCGGAGGCAACGCCAATCTCGCCGAGCTGCTCCTGCAATCCTCTCAGAGCCCCGGTAACTGTTTTGGAAAATCCCGTACTGTCGCGCGCCTGCACATAGGTGAGTGCTGCGCGCGCAACCGTCCAGTGAAAATGGTAGCCCGCTCTCCAGACGCTCACAAAAAGCGCCTGCTGTGCTGTCGAGGCAAGTTGCTTCGCCCAATATTCAGCCGCGATGTTCTGCTGGAGTGTGGTCTCGCCGGGAATGTGCGTCGCATAAGCACCGCTAGCAGTCAAGCTCAATTGTTGTAGCATGAACCGTTGTGTACTGGTTCCCATTCGTTCTTTCCTTCCTGTTACGTTTTCATCGTGCCTCGACGAGGTGTCTGTCCGGACAGACACCTCGTCTGCTTACACTGGCAATCCAAGCGTTGCCAGAACGTCGTCAATATCCTCACAATCCTCGCTCTTGGTGACTATCCCTCCCAGGTCGCTCCCATAGACCTCATAACTGACGAAGCGAACAGGACGCTCAGGCCACGCAAGCGATGCTTCAGCCTCTTTCCAGATGGTCACCTGAACAATTGTCAGGGGTTCACCACTACTCACTCTCCGCACTCGCTGCTCCTTGTCCACAATAGTCAGTAGTTCCCCCAGACCCGTGAAGGGGATCTCATCCTCGCTATCGTCCAAGTTGACCGTTGTCGTGTACGCTGCCGCTACTTCCTTCTCTCGCTGCTCAAGCACTCCTCGCGCAGCTTCATCTCCCGGTAACAAGCGGTATCTGACCGTGGCATCGGAATAGTTCACACTCATCAGAGTTTGCATCTGCTCCTCTGCCCATACCTCAAGCTCATCGAGCGAACCCGCCTCGTATTCCACCTGGAGCGTGAGTGTGCGAATAAATGCGACAGTACATTTGAATCCTTGCCCAGATGACTCAGGGGTCTTCGGCTCCGGAGGTGGGGGACCAAACATCAGACGAAGCGCACGCCGATCGGCTTCTCGCATGTCCACTTTTTACTTCTCCTCTCAGGTGTCTGTCCCGACAGACACCTCTGTTTCTGCTTACTTCTCGCAAGACTGGTTTCATTCGCTTTAGAATCCATCCATATCGGCGTAGAAACCAACCAGATGTTCTACATTTTTCATGGCCTCATCCATATTGACCTCATCTGTTGTATCCTGTGGAGCCGTGATTGCTCCCCCGACCCCCTCGACCGGCTGCACCCTGGGATACCAGAGAGAGGCTGGCCCTTTCCCGCCATACAAGGCCCGGTGACGATCTGCCAGGAGCGCTTCTAGATAGTCTTCAAGCTCCATCTCCAGACTGTGGGCTTCCTGTTCCAGGCTGCGCAGGACATGTGATGCCTCTCGAAAGCGGAGAGGAACGAAGCTCCCCTCGTTGGTGAGGTCCAGAACCAGCTGCTTGGCATAGGCGGAGAGCGATTGCCCACACTCTCGCGCCTGCGCCTCCATCTGGCTCACCCGCCGACTCTTCGGATTCAAAGCCATGGTGATGGTTTTGGTTCCAGGTGGCCTTGGCATTTCTTACCTCGCCGTAAGGGCCGAAAGGGTCGTTTCGCTCCACTTTTTATAGCCGACAGCGATCAGACTATACGCCCGCGCGTTGGCACTCTCAGGGGAGCTTGCCATCTTGGCATGCGGCACGACCTCCTGCACGAAGCGCTCGAAGTAATACGGGCCTCCCCCGATGAGCGTGACCGGATTGATATCGGCGGCAATATAGCCCCGAGCGGAACTCCAGGTCGAAGAAATCAGTGTCTTCAGGCGGCTGGCTGTTGACCCGAGCGCATTCTCCGCCATCGTCTGAAGGCGATCCTCCGGCAGCGTCTTGCCATAGGCAGTAATTGCAGGCAGTTCTAGTTGCCTAGCCTGAGCAAACAAGATCTCTCTCACCTCGTCGTCAGAGAGTTCGCGCCTGAAAGCGGATAACACCTCGGCCTTGAGGATATCGGCGGCGTCGCCCACGCCAATTTCATCGCCATCAGACCCCTCGCGGACCGGGCGTCCGCCCTCCATCACAATGATTTCGGTAGACCAGTACCCAATGTCGATCACGCCCTTCTTCGTCTGCGCCGAGCCGTAGAGGACGAGCCCGCCGGTCCCTTCCATGACGACCGGTCCGACGAGGACGTGGATGATATAGTTGCGCTTGTTGAAAGTAAAGCGATGGACGCCGTTGTATGCCTGGCGAATCATCTCAGCACGTTCCAGGTCGTAGAGCGAAACAGGCAATCCTGTCGCGATACGCACCTCAAACTCGTAGGCGTCAGCACCCGGGTTATATGCCCCGTTGTGCTCCAGTTCCTCGGCAGGAATACTCGCCACGATGGCTGTGCGCCAGAGGACGCGGTTGTGATCGGTCCAGTAACGGTTGGCCGCGCCTTTCGCGTCCGTCGCTTTCGATCCCTGGCGCTGCGCCAGCTTGCCAACGTAGTAGTGGAGTCCTTCGCCTGCTGAAAGCAGGTATTCCCCTTCGCCAAACGGCGTGGCAGCATTGAGCCCTGAGTTAAACCGCTCTTGCTCTTCCAGCGAAACCGGGGCGACGAAGCTGGGAAAGATGGTGATGATTTCGTTCAGGCCATCAGCATCCCGGCGCGAGATCACGGTGGTTCGATTGCCGGCATCGATGCCGAGATAATAGATAGGACGATAGTTCATGGTCGCGTTTTCTCCTTTGCATGGCAGCATAGTTTGTTTGTTTCAATCCTCAGCCACCCATCAAGAGTGGCTGCAACCAAGGTATGAAAGGTACAGACCGGGAGTGTACTTTTTTCTTGTGGGGTACACTCCCGGTCTGTACCCCACAAGACTATCCCTGTAGCAGATCTGTTGAGAACACATCTGCAAAGGCAGCCTTACTCTGGTTCGGGAACAAGAGGATAGACGACCGGCAGGCGGTCCCACCTCTGATAGAGATTGTGGAGCGTCTCCAGGTACTGCACCCCGGAAAAGCGAATGGGGTTGCCTGATACTGGCTCTTCCTTGAAGCTTTGCACAAACCAGGCCACCGTCTCTTGAAAGCGCTGATCGGGAGTAGGGCGAGTGAAGGGCTTGTGTCTCTCGCTGCGATCAGGATGGCGCTTTTCCAGGCCCTCAAGAATGTCATCGGTCTCGATCTCCGCTCTGAGGATTCCCAGCAGCGCTGCGATGTCGGCACCATGCTGCTGCTCAAGGTCGCGCTCAACGCACACTACTATTTGCCACTCGACCTGGAGTAAGATCCACCCCTTCTGCTTCGGGTCGTGCGCATAGGGGCATTCCCGGTGAGCGGCATAGGCAAACAGGTACGGCTCGTAGCGAGTCACGATCGCTGCCTTCGCCGCGGCATACGCCCGCCAGTAATCGGGATGCTTGACCCCGATCCTGCGAAGTTCCTGGCTCCAGCGGATCGTGTGCGCGTCGATCTCGTCCGATACATCGTAGAGGGCAGAGTGAACATCCAGGCCTTCGTCGGCCAGCTGGATGAGCAAGGTGATGATCTCTTGAGGAACAGGCCGACTCATGATCTCGTCGTACTGCTGGTCGCCGACCGCCTGGCGCAGCGCATCTGCGTAGTGCTTGAACGAGCTGTCTGGATCGCGATCTGTTCCCCAATAGATGCCGAAGTGTAAGAGGTCATCCTCGATGACGGGCAGCGCTTCCAGAAACTGAAGCGCTCTCCACCAGCGGACAGGATCGAACATGGCAGAGTGCCCAGTGAACTCCTCGAACGGTTCAAGGGAGGCCTCTTCGTCTGCGCCATCAAGCACCGCCAGGGGACGACACTCGATCAGGAGACCCATCTGGATTTCCTCTTCGCCCCAGCAGTCCTTTGCATCCCGTATGAGAAGAGAAGGTGCCACCTCAGCCTTTATCCCCTCATGCTTGTAGAGACCAAATGTCTTCGTTACTGCGTTGCCTTTGAAAAGTAGGCATCTCATTCTCTCATTCCTTCTACTACTGGGTACTGTCTGTCCAGACAGACACTTCAGTGCTAAACGGCTCTACACTTCCATATGGAAGCGCAAGGTATCAGTGTCCCTAGTAAACTGATATGGTTATGTTGGAACCAACTCGGGCAGCTTTCTACCGGCCTGCAGCGCGGCGAGCTGTTTGCGCAGAAATTCCACTTCCCGCTTCGTCGCCTCCCACTGGCAGCTCAGTTGGCGGATGGCGGCACAGACCGCGCGAACGGCTGTCGTGCGATGACCGACCAGTTCAGTCCCATCGATGCGCCAGTGGTATCCATCGGTCTCCTCCCACACACTGATGCCGGTGTCCTGCATCTCGGCGAGGAGCGCATCCGTGCTGGTCATCTGGTATCCCCGCCGGTAGCACGAGATCTGCTCTTGCAATTCGATGCCCCGATCGTATTCGGCATGATGCTTGGGACAAAAGCAGATGAACTGTTGCTGGGGAACTTGCTTATTTCCGACATGGCAGCCGTGCAGGCGCATAACCGACCAACCGTCCGGTTCTCCGTGTCGGCCTTTCTTCCGCCGCAGCTGGCCCTGGCGCGCGCTGCATCTTTTTCCATTCGGATGGACATACTCACATTGCCACCCTGCGGCCTCTTTGCACGCCCGTTTGGCCTCGCGCAACTTGCGTGTATAGTGCGGATCGCTGTGCTTGGTCTCCGGGTCGAGTTCGACTTCGATCATCGCTGCTCTCTTTCCCTGATCTGCACCGGCCGGGCATTGGAGTTGGAAGCCGCTTCCCTGATATCCTGTTCGCCTCTGCTGGAAGAACTGGATGCGTCTACATGCAAGAGCGGCGAGCTTTCGAGCATGCGGCCAGTCCAGCCTAAGACAAACATGGCTTTCCATTCGGCAAGAATGGTCGTCGTCAGCGCGCGGGGACGATAGCTGGGCGCGGCAAGATAGATGGTCATGTACGTGCTCAGGACCTCCTCGGTAAGTGTGCCGAGGTCCTGGCCATACTGCAGATAGGCGTCCTCACCCGCTCTGTATCCCAGTTCCACCCCTTCCCGATGGTTGACGAGCGTCAGTTGGAGCGGCCCCCACATCGCGACCGAGGAGCGCAGCCGCAGATCCGGCGAGGTGAAGCGCCCCGAGGTGGTGCGGGAAGAAGGCTCGGAACTCAGGCTCATGACCCTTTCCTTTCCCCCGCGAACTGCGCGAGCAACACGCCACCCAGACGAAACGCTTTCCTGGCTTCGTCTTCGGCGAGAAACAGACACTCGGTTTTGTTATAAATGACAATGCCCCGCAGCGACCGCAACTCTTCCGGCGCGGCGCAAGCACACCCGATCCACCAGTAGGCCGAAAGTGCATGGTGCTCACCAAGCGCTGTCAGATGTGGCGGCAGCGCCGGGGTGCTGCCGGGTGCAGCCAAACCGATCCGGTTCTCTGTGGAGGGCGCTCCCGCCGTGATAGTTTCAGTTCCGTGTCGCATGATGTGCTTCTTTTCTAGGCCAGGGCTGCCGCTTCCGAGTCCTGGCGCGTGCGATCCGTTCTTCTACTCCATTTGCTCCAGGATGTCCAGAGCCAGCGCGGCGATCTGTCGGCAGATCATCTTGAAGCGTCCGACTGGTTGCCCTGCTCTGCGGGTCTCTGGCTGCGCCTGGTCGCCCAGCTCAGCGCCAGCAGTTCCGAGGCTTTTGATACCAGCGTGCGCCGCCTCTGGGGAGAGTATGTTCTCAGGCATGGCAGCGCTCCCCCTCGTTATCATCATCCTGGCTCTGCGTCTGCTGAAATCGGTCCTCGTAGATGGCCGCGATGGCCTCCAACAGCGTCCGTGCTGCGGCGTGATAGAGCTGTACCCGCTGCTGCATGGTAATCGGTGGCGTTGTCATCTGCTTGATATCAAGCAGGGGAAGCACCTGGCCATCCTGGATGAGGGCGATGCAGTTGAGACTCCCGAGGGCGGAAGCCGCTTCGCCTGTCAGAGGAATGAGCGCTGTCTCACCAGACTGCTCCGCTCCCTCGCAGCCACGCAAGATATCCGCGAGTTCTGCGTCAAGCCGACTACACACTCCATCCTGGTAGTGCCCGGCAACGTCAGGATGGACAAACGTTGGCGCAAATGCAGAAACAGTGACCTGATCGAGAATATGTTCCTGCCGCCGGTCTGTGTCTTGATTCATTGATTATCTCCGTTTTCTTTTTTCTCAAGGTGTCTGTCCAGACAGACACCCGAGTGATACGAATGGTCGTCTGTTGCTGATGCCCGCGCACGATCCCGCTGCGACTCGGCTACGGGCGAAGATGACCCGACCACCAGGTCTTCAGTTCATGCGTGAGCGCGCCGATATAGCCCAAGACATCGTTGTTGTCGGAACTCGGCGCAAAAACAGGGATGGTTTGATCGATGGTAAGGCAGGGGTACCCCACAATCGGGATCGTCACGCTTCCGTAGACATAGCCGTAGAAGATGAGCCGATAGAAATGGTCAAAGCCGTCCTCCCACGAAAGCATCTGCGCATAGCCGCCCCGGTCTTGATCGACACAGGGACGGTCGCTGATGCATCGCTCGTTGCCGAGCGCCATGGTTTTGCGTGCCTCGCCCGTCGTTCCAAACGTTGACTCATGCATAAAAAAAGCGAGTGCGTAGGCCGGGTCGATCCCGTATTTCACACCCAGGTTGTAGAGCGCCTGACCCTGGCCTGCAGCGGGAGAACCGTAGCTGGCCAGCACTCGGTCGATGAAAGCAGCCGTGAGGGTTGGCTTCCTAATGAAGCTGTAGGCACCTGGCGAAAGCACGGCGCTATACCCCGCCCACCACTTCAGGAATTGTGTGCGACTGAGTACCTGCCGATTGTAGCGCGACGAGTCGGCGAGCTTCACGGAATCGCTGTCGCCACCGATCACCACCACGAGATGACCGCCAGCATATTTAGCAGGTGGCCAGCCGATGATCACCGGCGTCCCTTTATTCGCCGTTGCAATCACCTGGTCAAGCGTGCGCGTGTAGCCCCAATCCGTGGTGAAGCCAAAGCGCGCAGCGGTACGCTGGATACCCTGATCGTCCAGGAGACCCAGTTGCGGCGTAATGGCCTTCGCCGCCACTTCCTGTTGCAAAATATCAGTGATGCGGTAGCTATAGCCGTAGGCATCGATCACTTCGGTGATCGCGGCGGTGCTACATGCGCTATAGGCCCAGGTGTCACACTCAGACTGCGAGGCATACTGGCCACAGTCAAGCTGGTTGACCCGTTTCAGGTTCTGTGCAGCGTTCAGCCCCTTGCTGACAACAGGGATAGTGCTCGTCAGCGGTGTGCCCGTGGCTGTTGGGTGTGCCCGCGATGGAGTGACTGTCGTCTGGATACCTGTTTGAGCAGACAGAGCCACATAGGAAGCGTTGTAGGTCAATGTCGGCGCGTGCAACGCGATGGTCGCCAGAACGATGGTGAACAGGCAAAACACGGCGAGGAAAAGCATGATGCTCCGACTGCGCGTTCGCCCTGGCCTTGCCAGCACGGCCATCTGTGTACTCACGAAAACTCTCTCTTTCCTCGTCCGGGTACTCCCAGGGGTATTCCTGAGAGCACGCCGAGCGTATATTACGCAAGCGTTGTTAGCTTGCGGGGAACGTATGATACGTGGGCTGGCGAGTTGCGCTGCTCATCCAGGTCGAGTCGCCCTCCAGCCGCCCACTCCGTCTCCGGAGGGAAATGGGACACTCGGGGCTGGTCCATCTTCGAGAGAAGAAGCCGCGCATAGCAATCGCCGCAGCACACCTGCGCGCCCGATGGCAGCTCGATCCAATCGATCACCCCTCTGGGCCGGGAAACCTCCAGCGGAACGGCCTCTTGTTCGCTGCACTCGCACCCGGTCGCAGACCGCTCTGCTCTTACCCGGTCGAGATGACCGCAGAGAAGCGCGATCAGCAGGCCGAAGATAAACCCTAGCAGGGCAAACCAGATACACAAAATGATGTGAATCTGATCGATGACGCCAGCAGGCATAACCAACCCTCCTCTACTGCTGCGATCCAAGCATGACCTTAAAGCCTTGCTGTTTAGCATGAACCAGGGTCACGGTCAGCGAGGGCCTGGAGTAGAAATGCCAGTAGTCGGGATCACCGACGAGATGAATGTAGATATTCGGGGTCGCCGAGTGCTGCTGCACCTCGATCGTGGCGACAACATCGCTCAGATTGCCCCACATGCTCGGCTCCAGCGCCGGAGCCTGGTAGACGAGCGCCTTCGTCGTATCGCCGCCCGGCAGGATCGTGACGATAATCCGGCCACCCACGTTGCTGACGAGGATAGGAGAGGGGTTCGCCCGGCT
>Ga0137378_10000929_pt1 | contig 24146 bp, 26 predicted proteins | sample SagtaG_21_FD_104813 | JGI IMG/M metagenome (GOLD analysis project Ga0137378, IMG submission 104813) | Vadose zone soil microbial communities from Sagehorn Ranch, Mendocino, California, USA - Sage2_L_60_16 metaG | ecosystem: Environmental > Terrestrial > Soil > Vadose zone | place: USA... | reverse complement strand
TTCAAATTATCCGGGACGATTCTACGGCTGCGTCAGACCAATATTATACACTTAGCTGGTGAGTAAGCTTTCGTTCGCCATCAAAGATGGTCAGCTTTTATGACACAGAGATAATTAGTGTTCGGTGATGGATGGGCGTTTGCTCCGAAGAACCTTGGCAGCCTCCTCGTGCCCGAGTTCTTCACAAGCGTTTCACAAGATGAGATCGGAGAGCAGAGTAGCTCTCGCAGTTGAAATGAGTTCAGCGGTCTCCACAATCGCTCAGTCCATACTGGACCGTTATCCGGGAATATCCAGATCGCGCTTGCTAGCCATGGCTAGTAAGAAGTTCGGGCTGGGACGTAGAATCCGCTGAAAACCGGACCTTTACAGACTTCGTCAAGGCATAGTCACCGCGCTTAACGGTGAGCTTCGATTCGCCATCACAGGAGCCCTAGCGGCCAGTTTTCAATTGATTACGTGCTTACGAAAAACCGTTTCATGCATGTCCATGTCAGAGCGTACGCTGATCCATTCGATATGACAATGAGCTTTCTCTATTTTGGAAGTCATCCTCATTGAACTGTGCGCCCTTTGACGTCGAACAGGTAAAACAAGGCCCGGACACCGCGGGGCCACGAAAGGGGCGGGGATATTGGCGGCGCTTATCTTTCTAGTTGATCCTATTGAACAACCTTGGCGGTTGCGACCGGCGTTAAGATGTGTTGTGGATTGTTCACGATTTCACTGTTTCTGAACGCCAGATCAAGCTGCACATTTACGGTCTGTCCACCAAGCATTTGGAATCCTCCTCCGGTGATTGCTATCTTGAAACCGGTCTGGTTTCCGCCAGGGATGCTGTACGTCACGGGCGTACCGTTGATTGTGATTATTGCTTGGCTCGCAAAGAATCGTATCTCCGTATACTTCCCGGCTGGAACGCTGGATGTGCCTAGGACTTGTTGAACGTTGAGGACGCTAAGAAGATTCACCGTACCCCCAGTTGACAGAGTGTGCCATCCACTCTGTTCGCTGGCATTCGCTACATGGACCTCAATCCTCGTGAACATGACTGTGATGGCTGATATGCTCGGGTCGTATGGCTGAGGAGGCGGGTCGATTACACCCAGCTTCACATACGCGGGGCCATAGAAGAGGAATCCTGTGGATGCGGAGGCTGCGACCAAGGCAAGCACCACGGCTAGGATTTTGCGGTTCATTTTTCTCAAAAGTAAGACCTGTGGGCCGCGTCAGTTTAAGGAAGAGTTCTCGGCGAGATTCTGTTCCAGTACTATCCGGTCGCGTGGAAACCAATGTGACCTTCGCTCCTCAAGGCTCAATGATTCTACCTTTGACCCGCGCTCCGACGCCATTTGTCGGATATCCTTGGGATGTTCCTGCCACGAAGCCCCCTTATGCAGGTTCGTTTTTTCTTAGTCTGTCTAACGTCCTCATAGTTCCTCGCTGGACAGTTTGTGTGAAAGAAGTTGTTGAACTCTGTTCCGTCAAGGATTCCAAGATCACAAACCTCTGAACTCGTCCAAAACACGCCTTCAGAGCCGAGACGGGCGCATTCTCCACGCAGACAGAAAAAGCCCTGCAGAAAAAAGGGGGAGGTACTAGTCTGCCCTCTCAAGACGAGAGAGTGTGGAGACTCAGACAAGCAACACATCCCGCGCCAACTCGGACACGAGAGGGCTTCACCGCCAAGCTTCGACGGCCCCGCCTCCGCCGGGAGGGTGAGGGTTTACGCCTGAATGGCGACTCATCCTCCGCTTCAGAGATCTCCCGCTTCACTATCCAGTAAGTCACCCAAACAATGCCAACAAGAACCAGAAGTCCGAACAAAGCAGCGGCAGCACTCTCCCCCCCAACCATGTCGACAACGGAGCTGGTGGCGTCGAATGTTCCATGGAGCAACGCAGCGATTCCAACACCGACAAAGACGAGCCGTGGCCGCTTGAGGAACTTTGCTTGGCCAAGGTAGAAACCTATTATTGCTCCCCAGAACGCATGTCCAGGGACACTTAGAAACGCTCTCACTATGCCGGTGATTAGCTGCGCCTCAGGAGTAGGCGCGCTGAAAACATCAACTATGTTCTCCACCGTCGCGAACCCAAGCGCCCCAGAGACTCCGAGCACAATTCCATCCATCGGCTCATTGAATTGAGCTGAATTGTAAGCGTGCAGCCTTACGGCTCCAAACTTTCCGAATTCCTCCACAGGGCCAACGATGATGAAGAAGAACAGAGTTGACGCTAAGAGTCCGTTATCAGGCTGGAGCGCTGGATACGTGGCGAATTCAACGATGACCGCGGGGACGATGAACACGGCTCCAAGAATGAAGACCTTGACCATGAACCAGACAGGTTCGTTCTTGTACCGATCTTTGTGATGGAAGAACCATAGAAGGAAAATGCTCGGCGCGACTGCTATAAGAAGAGCTTCAGGCCAAGAGCCCATCATCGACCCTCTTCGTGTGCGTTTTTGGGAGGAAGAAGATTGTGTCTTTGGAGGGCCTCTTCGACGGTTTCACATTGGAAGCGTTGGCCTCTCGCAGGCCTAGGCCAAAAGGCCCGACCCCCAGACATTGGAATGAACAAAGAATAGTCGCGGCCGCCCCTCACGAAGGCTCCGCGGTTTTTAGTTCAGGGGAAACTAACGAGAGGGCCAAAGCCAGACAACTCTAGTTGTCGCTTGAGGGTTCCACGAATCTTAACCTTCAAGCCCTCGCATCAATCGAGCATAAGAGATTCGCCTGGAAACAATGATTGACGATGGTCAAGTTACCCCGACGAAAAATTCAACGTTCTCGACACCGCACAGCTAGCACTCGCTTACGGCTTCCTAAGAAAATCGTTCCAGTCGTACTGGGACTGGTCCTGCTCGCCAGCGCCAGCACCAGCGTAATCCTCACCGACTACCTATTTGGCTCTGGAACCGTCAACCTCGTCGTCAATGCTGCAGTCGGCCCGGGCGTCACTGGAACCAGCACGAGCAGCATCACCCACATCGTCATCAGGTTCACAAAGGTGGAAATTCACGCAGCAAACGCTGGAAACGAAAGCGGATGGCACACAATTACTTTCACGAGGGTCGTCGCAGACCTGCTCCAAACTCAGAGCGTCTCGACCCTCATCGGAGGCACAAGCCTGCCAGCAGGCAAGTACAACATGCTGAGGCTGTTCGCCGACCGTGTCACAGTGACAGTCAACAACGTGCAGCGAGCATACCACATTCCAAGCGGGAACAACACCGGTCTAAAGATCCCCATCGTTCCCGGCGGGTTCCGCCTCATGGGCTTCGGCAAGGTGAACGTGAGTTTGACGTTCACTTTTGACGAGCAGGAGATCTTAGCAACCAATGGGAACATTACACCGGTAATGAAGGCAGAAGTTCTAAGCTAGATACAAGCGAACAAACGTCTCCCAAGATTCTTCTCATCCGCAGCCCTAACCACTCATGTCATGTAGGCCGTCTTGACCCCGCCGCTCGGCCCTTCATACTGACAGCCGAGTGTTTGCCCTCAGCTAAGTGGCTGAACAGAAAAAAAGGACGAGCAGGTTGCCTAAGTGCTGGTGGTTCGCTGCCCTGTGCGGCCTATGGTCGTTTCTTACCGGTTTTCTGCGAACTCGAACTGCGTCGCCTTCCCATCACGAGAACACCGACCAGGGTTGCCCCGAGCCCTAGTACAATTGCCCAGAAGAGCCATGAGTTAATTGTCAGACCAAGCGGGTTTCCACCGCCGCCTCCGCCACCGGTGCCGCCAATGTCGTAGGCGAAGTAGCTCCCCGAGTTATTGTTCATGACCCTATTGTTGCTGGCGTCCACCGCCACCACGTAGTAGAGAACGTGGGTCCCACTTGGCTGCGCAGGAACCATGGCCTCGTAGTCGTCGTTCGTCGCATTATACGGCGCTTGAATGGTGTTGTTTACTGACACCCAATTGTTGGTTGTGTAGACTATCGACACGCTCGCAACCCCAGAGCCGTAGTCAATCACGGACACCGAGACCCTCACAGCGTCGTTCGGTGATGGGCTAGTAGGCTGGATGGATGGTGTCCCAATGCTCGGAAGTGCATGAGCCGGGGCGTTGATGCCAATGACTAGCAGTAGAGCAAGCGCGAGTAAGATGCTCCAGATTATCTTCTTCAACGGCGCGCACGGAACAAGAGACACAAGGTCAGATTTACGAGAAGCGTAACCATGTCTCGCTGTCCGCGAATATGCTAGGATGTCAATGAGCCCTGACCACGCCACAGCGGCTTGGCCCACTCGAGGCTCGCGACACGAGACAGGTCCGACCAGAAGCCTCTTTCCGACAAAATGGACCTAGTTTTGAGACACGATTGACACTGACACGCTCGTCAAACAGGTGAATCTTTTTTCCAAGAATCCTTTCTCCTAAGCAACCATCTTTCCAAGAATTCTTATTCCTAGCCCAGGGAACCTCCGCGGCACGAACGGTATTCCAAGCGTAAACCCCAACGCCCCCATTACGCGCCTGCCTGGACACCGTGTCAAAAGTAATCATGTCACCTTTCGGCGAAGACTGAATGGGAGAAAAAGGGGGAGTTTCCTCAGTCCGTATCGGGCCGTCAGATGCTCGCTCTACGAACTGCGAATGTCGCCAGAGTTCCCGCCGCGACCCAGTGAGGCGTTCTTCCAATGGTGGTCGATGAGGCTCTGGTCGGCAGCATCGTAGTTGAAGAGGAAGGTGGTGACTTGGCAAACCGTTGGGTAGGCGCAAGTAGCGAAGTGGCTGTTGATGAAAGTGCTGGTGAAGCAGGGTTCAGCTGGCGGGCTCATCATGGTGACCGCGTCGCAGTTGGCGTCGGTCGAGGACTGCGAGACTCCTGTGGGAATCTGTATGATGAAGTAGCCGCGGAAAGTACCCGTTACCCCGGCGGCCACCATACCGCCTGAGGCTGGCGGTTCGCATGCGCCGGGACTTAGACCTGCAAAATGTCGCAAAGTTTGCATTTTTGAACTGTTCTACGACAACAACCGAACCCGCCCTGTTGAATATGGTAAAGTGTCGTTGGAAGGTGTCCGTGGCCCAGTCATTTCCGCATGTGCCAGAGTCGGTGGTGCTACTCACGTAGGGCCCGTAATGCTGTGCCGGAGTATTCGACGGGTCGACCAGCCTCAAGACTGAGGCCCTTCCGACCCCCCTTTTTCGACTATTTTTTCTTGGAAGAGGAAGGTTTCAGCCATTCCTCTACGGCATCACCCACCCTTTGCTGAGTGCACCTTTCTCGCCACCGTACAGCTCCACCGCCCTCAACCTAAACCTCTTTGAAAGCTCAGTGGGTAGGAGTACGTTCAATCTGTCCATGTTATCTTGAGTCATTACGCTTCACGTGTAACTACACGCGTGCACCGTAGTGCCTAATAAGGCTCCAATCCGGTGGGTTAGTCCCTTCTCCCCGGTCTGTGGTCGATTATACAGGACGTCTCTTTGTACCCAGAAAATCGGTTTGGGCGGGTTGATGGGGACTAAGTTAGGCCGCCAGCAGTGAGGACCCCACCCAGCCCGCCATGCTAAAGGTGAAATTTCCTCAGTCCGGGAAGTGAGGGGTTACCCTATTTTTTCCTATGAACTGCTAGAGTTGGGCCGGTAGGACCCGGCTCGGTAGCGCTGAAATTCTCTGGCCTCGGGAGGTTCTGGATCAACTCATTTGACCCCCGGCCTTAGACTTAGCAGTTGTCATGCAAGATTTCGTGGGCTCTGCCCTAGGCCCGAAATATCTCTCGTCCCAAGATAGAGGAGGTGTGAAGACTTGAGAGCGAAGGTTCAGAGTCTGCGTTAGGCGTAGTGTTAGAAAAAGGGGGTTTCTGGAGAGTCCGCTTGGCCCGGGTCTAGTATCTTTCGGATCTTGCGGGCCTTTCGGGCGGGCTGTAGGATATGAGGGTCTCGCTGGCTGTGATTCCGTTTATGCTGCCGATCTTCTCAACGGACTTTTCCAGGAGTTCCTCTTGGCTGTCGGCTCTGAAGGCCGCCAGAATGTCGAACGCTCCAGGTATGACGTGTGCCTCTGCAAAGTTGGGGATGGTCTTCAGCTTTTGCAAGACAGTCTCGAAAGTTCCTCTAACCTTTAACAGTGCGAAGGCCAGTGGGCTGTCGCTGTCTGCTTCGTTGGAGCTATCGGAGATGCTCTCGAAGGAGATGGTTGTCTGAGTGTTCGTGATGCTCGGGAAGCTTCTGATCTTTTCCATGGTGCTGTAGGCCTTGCTCGGCTCGTTGGTGCGTAGCTTGATCACTAGGTCGAACCTTCCTGTTACTGGTGTGGCGGATTCGACGTTGGGAATGTTTTCAATCTGGGAAATGGCGTGTGCACGTTCTCCTTTGCAGTTGGCGAATATGTAGCTGGTCTGTTCGTTTCTTGGCATTTTTTTCTACTCTGGAGACCCCGGATGATTCAACCTACTTCTCTGAAAGCATACCCTCGACGCCTAGCGTCGGTAACACCAGGCACTAGTCCATAGAGCGACTGACCGGTCGAATTTCACACGGCCCCTACCACCATTACCACCAGTTCTCGGTTCCCCGACAGCGTCTCAAGCGGTAGAGTCGGCTTCTCACCGGCGGGCAGTGATACAGACTTGGCCGTGGCCAACCCACCTTGTTAACAGCAGAGTCTTATCAGTCCGTTCTTGAATAGCAGTTTTTCAGCAGAACTTTCTAACGTCTAACGCCTATAGGGCTCTCACGGCGACGGGAGACCTATCTCCGTCTAAGAGGTAGCTCGTCGACGACGTTTCCGCTTCTCGGATAGACTTAACCGGCACTATTGCGCATAAACTAGCAGACGGTCCTGTGGACTTTCGACGGGACAAGCCAGTCCGCCATAAGCTACCCCCGCAACTACACCGATGTAGCTAGTGCTACGGCCTGGACCCAGCCATCCTACACCGGTACTGAAGCTGCCGCCACAGCCTCAGGCTTCTTCATCGCCTACGCCAAGGTTGTAGGTGATCTCCTTCAGATACTCGCAGTCCTCCTCGCAAAGAAACGTGGTGTAGCTTTCGCTGTTCTTCGACAACTCCTTTCGAACTTTGATTATCGTGGGCAGATTCTCGAACTCTACTTTGTCCTTGATCTTCATCTCGGGAAGGTCGCCCAGCCGCAACCCGTCCGTTCCCAAGTAGTTGCCGAGCACCTCCAGTCTCACACCCGCAAACGCTACGATTGCCGCGGCTGTCCTACCCCTGAGGTCAGCCGTGATCAAGATGGTCCTCAGTTCCTCGGTCGTGGGTGTCCTCTCGTCCCCGAACCGGACGAGTTCGTCCCTGCCCCGCACCTTGATCTTCTGCTGGATAGATATCTCGTTAAACTCCATCCAGCTCTTGACCGGCTTTATGAGAGCAGCAATATAACTGCCGGATTTGCCCTCCTTCTCCAGCGTCCCAACCACATCCATCATGAAGTTCGCTCCCTTCCTCGAATCCATCTTGGCCATCGTCTCGGGAGACACACCGAACTTCTTGTTAATCCAACCGACCCGTCTTAGCCAGACATGGGCGGTAACAACGCTTCCCCTCGCGACGTTCTCGTACCAGCGCTTGAAGTCTGGATTCTTGAGCAAGTGGTCGTATTCAGAAGTCAGCTTTCCCTTCGGCAAAGCCAACATAACTGTGGACGCCGGCTAGTTAAATGGGTTCCCCTACAAATTTGTGGCGGGCCCGGCGGGAATTGAACCCGTGACTCCCGGGTCTCCTCGGAGGGCTAAAAGCCTCACCAGAGCCCTGACATGGCTCTACCGGTGCTCTACCTCTTCAGGACCCTTAAAGGTCTGGCTGAGCTACGGGCCCGCTACCTGGCAGGGCCTAGATGATGGGTTCAAAAAGAATTCGGGAATCCAGCCGGGGGGAGCTCCAATCGATACCTGAAAGTGGAGCCCCACCTCCAAGAGGGTTGGTTCTGTAATGAAAAGATTGGTCGGAGTGCAGCCAGAGGCCCGTTCGAGCAGTCCCATGGACTGCTCAAGTAGGCGAAGGGGTCGGTTCTTCAGTCACAGTGTTCCGTAATCGTCCCAGGTTGGATATTTTAGACTCCATGCTGTCACCTGTTCGCAACAAGTACGGTTCCTTGTCGGGTTTGCGGTAGATCGCTACCCCGGAAGGCGTTCCCGAGGTGATAATGTCGCCTGGTTCCAGGGTCATGGATGAGAAGAACTCTATCAGCTCTCGGACCTTGAACACCATCTTCTTCGTGCTGGAGAGCTGGCGGGTCTGGCCATTGATTCGGAGCTCCATCTCCAGATTATCTGGCTCCCCTGCCTGGTCGGGAGTGACAAGTAATGGTCCCATCGGGGCGAATGTGTCGAAATTCTTTCCCAGGTTGCAGAAACCCCGTTTCATCTCTGCGAATTGAATGTCCCGGGCGCTGATATCGTTGAAGATGGAGAACCCTGCTACGTATTGGAGGACATCCTTCTTGGAAACATCTTTGCACTTGCGTCCAATCACGGTTGCCAGTTCTACCTCATAGTCGAGGAGTTTGACTTTCCGCGGGTAGAACACCGGTGCTCTGTGACCGGTGAGAGCCGTGGGCGCTTTCAAGAACGAGATTGGGAAGGGGGGGAGAGTTGTCTTGCCCTCCGACAGATGGTCTGAGAAGTTTCCACCCATGCAGATAATCTTGGACGGGTGTCCCACAGGTGGAAGAATGGTCGCATGGTCAAGGTCAAAGACAGGCCCGGCCCGATTATTCTTGGCGTTTCCTAATTTCTTTAGACCAAGGTCCATTGCAGTCTTAGCCCGGTCGTTAGACCTGGAGTCCCGCAGGAAGTCGACCAGTGGCTCGCTGGAGCCCTTGCTCACCGGGACTTCGACGAAACGGGTGTTGTCAATCATTACCCCTACACGGTTTTCGCCCGGCTTTTGCTGGAACCTGACGAGTTTCATGGAAAGCAGACCGCCCCGCCCGATTGCACTCGGGTAAAAAACTCTGTTCCGTATCCGGATTGTCGATAAAGTACGGGTCTAGGGTTTTTTATCCGACAAAGCCTCCCGGACCCTTGAGCTGTGTCAAGAAAATGGTTACCGTTGAGGAGTTTAGGGTCGAGAGTGATACCATGGGAGAGGTCAAGGTTCCAGGTTCAGCCTACTATGGCGCTACTACGGTGAGGGGTATCGAGAACTTTCCTATCTCAGGGTTACGATTCCAGAAGGGATTCATCGAGTCCCTAGCACTGGTAAAGCTGGCTGCGGCCAAGGCCAATATGCAGCTTGGTCTTCTGGATAAGAAGAAGGGCGAGGCCATAGTCTCGGCGGCCAAGGAGGTTATGGGGGGATCTCTCTACGACCAGTTCGTGCTAGACGTGTTCCAGACTGGTAGTGGGACGATGACCAACATGAACATGAACGAGGTTATCGCAAATAGGGCCATTGAGCTGCTAGGGGGAAGGAGGGGGGACAAGAAGCTCGTCCACCCCAACGACCATGTGAACATGTGCCAGTCTACCAATGATGTGTTCCCCACAGCCATTCACCTGTCGGCGGCCCAAGCAATCGAGCGCAAATTGATTCCCAGCCTCAGGATACTGGCCGATGTGCTGGGGAAAAAGGCTCGCGAGTTCGAGGATGTGGTCAAAGCAGGAAGGACCCACCTACAGGACGCCGTCCCCGTGACCTTGGGTCAAGAGTTCAGCGGATACGCCAGCATGATTCGCCACGGTTTGAAGAGGGCAGAGGCTGCTCGAGACGCCTTACTAGAGCTTCCCCTAGGCGGGACAGCAGTGGGAACAGGCCTGAACGCGGACCCCCAATACGCTGAGTCCGCTGTCAAGGAGATCAACAGGTTGACGGGTCTGAACTTTCGGAAGGCGGAGAACACTTTCGAGTCGATGCAGGGAAAGGATGCCTGCGTCGAGGCCAGTGGTCAACTGAAGACGATTGCTGCAAGCTTGATGAAGATAACGAATGATTTGCGACTATTGAACTCGGGGCCGAGAACCGGGTTCGGCGAGATCGACATGCCTGCGACAGAGCCCGGGTCCAGCATCATGCCGGGAAAGGTCAACCCGGTGATTCCCGAGGCGTTAAACCTGGTTGCGGCCCAGGTAATCGGGAACGATGCTGCCATCGCCGTTTGCGGTGCCTTGGGCCAGTTGGAGCTTAACATCATGATGCCGGTGATTGCTTACGACCTCCTTCAATCGGTCGAGATTCTAGCAAACGGGTCCAAGGTCCTGGCGGAGAAATGTGTCGCAGGGATAACCGCTGACCGTAAGAGATGTTTGGAATACGCTGATCGCAGCCTGATGGTTGTCACCGCAACCACGCCTCACATAGGCTATGACAATGCTGCCAGGGTGGCGAAGAAGGCTATTTCCGAGAACAAGTCCATTCGACAGGTGATGCTGGAGGAGAAGGTTCTGCCGAGGGAGAAGCTGGACGCGGTGCTGGACCTGAAGAAGATGACCAAGGGCGGAAGAGTCTAACCATCTCGCAGTGGCTGCAGTTGTGAAGTATCTAGTTTGATGGATACACAGCAGATCATGAAGAAGGCCCTAGGCCTCGCCCATTTCAAAACCATCCCCGCGGACAGTGAAATCCACGTAAAGGGAAGGATTCGAAAAGCGCTAGTGGCGATTGACGTGGGAGTCAGCGAATTACTTCTGGCAAAAGAACTTGGCTGTGACGGAGTGATCGCCCACCACCCCGCGGGCGGAACAGCCAGGCTTGAAGGATACAAGGTGTTCAGGCGCCACGTTGACCAGATGAAAGAGGCCGGAGTGCCCGGGGACCGGGCGGAAGAGGCTGTCCAGGCCAAGTATCACCAGCTCGAGATTCAACATCACCCGGATAATTACGACCAGACGACAAGCGCCGCGAAGAGGCTGAGGATTCCCCTATTATCAATCCACAGCCCCTGTGACGAGATTGGGAGACGAATGATTCTCAAACAGATCAAGGGCCTGAACGAGGACTCTACTGTCGCAGAACTAGTATCACGAGTCAACCGACTCCCAGAATACGGGAAGGCAAAATCCAGGGTCGAGGTAAGGCTTGGCTCGCCGAAGAGAAAGATGGGCAAGGTGGCAATTTCCCACGCAGCGTATACCAATGGAGGTTATGATGTTGCCCGGGCGTACTTCCAAAGCGGCACGGGAACGTTGTCCTACATTCACATCTCCGATGCAGACCTGTCCAAGCTCCATACTGATGGCGTGGGAAACTTGATCGAGCTGGGACATATCGCCAGTGACTGGCTGGGAATCAATCCTCTTCTAAAGGAATTAGAAGCGAACGGCGTGGAAGTAAACGCGACGACCGACCTTCACTAGCCAAGCTGGACCAAGAGCGACAAGGAGGACCGATTGGTTGGGCAAGAATGGTCCTGTGAAAATGGAGAAGGTCAAGGTGGCCTTGGACGGGGAGAAGGAGATGAGCCTCGTCTACGGCATCCCGTCCGAGACATCACGAGACCCGACCTGTCTGGTAATAGCCCCTGGCGCGGGCGGGCCCATGTACTCACCCTTCATAACTTATTTTCACAGCGCCCTTGCCAGGAAAGGGTTTCTCACTGTCAAGTTCAACTTTCCCTACCTAGAAGCGCGGAGAAAGTTTCCGGACAAGCCTGATGTTCTCAAGGCCAGCTACTCCCGAATCGTTGATGAGGTCAGGTCCGTTCATCACCCTGATAGGTTGTTCATCGGTGGAAAATCGATGGGAGGCCGAATCGCGTCCATGGTCGTTGCCGATGGGCTTAACGCTGACGGGTTGTTCTTCCTCGGTTATCCCTTGCACGCGCCTGGTAGGACTGACCGTTTGCGGGATGAGCATCTCTACAGAATCTCGAAACCCATGCTGTTTGTCTCTGGGACAAACGATGTGTTCGCCTCACGCCCACTATTGGAGAAGGTCATCAACCGAATAGGTCCCATTGCACAGGTCCACTGGGTGGAGGGTGGAGATCACAGCTTCAACACTCCTTCAGGAACGGGGGACAAGGCCAAGACCTACGAGGAGGTCGCGTCACTGCTCGCCAATTTCGCATCCCGAGAGGCCAACACTTGACCCTTTGTTGCAGGCTAGAAGCAATCGGTTAGACGATCCTTGTTTTCCGATCCGAGGCCAATGGGATATGAACGCTAATGGAGTCAGGTCCTATGAGACAGGGCTCCCTCAGATTCTGTGGGTCAGCATTGGCCAGCTTGAGGTCAAAGCCTTCCATAACGGCAGCCCATGTGGAAATCCTGGCGACCGCACCTGTCACTACGCGTATATGGAATCTCCTTCTCTCCTCTGGGGGAGTATTGGGTTCCACCGCGGCCTCCGCGGAAACGCGGCCTGATTGTGGTCTCATCGCCTGGTTTGATGGCGACGCTTATTCGATGAATTCACCGCAACGATGTCGAACAATATGCGTCTGTAGTTTATCATCAGGGCTCTTGCGAAGAACTGACCTTCGATATGCATTTCGCGCAGTTCGTGACCGTTCCCTTGATTTGGGCCGAATCTTTCGAACGACAAGCAATCTTCAAGGTATGGCTTGAGCTTGATAACATCAGCATCTACTACGACCTCCTTGGGTATGGGCTCCTTCTTTGATGAACGGAGAAGGTCATTCAGCACTTCTCTAGCTGCTTCATAGTTCTTCCACGCTTCCTCAACAAATCCGGCGAAGAGCCCGTTCGCAACCAGTTTTGAGATGAATGACCCCTCACTATCTTCCGCGTACCCTTTGAGAAGATGCGCTTTGATGTTGAGCTCATTTGACTTGTCGAAGCTATACAAGAACCGGCGAGCAATGCCTTCCGAATCTGATTTGTAGGCATGGTTGAGCGAATCGCCGAAAGAGCCGCTGGCTAAGAGAAATCTGGCCATATCATAATCGCCTGAGATTAGGGCGCTGGAGATCATATGTGAAAAGTCGGGCTCGTATGGAATTTCGCTCATCAAGAGTCCCTTCCAGGTGGCCTTGAGGGTGCGGCGGTTGATTGCTCCAATTTCAGTGAGCCAGTCCTCTGCAAAGGCAATCTCGCGATGATCTACCTTTGACATGAACTCTAGCTTTGAGAGCTTGAGGCCATACCTGGACATGAGGAGTACCAAATCAAAGGGGGTCTCGGTTTCGAGAGCCTTGCGCACCGGTATCGCTTTGAGCTTCTTCGGAATGGGGGTATCAGTAAGGATGACAGCCCGACCGGGCTTGAAGCGGCCGATTCTGCCTACCATCTGTAGGAGGGAGTTGTTGTCAATCTTCTTGTAGTAGAGGGTCTTTTGACCGAGCTTGTCCTTGCTGTCAATCACATCGTCAAATATCAACACGTTATCAACATAGATGTTCACCGAGGAAGCGATCACATTTGTCGCAAAGATCCTCAGATTCTTATCGTGCTCGGCTTGTTGCTGAATCCTATTGATTTCTGAACCTTCAAGGCCTCCGTGAATGTAAACGCCGCCATAGCTGCTGGCATACTTTTCGACCAGGCGCCTTGTGGGGAGAAAGACTAGCCACGATTCATCGGGGGGCTGCGAGTAGAGATAGAGCGATAGGGTCTTGAACATCTCATCGAGATCCCTTGCTAGCTCCACCTCGAGCGCGACCGGGTATCTGCGACCGCTCATTCGATAAAGCTTTGAAATGCCTAGGAAGGATAAGAACTCCCTCGGATCGATTGTGGCGCTCATGATCCGAAACAAATTCCCTGCTCTGGCTTCCTCCTTCTTTGCGAGTGACAGGCACAGTTCCAGCTGGGAAGACATCTGGTGGCTTTCATCAAAGTAGATTGAAGAGTCGGAAATCGAGTTCTCGGCTAACATCCTCAGCAAGACCCCATCTGTGACTATCTTGATCTTGCCACCCACATTGATCTGCGTGTCCTTTGTAATGACTGCCAGCGCATCTACTAGTTCTGGATGAAGCGCCTGGAGCGAATAGAACAGAGCGTTGCACGCGGCCCTTGAGGGCTCGCGGATGACGATTTGCCTGTTCCCTTTGCACAATTCGTATTCGTGAATCGGGGTTATGGTGCTCTTCCCCGTTCCGACATCGCCGATGATTACGAAATGGTCCGAGAATTCTATCGAGTCAAGGATTGAGAAGATTGGAAGCTTTGGTTCTGCCCCTTTGTCAGTGGTTTTTTGTGCCTGACCCTCCCCTCCTTCCTCCAGGGTGGCCAGCACACGGTGACCATAATGAATACCGGGTCCGTTGCCAGCCAAAGGAGACTCGAGCCCTCCAGAATATCGTTGCCGTAAGGGCAGAAATAAACCACCCTTCCTGAGGTGCCGATGCTAGACTGAAAGATTCGAGGATTGCTAGGCGCGGAAACCAAACTGGATGGTTCTAGCGGAGTACCCGCGTTCTTGATTCTCTCCCCTGCACCTAGATCTGCTGTCCCGGCGACTGCACAGCAACCGAGGATTGAAGCGGACTTCCGAGGGGCGCAATTAGTCTCGCACCCCTAACAGTCATGAAAGAGCTCTGTTGAATCACAGGGTCGGAAAACGGGACTTGAACTGATTACCCGCTATGAACCAGCAAAATCACCGATTGTCCTTGCCAGACAGAAACAGTTTCCAAGAAAAGGGGTTCTGCATGCATCATCTCAACAAGTCAAAAGTCCGAATCCTGAATCCACTAAAACTCCCGCCTCCACGGCGTAAGCCCAACCCACAGGACAGAAATCGCCCGGAATAAGCCCCATTCTACAATCTGCGCCCGTGATTTCATCTCACTGCACAATCATTCGGGGCCAGGGCAGCTCTCCAGGGGACTTTCCAAACCCCGGACAAGCCCATTCTTAGCCCTGACCCGCCGGAATCGCCCAGAACCACACCGGACAGAAACCAGTCGCGCAAAAAAAAGTATGGGCCATCCCATCCTCAAGACGTGAGAGAAGGGATTGTTCAAACTGTATTCTTTAAATAAACGAGGCTACCTTGCGGGGGACGCTATGTGTAGCACCTGCGGCTGTTCTTCAGAGCAGGACGATAAGGAACATACAGGTTCGGAAGAGGAAGCCTAGCCCTAGTCCTGCTGGGGCATTGACACTTCCCAAACCCCTACTTGGGGCTGTGAACCCAGCTCCTTAATTTTCGACCACACCAGTTGGCTCCCTAGAATAGGAGGCTTGCTAGATAAAGCGGGAGATCGAGGGAACCGAGAAGAGGCCGACTGCCAGGCTGCCCAGGACGAAGGCCACGACAATTCCTACGATCACGGACATTATTGTGACGCCGAAGGCTCCGAGCCATCCCGTCTTGAAGTAGTGTCTGATTATAGCCAGTAGTAAAAGGAAGCCTAAGAGGAGCCCGAGTAGGCTGGGAAGTAGAAAGAGGGCGCCCCCAATGAGGAAAGTTCCAGCGCCTGCTATTCCCAGGGCTTGCCCAAAGGTCACTCTTCTCCCCACCACTATCTCGCCCGCCATCCATAGAACGAAGCCGATTATGAGCATGTAGACAATGAACAATACTAGAAAGCCGATGAGGAGGTTTCCCACTCCCAGGCTGGGGATGCTGACCATTACCGTTTTCCTTGGAAGGGCGAAGTTCCATTCTGAAATTAGGCTTTGTTGAACCTTGTCGCGGTGGCGGAAGTAAGCGAGCATTTCCGCCGTCCAAGCTTCAGGAAAGCTTAATCTTGGCATCTTTTCCGCATTCGGGCTGCCCAGGTGACAATTGCCGGGCTCGCGCCCAATCCATGCCTGGATGCGTCGAGGTAGTATAGCCCGGTCCGCGGCTCGCGGGAGCCGGCCGAGAGTATGTACGGCTGTCACCCGTACGACACTCGAACACTCGCTCGTTCGAGCGTGACGCGGGTTCGAATCCCGCCCTGGGCGCCACTCCCCTAGAAGGTCATCGGCCGGCTAAGACTTAACATACCAGGCCTCGAAAAGTAAAGTTTGTTCCAGGGACCCTTTTGGTTTCCATAATCCATGCTCCCCCCCAGGAGATAATTGTCACCGGCCTAACCAGTTTCAACTCTCAACAGAACCTTGCCTCTATGATCGCCTTCGTAATCAACGTCTCAGGCCAGCCCATGGCCCTGTACTGGGCCGAGGGCGTCGTATTCCTTGCCGACTTTGTGGAACCTGAAGCATTGCCGGACGAGTATGTTAAGGGCCGGGTCTACGCGTCTAACGTGTCGCATGCGCCCATGGCGAAGTATAATACCTCGATAAGAGTCGCCAACGTGGAAGTCCCAGTAATAGATGTCTCATCGAACATTGCCCTGCGGGACTTGGCACGCTGGATTAGAGAGAACCAGCAGCCAAGCACCGAGAAGAGTTAACTAACTAGGAAATCCGGGGACTATTTCGGTCCCGGGGTAGCTCAGCCTGGAAGAGCTTCCGGCTGTAGTCCTGCACTCAATGTGCGGGGAGGCCAGCCAACCAGGCGTACAGATACCGGAGTGGAACATGCCACGGAGTGTCGCCGGTTCAAAACAGGAAGGTGCCTGTGGAAGTCCGGCCCCCGGGACCAGCGTTCCAAATGCTGATTGGCAGTACAGGTCGGGCGGGTTTGACAGGCGGTTAGTCTGCCAGCACTGGCACCACGTGCTCCCCTAGCAGCTTGATTGATGCAACCGGGTCGCCTTCCAGGGCCAGTGCTATCTCGTTCAAGCCTCTCTTTTCAAACTGCTGGAGGGTTTCAATGTGCCGTCCCAGGTTCTGCTTGGAGCCGCTAATTGTAAGATGGTCCACAAGGAGCTTTGTGACGTTCTCTGGGGGAAGCTCAACCTCTTGGTTCTCGAAGATTGCCCTGACCATTCGGGGCTGTATCTTCGCTAGTTCTGCTGCGGTGGCAGCGTCCAGCCCGATAGACGAGGCTACGTCGCGAACATAGTAGAGGCGAAAGCCCAAGTGGCGGCGCGCGAGTCGCATGGCCTCCTCCTCCGTCTCTTGGATGTTCCACACGAACCAGTTGCTCAACCGGAACCGTTGCGGGTCTCGTTTTGCTTTTTGCAGGTTTTCACGAACCTTGCTGATCAGGGAGCTGATGTAGGCGAGGGGCATGTCGGTAAACATTACTCCTTCAGCATTCCTAGTTGACATGCGGATCATCCTCGGCCTATTGGCGCCGACGTAGAGGGTTGGACTTGGACGCGCCGACCAGGGAGAGAAGAGTCCCTTGACCTTGAATAGTTTTCCGTTGTAGTTTACCTCTCCTCCTTTTGCCAGCAGGCGGATGATGTCGATGGTTTCTGCTACGGCCTCGGCCGGTTTCGCAAGGGGAAGACCTAGTGTACCTGCGAAGTCTCCTCCCCCACCCAAGACGATGCTTGCTCTGCCCTCAGCAATCTCGTCAAGGGTGAGCAGGGAGATTCCGATCCGGGCGGGGTGCATCTCGAAGGGGCTTATGGCCACTGGACCGAGCATGACTCGACTGGTACGCCCAGCGGCCATCGCGAGGCGTAGAAAATGGTCTTTGCTCCTGGAGCCTCCCGACAGCCACACTTGGGAGATTCCGCTCTGCTCAGCGAGCCTTGCGAGTTCTCCAATCTCGCTTGCGGACCTTCGGCCATTCAGAACTATTCCTATGTCCATTTCCCTCTCCCCAAGGCTCTAGTTGAGCCTCAGGGGTATTGCTTCTGAACTGAAAAGGATGAGGAAGTCTTTGGCCGGGTGAAAAACCGGTGGGGCGGATGGACGGGAGGCTTTTTCCTACTTGGTTCTCGCGGTGGCCGTTCTGCCTTCGAGCTGTCGTAGAATGAGCTCGTTCTGTTTCATGACTATTTTGTTCTGGTCTGTCAGGATTCGTAGGGCGCTGGCGATGACGGATAGGGACGGGTTGTCCCATTTGAACTCGGTCTCTCTAGAGGCCAGGGCTTGTTTTCCCTTAATTATTGAGCCCCGTAGCTCAGCGTCAGTGTCATCTTCAGCAAACACCGTGTGCTGCTTCCGGTCCGACTTTTCCAACATGATAGCTGCCGCGTGTTCCCGTTTGACGTCTGGGTAACAGTCTTCACAGAAACGGAGCCCCTTCAGCTCTAGTAGCGGGTCGATGAGGCTGAGGGTTTTTCCACATCTGGAACAGAACTCTGCCATTTTCAGTTTTCAGCTCTGGAAATGGGTTTGAGTCTTCGGCCTCTATTAAGAGTCTTGTAACCCGTCGGGCACTTGCGGGATGACTCTCTTACTTGACCTTTTCAGGGAGCCAAGTCAAGTTTCCGTTCTTTGAACAATTCCGGTCATCGAGATGGAAAATGAATGTCCCAAAGTATCATACGCGGTCTTGGTTACGAACACAGAGCAGCACATAAAAACACACAAATAACCTTCACTCGCTCGTTCGAGTGTCTTGCCGACGCGCAAGAGCGTGACCAGATCAGTGCGCCTTGACGCAGATGTAGACGGCTTGGTCCAAGCCCTGGCCGCGAAGGAAAGAGTCAGTGTCAACCTGCTCATCAACAAGGCCCTTCGCAAGTTTGTCAACTGGGATACACTGGCTGCTAACTTCGGGTTCATGTCGCTTCCCTCGTCTCTCCATGCCAAAATGTTCGGCCTAATCACCCAGGATGAGGCCAAAGAGCTTGGCCAGTGGCTTGGGCATAACTTTGGGAAAGACTTCGTCATGTTCTGGTTCAAGAAGATTGATGTAGAATCGATCCTCAAAGCCTTGGAACTGTTAAGCTCCGACTATGCCAGGGTGTTTCAGTTCGAACACAGTTCTAGCGGCCGCGAGCACACGTTGGTAATCAAGCACGGAAGGGGTGTCAACGGCTCTATCTTCAACGCGGAATTCTTGAGGACACTGTTCAAAGACCTGAAGAAGGAGGTCAAAATAGAAATGACAGAAGATCAAGTTGTGGCTCATGTTCTCGCATGAACGTCCCGTTTCGTCCCCCCGGCCTCTACTCCCAGGCGTCTAGTCTTTTCATCGGGGCTTTCCACCCAACTCATCCGGGGCTATTCGCAGCAGGACTCGTGAATCTCCAGTTCCTGGTAGGTGCAGTTTAGGTTTCTGCACCGTAGGAGAACTCTTTTTCCTTGAGGGTCCTGCTGGGCCGTCTCTAGGGAACTTGTCTTGCAAACCGGGCAGGCAATATCCAAGGCTGAAGAGTTCTGGAGGAGGGTCATGAATATTCGAGTGATTCCCTCGAAAGTATTGGATGCGAGCCTACTTTGGGAGGCCCCAGCCGGCCTTGAAAGTGGGCGTGATCTTGACAAAGGGTGCTTCGCCCTCTTTCCAGGGGTCCCGTTTGACCCAGGCCAGCCTTGAATGGAAGAGCTTGTAGATTCGCTTGTATTCTTCCCCCTTCTCGATGAGCTGGGTAGTGCCGCTGACCATGAGAACGTGCTGTGTCGCGTTGGTGTCGACGAGGACTGCTGCGTGCGGGTTTTCCCTCAGGTTCCTCAATTTCCTCGTGCCGTAATCCGTTACAACGTAGACGTTGCCCTCGTGCCAGATGTACGAAACGGGTACGATGTGAAGCTCGTTCTTCTTTGACGCGGTGGCGAGCCTGCACATCTCGTTCTCTTCGAGAAACCTAACCTCTCCCTCAGTGAACTTGAGCGGAGTCTTCATTTGAAGACCGGTTAGTTGGTACTCGGTTATCTGGGTTCGCCTTGCAGCGGCGACTAGAATAGGGAAAGCTTGGGCTCGAGGTGCTAAGCCTCTAGGATACCGGTCTGTTTCTTCTCCCCTTTCCCGGTCCTGTCGGGCCGGTTATCTTGAGTGCTTTCCGGGCCCCTTAAGCCAGCCTCCGAGGCCTATTTCCAATGCTTTCGCCTTGGCAGGGGTAGGTTCTACTCTGACCTCTCCAGTATCCAAGAGCTGTAGGCGTCGCCATCTCGAATCTGAACTAGTGCCCCTGATGGTTCTGACTCTGGCGTAGTGTTCGAAGCGTCCCTCCTCCTCGAGGCTCCTTAGGTCGATTATTCCGTCGCAGAGGGCTTCGAAGTTCTTGTAGAAGGTTTCCGAGGCCACCCCGGTGAGGAAGGAGTTGACCATGGCCAGTTCTCGGACTCGGGCGTATGGGATAAACCGGGTTCGCCAAGTGTCAATGATTACCTTCTCATCGCTGTAATGGTTCAGGATGGACGTGTTGTCGTCCAGGTGCAGCCATTTCTTCTCGTCCTCTGCAACACCCTGCTTGATTAGCGTCACCACTCTGCTGCTCCAGTCTACCAAGTTGAAGGAGTGGTGTGTCTCGTAGGGCTCCAGTCCCGTGGACTGCATAACTGCGAGTTTTTCCGGGTCTGCAAGCCCGGTCATGACGTCGTAAGTGTCTAGGATCCTCAACGTGTCCTCTTCCTCCAGTTTTCGAATGTTTAGGCCGAGTCTGGAAAGATTCTCCCGGACATCGTCGGGGGGATGGGCGAAGACATGATACTCCGTTCTCACACCTTGCCTCAGGGCTTCAGCTGTGATTGTCAGCGAGGTTTCATACCATGGGGAGTCCGAGTCGTACTCGACCACGTAGTGGGTACCGTACCTCAGGCCTCCCGGGACCATTGATTTGAGAATTGGAAGCGGTAGGGAACCGGGTAACGGGGACTCCTCCAGGCTGGACCTGTCTCGCGGGTCCCTCTTTAAACTGCGGAGCGGCCCAACCTGACGCTTAGAAGGCTGGGTCGAGCGTTCTTAGGGTAAGACAATAAAAGACGTGAGGGGTGCGGTCGTTCTGGGCCCGTAGCTCAGCCTGGATAGAGCGGCAGCCCCCTAACTTGGGGTCCTCTCTCTGAGCGAGGACAGCTGTAGGAGACCTTAGAGGTCGCCGGCTAGAGGTCCGGGGTTCGAATCCCCGCGGGCCCGCCACCCAACGGAGCCTTAGTATCGCTCTTGCTGGTCTTTGGGCCTAGGTTGCCGGCTAGCCTTAGTCTTGTGTACAAGATTCTGGAAGTGTTTTGGGGAGAGATTGGAGGCCACGCTTGCCACTAGGTTTCCTCCTGCTCGGTTGAACTCCACTATTATCGCGGGCGGCATATTGGAATTCAAGAAGACCGGATGAACAGTAGAGAGGAGGCTGTTCCCTTGATTGTCATAACGGCGGCGCCAGTCATTGCAGCTATCCATCGTCCTCGTGTGCCACGCCATGCCCGGCCTGAGAAGCCCTAAACCTCGAATCCTCTCAAGTCAACAGGCCCGGTAAATCTGACTGTTAACATATGGAATACGGGGACAGCTCAGGTTACCCTTGATTGCCTACTATGTCAAAAACAGTTCGGGTGACCAATTCGGCAATTCGAACTGGCCCGGCCCGACTATTGCACCGAATATGCACGAGTCCATTGACATTCTCAGTGACGGGAAGGCTTTCACATTCCAAGCCGGAAGCACCTACGCGATAATCATGATCACCTCGAGGGGTTACCAGTTCACTTTCACAATAATCGTCTCACGTCTCTTGAGCTCGACGCGCTCTGCAGGGTACCCTGGATGGCTTCCGAGTTTTCCCTCCTTCAAGCATTCTGTCAGTGATAGGTAGCATCGGAAAGAAGTTCAGTAGAGTGCTGCAGACTGCTTCTGTTGAGTGTACCTTCTTATCATAGTATCGCCCCCGCCGCGGAGTTCGGGGCCGCACAATGTTACGGAGCGGGAGGGGTATCATTGAGTAGCGGGTCAGGGTCAAGGTCGCGCCTCCCTGCAGTCCTCGCGTTTCTGGTCGTAGTCTCTCTGGGGGAGGCTCTGGCCTTGGCTTTTGGGTACGAGAACAACTCCTTCTTGCGAGCCTACGCTTCTCACAACTTTCTGATGCTAGTCTCGGAGGTGGTTGGGTTAGTCGCTCTCAGCCTAGTATCTGGCTACTTGGTTTACAGGAGGTCGTTGACGCCACGGGGGGCTAAGGGTCCGGGAATCTTCCATCGTCTGGGAGACATCGTGACGAAGAGGCATAAGGTCATGATTCTTGTCTGGCTAATCATCGCCGGTGCCGCGGTCCCTCTGGCGCTTAGGGTCGGCCAGACAGTTACCTCTCAGAACTCTTCCGACACCTCCAACCCGACAGAATCGATCAAGGCTCAGCAAATTATCAGCCAGGAGTTTCCCCGCCAAGAGTCGAACTCCAGCGCCCTAATAGTAATTGTTGGAGCGGATGTGACGGATGGTGCAACGAAACAGTTCGTCCTCAACCTGGAGACTAGGTTCTTGACTCCTGGAGCTCTTCCCTATCTTCAGAAGTTCACCTCCATCTACAGCACTGAACGAACGATTCTAGTTGGAACCATACGCCCCCTCGCCCCCGTCGTCTATGGACTAGTGACCCAGGTGAACGTGACATCGTTTATTGTCTACGGGGTGCCCTCAATCTACTTGGGAAACTGGGTCCCAGCTAACGCAACGAACTCGGCAACTGCGGACAGCATTGCCAATGAGACCACGTGGACCTACCTTACGTCTCCCGGGCTGAATCAGAGTCTGGGACCAAATGCTCCCCTAGCCTTAGGCTACTACCAGCTGTTTTACCAATCCTGGACCGATCACAGTTCGACCTCCCTTCCCAGCCTTCGGGCGAGCCAGGCCATCAACGCCACCGTCCCAGAGTTCCTGGCCGGACCACCACCCCTTTCCCCCAGCCTTTCCGGTTTCGTCAATGCCTCCTGGATGTCCCTTTCCTCTCAGACTTGGAACCAAACAGTCCCAGTTTTTCAACTCGTCCAATCCTTCATGTCGTCAAGCTCCCCCTCAAGCTCACTCCTTCCGATTTCGCTGCTCCAGTCAATCTTCGCGTTAGGGCCGAGCCCTAGCGTAACAATGGTCGAAAACCTTGCCAGTCAAATAGTCAACAATGGAAGCCTTTCCACCTACCCCCTACTACCTGCCGACCTAGTCGGCCAGTTCGTCAGCCCTAAGAAGGACACTATGCTGGTCGTAGTCGACTTCTCCAAATCGCCTGGAACCTTCAGCTCAGCAAGCTCCGACCCGGTTCTCCAGGATGTCTTGGATATGCGTAAGGATGTGTCAAGCGTCTTGGCCTCGGACCCGGGACCCCAGCGGGTCTATGTCACCGGGAGCCTGGCCACTACGGCTGACTCCTTCATTGAATCCTCCCAGGACATTCAGCGGATCGACCCGGTGACCATTGGCGCGATACTGGTCTTGGTTGGAGTGTTCTTTTTCGCTGTCGCGACACCGTTCGTCCCGCTGACCGCCATAGGTCTCGCCCTGGTGATCGCTGAAGGGCTCGTGTTTCTCATCAGCACCTACATTGTCCCGGTCCAGGATACCACCCTCACGTTTCTCACCACAATAATGCTGGGTGTCGGGACGGACTATGCTATCTTTCTCATCGCCCGGTACCGGGAGGAACGGGTGGAAGGGAAGAACAGGAACGATGCTGTTCACACATCGGTCAAATGGGTCGGGGAAAGTATCACTACCAGTGGAATGACGGTTATACTGGCCTTCGGAGCCATGTCCCTCGGAAGCTTCTCACTCCTCCGGTCCATGGGAATAGGCATCGGAACAGGGGTCCTGATCGCCCTCCTGGTCAGCCTGACACTGATACCGGCAATTCTCACACTGGTTGGGGACCGGGTCTTCTGGCCCAACTCGGGAAAGAGGTTCGAGAAGTACGCGGCAAAAGCCCGGGAGAAAAGAGCGACGAAGCCCAGCTACTTCCGCAAGGCAGCATCCTTCAGCACCCGCCGGCCCAAAATGGTGCTTCTACTCGCGCTGGTCATCACTATTCCCGCAGCATACGTGAGCTTCACATACCCCACAACCTACGATTTCATCGCGGGCCTTCCCAACGCGGAAAGCGTTCAAGGATTGACCGCGCTCCAGCAGGGTTTTGGTGCTGGCCGAATAGGCCCCACACAGATAGTGGCCCAGTTTCCAGCCCCCATTCTTCAGGGGAAAGGGCTCGCCCAGGACCCGGCTAGGGCATTGGAGGAGTTGTCGCAGGCTATTGGGAAACTGTCCAATGTTGCGCAGGTCACGGGCCCGACCAGGCCAGAAGGCGCTGCGCTGAATGTTACAGACCTATCCAGGCTCAACCCGACGGATGCTGCAGGAGTGCGCAGTTCAATTGGGAAGGACAATAGAACCGCCGTGCTCACTGTGATTCTGTCTGAGGAGCCGTTTACAGCCACCTCGCTCAACACTGTTCAACAGATTCGAAGCACCATCTCCACCCTTCGAGCAATAGACTCGACCCTTGGGAATGCGCAGGTTCTCGTGGGGGGTGAGTCTGCCTCCACTGCCGATTTCGCATCGCAGACTGTTGACCAGTTTACTACGATGCGGATAATCGTGATAGCTGGAAT
>Ga0137378_10000915_pt1 | contig 24312 bp, 34 predicted proteins | sample SagtaG_21_FD_104813 | JGI IMG/M metagenome (GOLD analysis project Ga0137378, IMG submission 104813) | Vadose zone soil microbial communities from Sagehorn Ranch, Mendocino, California, USA - Sage2_L_60_16 metaG | ecosystem: Environmental > Terrestrial > Soil > Vadose zone | place: USA... | reverse complement strand
CCAGAGGTTGGCCACGCCGGCGCCGCGCGTCGAGACGAGCGCGAGCGAGTGCCCGTCGGGCGACAACGCACCCTGATCGTCGAGCGCGGGATCGTGGGTGAGGCGCTCGAGGCCCGAGCCGTCGGGCCGTACCCGATAGATGTCGGCCTGACCGGATCCGGCGCGCTCCGATGTGAAGACGATCCAGTGGCTGTCGGGCGAGAACGAGGCGTTGTAGTCGAAGCTGGACGAGGCAAGGAGTGGACGCTCGCCGGAACCGTCGCCGTCGGCGATGTACAGCGTCATCTGCGACGGTCCGAGGCGATTCATGAGCAGCGTCTGCTTGGATTGCGCGAGCAGCGCCAGTCCCGCCGCAGACACCAGAATCAGCAAGAGAGGCAGTCTCGTTCTCATCGGCAACTCCTGTGAAAACCGGCCGGGATCGGGTCGAATTCTACTCCCACCAGACCAATTACGGCAATTTTGCACGAACGGACAAGTCAGCCGAGCGCGATCGGCGGCCGCTTCCGGCCGGCATTTGTGGCCTGTTCAAATGCGTGCGCAAGTTGGAGGACGCCAAAGTCGTCGCGTTGTTTTCCAACCGCCAAGATCGCTGCCGTCGGCCAGCGGCAACCGGTGGTAAACAACGGGGCGCATCCCCGAACTCCCGAATGGACTTCGGGGAGTTCAGGTGTGCACCCCTATTCTTCCTCTTCTTTCTTTTCTTTTTCTACTTTCTTGCCCTGTTTCTCTTTTTCTTTTTCCGCGCGTTCGGCCTTCTTCACTTCCAGTTCGCTGCCCAGCAGTTCGATGATGGCCAAATCCGCGCCATCGCCCTTGCGGTTCCCGAGCTTGATGATGCGGCTGTAGCCACCGTTGCGGTCCGCGAAGCGGGGAGCAATCGTGTCGAAGACTTTCTTGGCTACGGCTTCCCGAAGAAGAAACGCGTGAAGCTGGCGGCGGGCGTGAAGGTTATCGCGCTTGCCAAGTGTGATCATTTTTTCGGCAAGCGGACGAACCTCCTTTGCCTTCGGAAGAGTCGTCATAAGACGGCCGTGATCCAGAAAATCAGTAACGAGGTTCCGAAGCAACGCGCGGCGGTGCGACGTGTTACGGCTGAGCTTGCGATGCGCGTTCTTATGTCTCATATCACACCATTTGCTCAGTCGTGGCTGGTGCGACCGGGCGGCCGTGCTCATCCAGCTTCATGCCCAGCTGCAGGCCCATGCTTCCGAGGATTTCTTTGATTTCGTTCAGAGACTTGCGACCGAAGTTCTTCGTCTTGAGCATTTCGGCTTCGGTCTTGGTAACGAGTTCTCCGATAGTCCGGATATTGGCATTCTTGAGGCAATTGTAGGAGCGGACCGACAGTTCGAGTTCGTCCACGGACTTGTTCAAGTGCTCGATAACAGCATCGTGCCGCACTTCAGCCGGCTCTTCCACAGGCTCGGGTTTCTCTTCGAATTGAATGAAGATCTGCATGTGATCCTTGATCAGCTTCGCCGCCAGTCCCAGCGCATCCTGCGGCGAAATGGAACCGTTGGTCCAGACTTCGATGGTGAGCTTGTCATAATCGGTAACCTGGCCTAAGCGAGCGGCTTCCACCCAATAGTTGACTTTCCGGACCGGAGAATGAACCGAATCGACGGGGATATAACCGATACCAAGATCCTCGTCGAAATTGCGGTCGGCGGAGACATACCCCCGCCCATTTTGGACGCGCATTTCGATCTGCAACGAACCGCCCTCACTGACAGTGCCGATATAGACGTTCTTGTCGAGAATCTCGATATCCGGATCGTGTTCGATATTGCCCGAGGTGTAGACGCCAGGCTGAAGCCCTTTCAGATAAATCGTCTTGCGTTCATCGCCGTGTAATTTCAGCGGGATCTGTTTCAAGTTGAGAATGATGTCGGTCGCATCTTCGACGACGCCTGGAATCGCCGAGAACTCGTGCAACACACCTTCGATCTTCACCGCGGTGATCGCAGCGCCCTCGATCGACGACAGCAGCACGCGGCGGAGTGCGTTGCCGATCGTTGTTCCAAATCCTCGCTCAAACGGCTGCGCTGAAAATTGAGAGTAGGTATCCGTCGCGGCCGGTTCGCTGGCGACGGTCAGTCTTTTTGGTTTTTGAAAACCCTTCCAAAGCATTTTGCGCCCCTTATTTAGAATAAAGCTCTACGATCATTCGTTCCTGGATCGGCATGCTGATGTCTTCACGCTTGGGGACGGCCAGGACTTTTCCACTAACGGCTTGAGCGTTCAGTTCGAGCCAGTGCGGGGTTCCCCGGCCGCCCACCAATTCCAGCGCGCCGGCGACGTGAACATTTTTCTTCATCTTCTCTTTAACACTGATCTCCTGGCCAACGCCGACCTGGTAAGAAGGAATATTGACCTTCTTACCGTTGACGAGGACGTGGCCGTGACGGACAAACTGCCTGGCCTGAGCATGGGTTGTGGCGAAACCGAGACGGACCAGGACATTGTCCAACCGCCGTTCGAGCTGTGCCAAGAGGTTTTCGCCGGTGATACCCTTCTGCCGGACGGCTTTTTCGAAATACGTCCGGAATTGATTTTCGAGGATGCCGTAGATGCGCTTCACCTTCTGCTTTTCCCGAAGCTGCAGCCCGTAGCCGATGAGTTTCGCCTTTCTATCGCGGCCGTGTTGTCCCGGCTGATAATTTCTCTTCTCGATTCCGCAGGATGGTTTAAAGCATCTCTCGCCTTTCAGAAAAAGCTTTATTCCTTCTCTGCGGCACAACCTGCAGACAGGTCCAATATATCTAGCCAATTAAACTCTCCTTCTCTTGGGCGGACGGCAACCGTTGTGCGGAATCGGAGTCACGTCGCGAATGGCACGCACTTCGAGTCCCGCCGTTTGCAAAGCTCGGATCGCGGAATCCCGTCCGGAGCCGGGGCCTTTCACGCTGACCTCGAGGGTGCGCATTCCCGCCTCACGGGCGCGGTTCGCCGCCGTGAGCGCGGCTTGCTGGGCGGCAAACGGTGTTCCTTTCCGAGAACCCTTGAAACCAAGAGATCCGGCGCTGGACCAGCAGACGACATTGCCTTCCAGGTCCGCGATGGTCACCGTCGTATTGTTGAACGTAGCCTGGATGTGCGCTATGCCCGTCGGCACAATCTTCTTTTCTTTCTTCTTTGCACCTTTTTTCTTAGGCTGGCCTGCCATCGATCACTCCAATTTGAACTGTAGCGTCGGTCTATGACCGCCGTCCCGCAATTTCGAGATCGCCGGCGGTCATTTTCTTGAGGCTGCGCGCTGTCGCGCTTGCGCTTCGCGGACCGCCGCTGCAGTTTATGTTTTTGCCGTCGCCTTCCTGCGGACGGCGATCGCTCCGCGTCTTGGACCTTTGCGCGTCCGCGCATTGGTATGCGTGCGCTGCCCACGCACGGGTAGCCCGCGGCGATGCCGGAGCCCGCGATACGCGCCGATTTCCATCAGACGCTTGATATTGAATGAAATTTCTTTCCGAAGATCGCCTTCGATGCGATATTGCTCTTCGATAACTTTCCTGATCTTATTGACTTCATCATCGTTGAGCTCGCGTACCTTCCTGTCCGCGCTGACTCCGGCTGCCCTTAGAATACTGTTCGATTGTGGGCGGCCGATGCCGTAGATATACGTCAATCCGATTTCGATTCTCTTATTCAGCGGAAGGTCCACGCCGGCAATACGTGCCATTTCAACCTCCGATTATCCCTGCCGTTGCTTGTGTTTAGGGTTGACACAAATCACACGCACAACGCGCTTGCGATGGACAATTTTGCACTTATCACAGATCTTTTTGACTGATGCTCTAACCTTCATAAAACCTACTTATAGCGATACACGATCCGGCCCCGCGTCAGATCATAGGGCGAAAGCTCTACAGCCACCTTGTCACCCGGAAGTATTCGAATGAAATTTTTCCGCATCTTCCCCGAAATATGAGCAAGGACCTGATGCTTGTTGTCCAGTTCGACGCGGAACATCGCGTTCGGTAAAGGCTCGATGACCGTTGCTATGACTTCAATCGCATCTTCTTTGGGCAAACGACTTACCTTCCTCCGCCGTCAGTGCGCAGGCATGAAATTCATGAGCGCCGGCGGTCATAGACCGCCGCTACAGAGTTGTTGATGATTTTCAGGATCTCCTCAGTTACGGTTTCGATCGGCCTCATCCCGTCAACCTGGTGATAAACACCCAAGTCCTGATAAAACTGGATCAGCGGGGAGGTTTCCTCGTGATAGGTGCGAAACCGCTCGCTGATTAGCTCTTCGCGGTCATCGGACCTATGGATGAGCTGTCTGCCGCACAGATCACATATCTGATCCTCTTTAGGCGCCTTGCTGAACTCGTTGTAAATTTCTCCGCAACCGGGACACATCAATCGGCCGACCAGGCGTTTTTCTTTTCTCAACCGCTCGGAATCCGCGGACAATTCGATCACCGCCAGATGGTCACTATTCTTAACCAGTTTCCTGAACGTCTCGGCCTGTGAGACGTTTCGTGGATAACCGTCCAGAATAAATCCCTTCTTGCAGTCATTGCGCTTGATCCGCTCCGAAACGATACCGTTGACGATCGAATCACTGACCAGTTCACCCGCATCCATCTTTTCTTTTGCCTCGCGGCCGTACGTGGTCTTTTTTGCGATGGCGTCGCGAAGCATGTCACCGGTCGAGATCTGCGGGATTTCGAGATGCTGGACGATTGCGCGAGCTTGGGTCCCTTTTCCAACTCCGGGATGCCCCAGCAAGATCACAATCTTGCGCCCCATCAACCTCGTCTCCCGCGAATTCGGCCCCTCTTCAGGAACCCGTCGTAGTGACGCATGATCAGTTGTGACTCGACCATCTGAATAGTATCCATTGCCACTCCGACGACAATCAACAACGATGTGCCGCCGAAATAAAAGTTCACACGAAGTCCTTGCGTCACCCACTGCGGGAGAACGGCGTCCAGCCTGGGTCCCACAACAGGTATGTTCTGAACGTGAAAGCCCGTGATCATGAACTCCGGGATGATCGCTATCAGTGCCAGGTATAAGGCACCGACAAGAGTAATTCGGGTCAAAATCGAGTTGACGTACTCCGCAGTCCGCTTTCCAGGCCGAATTCCAGGAATAAAGCCACCGTACTTCCGCATATTGTCTGCAACTTCGTTTGGATTGAAGATGATCGAAGTGTAGAAGTAGCAGAAGAAAATAATGCCGAGAACATATAACAGGTTGTAAAGCGGCTCACCGAATCGCAAGGCATCGGTAACGGCGCTGAGGAAACGGTTTTCTCGCACAACAAGGCCGAACGTCTGCGGAAATGTCAAAATCGACGACGCGAAGATCACCGGAATGACTCCGCCGGTGTTCACACGCAGTGGCAGATGCGTGGATTGCCCACCCAACACGCGCCGGCCAACGACACGCTTCGCATATTGCACCGTGATGCGCCGCTGCCCGCGCTCGACTAATACGATGAAGGCGACAACAGCGACCATGAGGGCGACCAGGACGATCAGCGTCAGCACCGACCATTCGTTCGTCTGGATCTTTTCATAAACATCGAGAATGCCGCGCGGCAGTCCAACGACGATCCCGGCGAAGATGATCAACGACATGCCGTTTCCGATTCCGCGATCCGTGATTTGCTCACCCAGCCACATAATGAACGCCGTACCGGTCGTCAGCGTGAGCATGGTCATTAATGTGAAGCCGATTCCGGGATTGACGACGAACTGACCCTGACGCTGTAACGCGACGGCGATGCCGGCCGACTGCACAGCGCTCAAGACAACCGTCAGGTAGCGCGTGTAGGTCGTGATCTTCCGGCGCCCGAGTTCGCCTTCCTTGGAAAGCTTTTCCAAATAGGGCCAGACGACCGTCAGCAACTGCAGGATGATCGACGCCGTGATGTAGGGCATGATACCCAGAGCAAAGATCGTCAGTCGCCGGAAGTTTCCACCCGAAAACAGATCCAGGAATCCGAAAACTGTGCCCTGGTTCTGAGCGAAGAAATTCGCAAGCGCTTCAGAATCGATCCCTGGGGTCGGAATGTGGGCGCCAATGCGATAAACAGCCAGCAGCGCCAGCATGAATGCGATGCGTTTTCGCAGATCGGGTATGTTGAAAATATTTTGGATTGCTTCAATCACAGCCGTATGACCTCGCAGGTTCCTCCCGCGCTGGTGATCTTTTGCCGCGCGCTCTCAGTGAAGTAATGAGCGGAAATATGCAACGCTCGATCGAGTTGGCCATCGCCGAGAATGCGTACGCCGTTCTTCTCGAGTTTGCGGATAAGTCCAGCAGCCAAAAGTTCTTGAGGGCCAATCTTGGATCCTTTGTCGAATTTCACCAGATCGCTAACGTTTACGATCGAGAACTCTTTTTTAAACCTCGCATTCGTGAAGCCGCGCTTGGGCAAGCGCCGGTGCAGAGGCATCTGACCGCCCTCGAAGCCGCGCTTTTGGCTGCTTCCCGAACGCGACCACATACCTTTACTTCCACGCGCTGCCGTTTTTCCATGTCCGGTGCCCGGACCCCGCCCGATCCTCTTCGTCTTGTGCGTAGATCCCGCATCCGGCCTGAGTGTGTTAATACCTGACATAAAATAATTTCTCTTCAATTTCCAACCTGCAATTTTGGAATTTACAATCTCCACTAATTTGAAATTCGAGATTCCAAGATTCCAAAATTTCAGATTGAATCTAATCCACGATGCGCACCAGGTGCGACACCTTAGCAACCATTCCCCGTATCGCCGGCGTATCGACCACTTCCCGCACGGCATTCAGCTTCGTGAAGCCGAGTCCCTTTACAATGAGCTTCTGCTTCTCGGTGAAACCAATCGCGCTCCGGTAGTATTGAATCTTCACTTTTGATGCGGCAGCGGCCTGTTTCTTCCCAGCCATGACTTATCCCAAAATTTCTTCCAGTGGTTTTTCGCGAAGCCGGGCGACATCCTGAGGGTCCTTCAGATTTCGAAGCCCCTCGAAAGTGGCCTTGATGACGTTGTGCGGATTCGACGTTCCAATGGACTTCGTCAGAATATTTTGAACGCCGGCCGCCTGCATCACCGCGCGCACGGCACCACCCGCTATAATCCCGGTTCCTTCCACTGCCGGCTTCAGCAGGACTCGTCCGGAACCGAACAGTCCCATCACTTGATGAGGAATCGTATTGTTCGTGATCGGAACCTTCACCAGATTCTTCTTCGCCGCTTCTATCGCTTTGCGAATCGCTTGCGGCACTTCCTTGGCTTTGCCATTGCCGTATCCAACATGACCGCCCTCATCACCGACCACGACGAGCGCGCTGAAACTCAAATTCTTGCCGCCCTTGACTACCTTCGTGACACGATTGATGGAAACGACGGTATCCTTGAGCTGCAATTGTGACGGATCGATTCTCCCCTTATTCATACTAAAACTTGAGACCCGCTTCCCGGGCTGCTTCCGCTAAAGCTTTTACCCTTCCGTGATAGAGATAACCGCCGCGGTCGAACAGAACGGCATCGATTCCCTGCGCTTTGGCGCGTTCGGCGACGAGCTTCCCAACAGCCTTCGCTGCGGCCATGTTGCTCCCGTTTTTGAGATCTTTTTTGGCGCTCCCATCCAAAGATGAAGCCGCTAATAACGTGGTACCCTTCGAATCGTCGATGATCTGGGCATAGATATGTTTGTTGCTACGAAAAACCGCCAGACGCGGCCTGGCGGGTGAACCCATGAGACGCTTCCGGATCCGCTCGTGAATCCTCAGCCTTACTTCATTTGACGATACCTTCGGCATACTTATTTACCACCGGCCTTTCCGGCTTTCTTCTTCAGAACTTCGCCGGCATAGCGGATTCCCTTGTTCTTGTAGGGATCCGGTTTTCTTAACGCGCGAATATTGGCCGCAATCTGTCCGACTTGCTGCCGATCCACACCGCTGACGGCCAGGCGCGTTTGCTTATCCACAGTGATATTGATACCCGGCGGAATCGGATATTCGATTGGATGTGAATATCCGAGCGTAAAGAGCACCGAATTCTTCCTCTGTTCCGCGCGATAACCGACACCAACAATCTCGAGCTCTTTGGTGAAACCCTCAGTCACACCGCGGACTGCATTCGCCACTAGCGCGCGAGCCAAGCCATGAAACGCCTTTTCCGAACCGCTGTCGCCGGGCCGAGTGGCGACGAGTTGCTTGTCTTTCTGTTCCCATTTGATTCCGGGAGGAATCAGGTTGGTAACTGACCCTTTCGGCCCCGTAACGACGACAGCATTGGGTTTGATATCGACCTTCACCTTGTCGGGCACCGGGATCGGCTTTTTACCAATTCGAGACATAAAAAAATCCTGGTTGTCGGTTTTCAGTCATGAGTTTTGAGCTCATAAGTCACGACTTTGCTCAGTAAATGTTGCAAAGCAATTCGCCCCCAAAGCCTTCTTTACGGGCCTGCTTGCCGGTCATAACGCCATGCGACGTCGTTAGAATGTTGATACCCAGACCGCCGAGCACCTTGGGAATTTCATTCTTCGAAACGTACACGCGGCATCCGGGACGGCTGACGCGCTCGATCTTCGAAATGACATGTTCGCCCTTGGGGCCGTATTTCAGAAAGACCGTCAAAAAGCCTTTGCCGCCTTCGTCCATCATTTTGTAGTGCGCGATGTAGCCTTCTTCTTTCAAGATTCGGGCGATTTCAATCTTCAGCCGCGAAGCCGGCATATCGACTTTCTGGTGCTTCCCCTGAACCGCATTCCGGACTCGGGTCAGCATGTCTGCAATCGGATCAGTCATATTCGACCCCCACGCCTACCAGCTACTCTTGATCACTCCCGGGACTTCACCCGAGAGTGACAACTGCCGGAAGCAAATACGACAAAGCTGGAACTTTCTGATGAAGCCGCGCGGCCTTCCACAGCGCTTGCAGCGGTTGTGGTAACGCACGGCAAATTTCTTCTTCTTTGCTTCTTTCGCTACCGCTGATGTTCGAGCCATTCCTTCGTTACTCCTGATTATTAGCGTCGGGCCCACCGGCCGGCCCACCGTCGGTACTATCTCTTTTATGGGCCATCGGCCGGTCCCCCCAGGCCTACTGCCTGAAAGGCATCCCAAGCTGCTTCAAAAGTTCCCGCGCTTCGTCGTCGGACCGGGCGGTGGTCACAATCGTGACGTTCATTCCCCGAACCTTATCGACCTTCGCGTAATCGATTTCTGGAAAGACCAGTTGATCGCGCAAACCCAGCGTGTAGTTTCCCCGACCGTCAAAGGACTTCGTGGAAACGCCGCGAAAATCGCGGACGCGGGGAAGCGCCACACTCGTTAAACGGTCGAAAAATTCAAACATCCGCTCCCCGCGCAGTGTCACGGCCGCGCCGATCGGCATGTTCTGGCGGAGTTTGAAATTCGCGATCGACTTCTTCGCCCGCGTCACAACCGGCCGCTGGCCGGCGATTCGTCCAAGCTCATCGGTTGCCACGTCGAGAATCTTCGCATTCGCAATAGCTTCGCCCAGCCCCATATTGATGACGATCTTTTCGAGCTTCGGCACCGCCATCACATTTTTGTAGTTGAAATGCTTTATCAAAGCCGGCACAACCTCTTTCGTATACCGCGTGCGCAAACGGCTTGGCTCTTGTGGCCCTTTGGGTTTTGCTTTCTTTGCACCGGCTTCTTTTGGAGCCGCTTCCGGGGCTTCTTTGGGGGCCTTTGCTTTCTTTGGTTCTTTCTTACTCATTCAATGGTACTCCCGCATTTCCTGCATGCCCGCACGCGCCGGCCATCAGCCAGTATCTTGTTTGCGATCCGTGTGTGCTCCTTGCAGTTCTTACAAACGATCGCGACGTTGGAAACATGAATCGCAGCTTCTTTCTCGACGATTCCGCCTTTGATGTTGCGCTGAGGATTCGGACGCGTATGGCGCTTGATCATCTGGACACCTTCGACCACGATCTTCTGATCCTTGGGCATGACGATCAAAACACGGCCGGTTTTCCCGCGATCCTTGCCGCGGAGAATATAAACCTCGTCGTTCTTCTTGATTGCAGGCATTGCCGGCATTCAGATGACCTCCGGAGCCAATGAAACAATCTTCATAAATTTTTTGTCCCGAAGCTCTCGAGCAACCGGTCCAAAAACGCGTGTGCCGATCGGTTCGTGATCGTCGTTGATCAGCACGGCCGCATTCTGGTCGAACCGGATATAAGTGCCGTCCTTACGCCGCGTTTCCTTCTTGGTGCGAACGATAACGCACTTCACGACAGATCCTTTTTTGACGTTGCTGTCGGGGCTGGCTTCCTTCACCGAAGCCGTAATGATGTCGCCGAGCCCAGCCTTCAGCCCGGTTGAGCCGCCGATCGGCAAAATGCATGCAAGCCGCTTTGCGCCCGAATTGTCGGCCACTTCAAGAATGGATCTCATCTGGACGGGCATGACACCTAAACTCCTGTCGTCGCTTCACGAAGAACTTCTTTAAGAGTCCAACGTTTGTTCTTGCTGAGGGGGCGGCTCTCGACGATACGAACCATGTCGCCCTCGTGTGCTTTTTTGTGCTCGTCGTGCACCATGAACTTCGAGCGTTTCGTGACAATTCGCTTGTAGACCGGGTGCTGAACTCGCCGGTACACCTCCACCACAATCGTTTTCTGCATCTTCGCGCTCGTTACGATTCCCACCTTCTCCTGGTGGTGCCGAGGCGAGTCGCCGCTGCCCGTCTGCCCTCCTTGGCTCGGCTCAACCGGTCCATGGGAGGGCTCAATTTCTTGTTTCTCTTCGGCCATCGTTACTTCTCGCTTTCCTTCTCGTGCAAAATCGTCAGCAGTCGCGCCCGGTCTTTGCGCAGCTCACGGATCTTCTTCAGCGATTCGGTCTGTCCCATCGCCCATTGAAAGCGCAGCTTGAAGATTTGCTCACTCATCTCGGCTTCCTGACGCTCGAGCTCGTCGGCCGACATGTCGCGAAGTTTCCTCGCGCGATCCGCGGACTTCACGCCTCGCCTCCCTGTTCTTCACGCATGACGAACTTCGTGTGCACCGGAAGTTTTTGAGCGGCGAGGCGCATAGCCTCGCGAGCGACCGATTCAGGTACGCCCTCCATCTCATAGAGAATCCGGCCTGGTTTGACTACGGCAACCCAGTATTCGGGCGCCCCTTTTCCTTTGCCCATTCGCGTTTCTGCCGGCTTCTTGGTGACGGGTTTATCGGGAAAAACGCGAATCCAAATCTTTCCGCCGCGCTTGACGAAGCGAGCGATTGCGATTCGTCCGGCTTCAATCTGGCGGTCAGTGATCCAGGCCGCATCCAGTGTTTTCAAGCCGTAATCCCCGAACGCCAGCGACGATCCGCGCCACGCCTTGCCGCGCATTCGACCGCGTTGTTGCTTGCGGTACTTCACTTTTTTGGGCATCAACATCGGTTAGATCCTTGCGGCGGCCGGAGCCTGAGGCGCTTTGCTGGGGAGGATCTCGCCTTTGTAAATCCAGCATTTCACCCCGATGACTCCGTAAGTCGTATATGCCTGCGCAAAACCGTAATCCACATCGGCCCGCAATGTGTGTAGAGGAAGACGGCCTTGCAAGTACCACTCGGAGCGCGCGATTTCCGCGCCGTTCAACCGGCCGCTCACGCGAACTTTGATTCCTTTGGCGCCGAACCGAAGAGCCGAATCGACGGATTTCCGCATCGCGCGGCGGAAAGCGATTCGTTTTTCGAGCTGCAGGGCGATCGATTCGCCGACCAATTGTGCGTCCAATTCCGGCCGGTGGATCTCCTGAATATTGATGTAGACCTCGCGGTTTGTGCGCTTCTGGATATCCGCCTTGAGTTTGTCGATCTCGGCGCCCTTACGGCCGATGATGATACCGGGTCGCGACGTGTGGATCGTAATGCGAAGCTTGTTTGCCATCCGCTCCACTTCGATGTTGCTGACGCCGGCATGGGCGAGCTGTTTTTTGAGGTCGCGCTTCAGTTTCAAGTCCTCGTGCAATAGCCGGCTGTAATCGCGCTTGGCAAACCAGCGCGAGCGCCATGGTTTTGTGATGCCGAGGCGGAATCCATAGGGATGTGTCTTCTGGCCCATTATTTCCTCTCTCCCAGTTCGATCGTGATGTGAGCGGTGCGGCGCTGATACCGGTATGCCCGGCCCATCGGCGCCGGACGGATTCGCTTCAGCCGCGGTCCTTCGTTGATGAAACATCGTTCGACGAAAAGGTTGTCGGCATCGATGTTTTCATCCTTGTGCGTCGCGTTCGCAACGGCGGACTTGACAACTTTTTCAATCTCGCGCGTCGCTTTCGGTTTGTTCGTGAACTTCAATGTCATCAAGGCTTTGTTGACGTTCATACCGCGAATCAAATCCATCGTGAGCCGCGCTTTCTGAGGCGACATCCGGATGAACCTGCTGGTCGCTTTGCTTATCATAATCGGCTCGCGTTCGGCGGTGGTGCTGCTGGAGCGCCTGCACCGCCACCGGTTGCTGCCGGCGGGGCTCCGCCTCCACCCGGGGGCGGACCGGCCGGGGCGACGGCTTTGTCTTTCGATCCAGCCGCACTATGCCCCTTGAAAATACGCGTCGGCGCGAATTCTCCCAACTTGTGCCCGACCATATTCTCGGTGAGGTAAACGGGGATAAATTTCTTCCCATTGTGCACCGCGATCGTGTGGCCAACCATCTCGGGTGTGATCGTCGAGCGCCTCGACCACGTCTTATGAATCTTCTTCTCGTTTTTGGCGTTCATCGCGAGGATTGCTTTCATGAGATGGTTGTCGATGAACGGTCCCTTCTTTAAAGAACGCATGCTACTTGCTCTTCCTCTTCACAATGAACTTGTCGGTTCGTTTGTTGTTTCGCGTTTTATAACCGAGCGTCGGCACTCCCCACGGAGTCATGGGGTGGTAGCCTTTCACTCGGCCTTCGCCACCACCGTGTGGATGATCGACCGGATTCATCACGACACCTCGCACAGTTGGCCGAATTCCCAGGTGCCGCGTGCGTCCGGCTTTTCCAACAGTGATGTTTTCATGATCGAGATTCCCAACTTGTCCGATCGTGGCCATGCAGTCGACGTTCACCAGGCGGACTTCGCCCGAAGGAAGCTTCACATGCGCATAGCCGCCTTCCTTCGCCACAAGCTGCGCTGCGGCACCGGCGCTGCGAGCCATCTGAGCGCCCTTACCCGGACGCAACTCGATATTGTGAACGGTCGTACCGAGCGGAATATTTCGCAGCGGCAGCGCGTTGCCGACAAGGATATCGGCTTCCGGGCCCGCAACTACTTTCATCCCGACTTTTAGTCCGACGGGCTGCAGAATGTAGCGGCGTTCCCCGTCGGCATAACTCAGCAGAGCGATGAATGCCGAGCGGTTCGGATCATATTCGATGGTTTCGACCTTTGCCGGAATCCCGACCTTGTCGCGGCGAAAATCGATGATCCGGTAATGCTGCTTGTTTCCGCCCCCGCGATGGCGAACCGTCAGATGACCATAATTGTCGCGACCGTCGGTCCGGGTCTTCCGATCGAGCAACGGCTTGTACGGCTCGTCGGTGGTGATCTCCTGCTTGTAATCAATAACGGTCTTGAACCGGAGTGAGGCGGTCTTGGGTCTGAAAGTCTTAATTGCCATTAGAAATTCTCCCCGTACTCGATCATTTTTTCGCCCTCGCGAAGCGTGACGTACGCTTTCTTCCAGTCCGGACGGTATCCGCTATATTTCCCCCGTCGTCGCATCTTTCCGGGAACAACCATCGTCCGTACCGCCTCCACCTTGACTTTGAACAAGCGCTCGACGGCTTCCTGGATCTGCTGTTTGCTGGAGTCATCGTCCACTTCGAAGCAGAGCGTGCGGTCCCTCTCTTTCAGCGTCAGGCCCTTCTCCGTGATAATCGGACGCTTGATGACGTTGTGAATGGCGCTCATTTCGTCAGCACCTCCTCGAGCGCTTGAATCGCTGCCTTGGAAAATACGACATGCTTTGCGTTCAGCAGATGGTATGGCGTGACCTGCAGGTTCACCAGCAGTTGAACGTCACTCAGATTTCGCGCCGCCAGCAAAAGATTCAGATTTTCCTGATGGTCGATCAGCAAAACCTTCCGATCGAAGCCAAGTTTGGCGAGAGCTTGCGCGAACGGCTTGGTTTTATGGTTCTCCAAATCGAACGCGTCGACGACATTCAGCTGATTCTCTTTCAGCTTCAACGCCAGAGCGGATTTCAAAGCGGCGCGGAACATCTTCTTCGGCAGGTGATATTCGTAATCGCGAGGCCGGGGACCAAATACGATGCCGCCCTTACGCCACAATGGATTTCGGATTTCCCCAACCCGCGCGCGGCCTGTGCCCTTCTGCCGCCACGGTTTCTTCCCGCTGCCTTGCACCTCAGCGCGCGTTTTCGTGTTGTGGGTACCGGCTCGCCGGCTGGCGAGGTATTGCTTGACTGCCTGATGCATGAGTCCCACGTTGACCGGACCGGCAAACACGGCATCAGCCAGCTCGAGCTGGCCTACGACCTCATTGTTCAGGTTCTTGATATCAACGCTGGCCATATCACCGCTCCGCTTTCTCCACCACGACATATCCGCCCGGCGGGCCAGGTACGGCGCCGCGGACGAATAGCAGGTTGTTCTCTTGATCGACTCGGGCCACCCGAAGGTTCTGTGTAGTCACGCGTGCATTGCCCAAGTGTCCCGCCATCCGCATTCCCTTCAGAACGCGGGAGGGATAAGCCGATGAACCGATGGAACCCGGAGCACGATGGAACATAGAGCCGTGCGTGGCACGGCCGCCGCGGAAATGATGCCGCTTCACAAATCCGGCAAACCCACGCCCTTTGCTGGTTCCAACGACGTCGACAAGTTCGTGCCTATTGAAGATGTTGACCATGACCTTATCGCCTGGATTTGCGCCGTCCTCGCCCTGAACCCCGACCTCGCGCACGAACCTGGCCGGTGCGACGTTGGACTTTTTGAAATGCCCCGTCATCGGTTTCGTGACGCGTTTCGGTTTAACAAACTCGACGAATCCAAGCTGCACGGCATCGTAGCCGTCCTTCTGTTTCGTCTTTCTCTGGACGACAACACAGCGACCCGCCTGAATCACGGTAACGGGAACAATGGTTCCGTCATCGTCCAGCAGTTGCGTCATGCCGACTTTCTTACCCAATAGCCCCGTAATCATTTCGTGTGCTCCCGCCCGAACGCTTTGATCTCCACGTCGACGCCGGCGGGCAAATCCAACTTCATCAGAGCATCCACGGTTTGAGGCGTGGGCTCGAGAATATCGAGGAGCCGTTTGTGCGTGCGAATCTCAAATTGCTCGCGCGATTTCTTGTCCACATGTGGCGAACGCAAAACCGTAAATTTATTAATGACGGTCGGAAGCGGAATCGGACCTGCCACACGCGCGCCGGTCCGTTTCGCGGTATCCACGATCTCTGTGGCGGACTGATCGAGTACGCGAGAATCGTAGGCCTTTAATCGAATTCGAATCTTTTCGTTCAGCATCTTATAAATTAGGAACGGCCACGAAGAGGCACAAAAGCGACAAAATTTTTTGGTGAATTTTGTGCCTTTTTGTGGCGAATCCCTTCCTCAGGCCACGATATCGGTCACGGTTCCCGCGCCAACCGTTCGTCCGCCTTCCCGGATCGCGAATCGCAGTCCTTTCTCCAGCGCCACCGGCGTGATCAACTCAATGGTCAGGTTCACGTTGTCGCCCGGCATGACCATCTCCACCCCTTCGGGCAGATCTGCCGTCCCGGTCACATCCGTCGTCCGAAAATAAAATTGCGGCCGGTATCCCTTAAAGAACGGCGTGTGCCGTCCCCCTTCTTCCTTCGTCAACACATACACTTCCGCCTTGAACTTCGTGTGCGGCGTGATCGATGCCCCCTTGGCCACCACCTGTCCCCGCTCGACTTCTTCCTTCTTGGTCCCCCTCAGCAGCAGTCCCACGTTGTCGCCGGCCTGCCCTTCATCCAGGAGCTTCTTGAACATCTCCACGCCCGTGATCACCGTCTTGAACGTCGGCCGGAATCCCACGATCTCCATCTCCTCGCCCACCTTCACCACACCCCGCTCGATCCGTCCCGTCACCACCGTCCCCCGGCCTGAAATCGAAAAAATATCCTCGATCGGCATCAAAAACGGCTTGTCGATCGCCCGCTGCGGTATCGGAATATAGTTATCCACCGCCGCCATCAGCTCATCGATCTTCTTCACCCATGCCGGATCATCTTCCATCCCCTTCAGCGCCGATCCCCGTATCACCGGTATCTCATCCCCCGGAAATCCATAGCTCTTCAGCAGATCCCGCACTTCCAACTCCACCAAATCCAGCAACTCCGGATCTTCCACCGCGTCGCACTTGTTCAAAAACACCACGATGTAGGGCACCCCCACCTGCCGCGCCAACAAAATGTGCTCGCGCGTCTGCGGCATCGGCCCGTCCGTCGCCGCCACCACCAATATCGCCCCATCCATCTGCGCCGCCCCCGTGATCATGTTCTTGATGTAGTCGGCGTGTCCCGGACAATCCACATGCGCATAGTGCCGCTTGGCCGTCTCGTACTCCACGTGTGCCGTCGCGATCGTGATCCCTCGCGCTTTCTCTTCCGGCGCGTTATCAATCGAATCAAACGACCGGTATTTCACCTTCGGATTGTGCTTCGACAACACCTTCGTGATGCACGCCGTCAACGTCGTCTTCCCGTGATCGATATGCCCGATCGTCCCCACGTTCACGTGCGGCTTCGTTCTCTCGTATTTCTCTTTCGCCATGAATGTCTCCTAATTCCTAGACAGATTCCTTTACTTCTCTGCCTTGTGCTCTCGCGATGATTTCGTCCGCAATCTGCTTTGGCACCTCTCTGTAATGCGAGAAGTGCATGGTATACGTAGCGCGCCCCTGCGTTCGGGACCGTAAGTCGGTGGCATATCCGAACATCGATGAGAGCGGAACAAGCGCCCGAATGATCTGGGTTCCGGGCCGCGCCTCCATTCCTTCAATATCTCCGCGCCGCGAATTCAGGTCGCCGATGACATCGCCCATGAACTCTTCCGGAAGAACAACTTCGACCTTCATAACGGGTTCCAGAAGAGCAGGGCTGGCCTTCCGGCAGCCTTCCTTGAAAGCGATGGATCCGGCGATCTTGAATGCGATTTCGGACGAATCGACTTCGTGGTAGGAGCCGTCATACAACGTGACTTTCACGTCTTTAACTTCATAGCCGGCAAGAACACCACTTTCCATTGCTTCTTTGATGCCCTGTTCCACCGGCTTGATGTATTCCTTCGGAATCGCGCCGCCGACGATCGCATTCTCGAAGACGAATCCCGCTCCGGCTGCGCTGGGCTCAACGGTGATACGAACGTGGCCGTATTGGCCGCGCCCGCCGGTCTGGCGGATGTATTTGCCTTCGGCGTGGGCCTTCGACCGGATGGTTTCCTTGTAAGCCACCTGAGGCTTGCCGACATTGGCGCCCACATTAAACTCGCGCATCATGCGGTCGACGATGATTTCCAGATGCAGTTCGCCCATTCCCGAAATGATCGTCTGCGCTGTATCGGGATCGGTATGGATCTTGAACGTCGGATCTTCCTGCGCCAGCTTATTCAAAGCGATTCCCATCTTTTCCTGATCGGCTTTGGTTTTCGGCTCGATCGCTACTGAAATCACGGGTTCCGGGAAATCCATTGCTTCGAGAAGAATCTGCTTGTTTTCGTCGCAGATGGTGTCGCCTGTCGTGACATTGCGCAGACCGACGGCGGCAGCAATGTCGCCGGCGAAGACGTCCTTGATTTCTTCGCGTTTATTCGCGTGCATTTTCAGAAGACGGCCGATACGCTCCCGGGCTTGCTTTGTCGAGTTGTACACGTAGGAGCCGGTGCTCAAGCTTCCGGAATAAACACGAAAGAATGCGAGTTGACCGACAAAGGGATCGGTCATGATTTTAAAAACCAGCGCGGAAAATGGCTGTTTGTCGTCCACTGCCCGGGTCTGGACCGCGGTTCGATCAGGCGTCCAGCCCTGAACGGGAGGAATATCGACCGGCGAGGGCAGGCAGGCGACGACGGCGTCCAACAGCGGCTGAACTCCCTTGTTCTTGAAAGCAGCGCCGCATAGCACGGGGGTCAGCCTGATCGCAATCGTTCCTTTACGGATTGCCGCTTTCAGTTCTTCATTCGAGATCGCTTGGCCATGAACAAATTTTTCGAAGACCTTTTCGTCTGCCTCGCATGCCGCCTCAATAATTTTTTCGCGATATTCGTGAACGATATCTTTGTACTCGGCGGGGACCTCTTCCTTGATATATTCCGCGCTCAGTGTCTCGTCCCGATAAATGATGGCCTTTTCTTCGAGAAGGTCGATGACACCGCGGAAGGTCTCTTCCTTGCCAAGAGGATATTGAATAGCGACGGGATTCGCGTGCAGGCGCGAGCGCATCATCTGCATGCAACGTTGATAATCCGCGCCGGGACGGTCCATTTTGTTGACGAATGCAATACGCGGAACGCGGTACTTGTCTGCTTGACGCCAAACGGTTTCCGACTGAGGCTCCACGCCGCCAACGGCACAAAACACAGCAACCGCTCCATCCAGAACACGAAGCGAGCGTTCGACTTCGGCGGTGAAATCGACGTGCCCGGGGGTATCAATAATATTGATGCGATGGTTTTCCCAGAAACAGGTCGTGGCGGCGGAGGTAATCGTAATTCCCCGCTCTTGTTCCTGTTCCATCCAATCCATCGTCGCGGTGCCCTCGTGCACTTCACCGATCTTGTAGTTGATCCCGGTGTAATACAGAATCCGCTCCGTCGTGGTCGTCTTGCCGGCATCGATGTGCGCCATGATGCCGATATTTCTTGTTTTCTCTAATGCTGTCGTACGTGGCATAACAGTTCACCATCGATAGTGTGCAAAAGCCTTGTTCGCCTCCGCCATGCGATGGGTGTCTTCCTTTTTTTTAATCGCGTTCCCGCGATTGTTGGCCGCGTCCATCAGTTCGCCCGCGAGCTTTTCTTCCATCGATTTTTCGCCGCGCGCTCTGGAATACGTGAGGATCCATCGGATGCTCAGGGATGTCCGCCGCGTCGCCCCGACTTCCACGGGAACCTGGTAAGTAGAACCGCCAACGCGCCGCGACTTGACTTCAAGAACGGGCTTGACGTTCTCGACCGCCTTTTTGAAAAGCTTCAGCGGTTCGTCGTTGGTCTTTTTCTGAACGATGTCGAGCGCGTCATAGAGGATGTGTTTGGCGGTGCTCTTTTTCCCGCCCCACATCATACAGTTGACGAATTTCGACACCAGCGTGCTCTGGTACATGGGGTCCGGCACGATTTCCCGCTTGACGATATGCGCTTTCCTGGGCATAACAAAAACCTCACGATTCCGAATTTCCGCAGTCGAAATTCGAAATCGAAATTCCGAATTGAACTGGATCTTCCAGGTCCCCCAGCCCGGGCTTGCGCCGGACTATCGGGCAAACATTCAGTTATCCTTTAGGCCGCTTCGCGCCATATTTCGAGCGCGACTGCTTGCGGTTTGCAACTCCCGCCGCGTCCAGCGTTCCACGAATGACATGGTACCGAACGCCCGGAAGGTCCTTCACACGGCCGCCACGGATCAAGACGATAGAGTGTTCCTGCAGATTGTGGCCGATACCGGGGATGTAGGTGGTCACTTCAATCCCATTGGTCAGACGCACACGTGCAACTTTGCGAAGGGCCGAATTCGGCTTCTTTGGTGTTGACGTGTACACTCGAGTGCACACGCCTCGTTTCTGCGGACATTCCTGCAACGCAGGACTACTCGTCTTGTACCTCGGCTTGCTTCTCCCTTGACGAACCAACTGATTAAACGTCGGCACGAACCATAAACTCCTAAATTTGTCGACAAACTCAGTGAGCGGCCTTGTCGTTAGTAAAACCTTTTAATGGTACCGGAGGCGTTCAAATGATGTCAACGCCGAAAGTCGAACACAACAAAAAGGAATAGCCAAGGAATAGCCACACAAAAAGGTCACGGGAATCACAACGCTTGTGGTTTTACCTCGCACCTCTTGTGCTTTTTGTAGCCGTTCCCTTTCTTTTACCTTGCTTCCGGTCTTTGCCATTACTTATTCTGTCCATTCTGGCCTAAGCCTTTCCTATGAAATTACTTCTCGTCAATCCCAACATGCGGACGGCTTACAACCCCTTGCCGTTTCCTCCGCTTAGTTTGATGTCGATTGCCGCCGTTGTTCAGGATTCCTACGAAATCACCATTCATGATCGCAATTTGTACAAGGATCCAGACGGCAAGAATATCGGTACTGTTTTACAGAAAGCAAAGCCAGACATCGTCGGCATCACCTCGCTGACCGGCCCGGCCATCCTGGATGGAGTTTTGGTGAGCCGCCTGGCCAAAGAAGCCGGCGCGCAAGTCGTATGGGGTGGAACGCACGCCTCGCTGCTTCCCGAACAGACGCTCCAAAATCCCTACATCGATTTTGTCGTGATGAATGAAGGTGAAGAGACTTTTCGAGAGCTGATCGAAGCCATCGAACAACATCGCGGGTACAAAAACATTTTGGGACTGGCCTATAAAGAAAACGGCCAGGTTAAGATGAATCCCGAGCGGCCGTTTATACAAGATCTGGACGCATTGCCGATGCCGGCCTGGAATCTCGTACCGGTCGAACGATACATCTACAGATACACCAACGCCCGGCGGAAAATTGTCACGGTCACCTCCCGTGGCTGCCTCTTTCGCTGTTCGTTTTGTTACGTCATCGATTTTCATAAACGGAAATATCGTGGGAAGTCGGTCGCACGGATCCTGGAAGAGCTCGCGTTCTTGCGAAAGAACTACGGAGTCGACGGCGTGCGTTTTGATGACGACCTTTTCGTGATCAACCGGCCACGCCTGCGCGAGTTCTGCGACTGGGTATATAAAAAGGACGTCCCCATTACCTGGGATTCCAACTGCCGCGCCGATCAAGTGAATCCCGAATTCATTGGAGCCGTCACCCGGGGAAAGTGCCACAGACTGACTTTCGGTTTGGAATCGGGATCCGATCGAATTTTGAAGTTTATCGAGAAGGACTTCCGCGCAGAGCAGATCGTACGGGCCTTTGATCTCTTGAACAAGACCGATATCATGACCGGCGCCGCCTTTCTGATCGGTGTACCAACCGAAACCGAGGAAGATATCTGGAAAACGATCGACCTAGCGAAGCGAATCAACGCGTACCACACCCACTTTTATCCTTACACGCCGTTCCCCGGCAGCCCGCTTGCGGAATACTGCCGGAAAAATGGGCTCATCCGATACCCGGAGCGTCTGGAGGATTGGGCAGATTTCGAGTACGCGCGCTCGGATCGCACCGCCATGAGCGAGAGAGAGATGAAGAAAATTTCCGCCCAGTTCGAAGTTCGCAATGTCCTCCACTCGCTCCAGCGCGGCGAACTGGCCATCTTGTCCAACTTTCTTAATCTGGAGCAGTTCCAGAATTTCCGCTCCTGGACAAGTTTCTTCCGGCAGGCGTTTCGCTCGGGAGTCCGGGGTTCTGTTCACTCGGCAGAAAAACCTATTCTTTAGGCCGCGTGAAAAATTCAATTACCAAGCGCTGGCAGGAAGCGCAAAGGGCGGAACTGGATTGGTGGCAGAACTGGCGACGTCTGCCTTTCTACACGAACCATTCGTTCGAAAACAATTGGCGCAAGGTCCTATCTCATTTCCTGACTCCTTCCGAGATGAGCAACGCCCAAACGATTATCGAAGTTGGCACGGGACCACACGGCGTGGTGAGGTATCTCTTCGAGGACGCCTCAATCAAAATAGGCTTGGATCCCTTGCTGTGCCGATTCGATGAGCGGCCACGGCCAAACAAGAACACCTGCTACGTCGCAGCGGTCGGCGAGTTCCTCCCTGTCAGGGACGTAGCCGCGGACTTGGTCGTCTGTATCAATGTGCTCGATCATGTGATGGACGCCGGCCAGATCCTGGGAGAAATTCGCAGGGTCCTCAAGCCGAACGGCCGGCTTTTATTGGAGATACACACCTTTCCGAAAATATTCACACCAATTATGTTTCTGGATCATCCTCACACATATCATTGGTCATGGTCCGGCATGCTCCAGTTGGTACGTGACGGCGGGTTTGAAATCATCACGACCCGGCAGTTTCCGTTTCCGGTCACGATTCCTCTGAAATCATGGGCAATGCCGAATCATTGGAAGTATATTTTCGGAAAGCATTTCATGCGGCTAAGCTACGTTTACTGCTCTCCAATATCGCCGGCGAAGTCAAACTAACTTTTTTCGAAGACGCTGAGCTTGTAAAAGCGGGCGAGTTTTTCCATGGCAGGGACGGCTTTGCGAACCGTGAGACTGTTCAGCATCAGGCTGCCATAAAAAGCGATAGGACGCGGGCGTGCGGCCTGGCACGTTTGGCAGGCGGGATAAGCCGACAGGTCGCCGCTCACATGAGCCTCACGTAATTTCACCATAGCTTCGGAATCCCAGACTTCCATAACCGATTGCTTTTTGAGATCACCGACCGGAGGTTCTTTATACATATAGCAACAAGGATGGACGAGGCCGTCGTATCGCACGTACATTGGCCCTCTCCAAAGCAAATGGCACGGGTGACGGCGTTGGCTTCTGAATTCGACGCCAGGTAATTTCGTGGTGTCGGTTTGTATTTCGTCCCGCTTGAATCGAATTTCATCGATACCAGGAATCGACCACAGTTTTCTATAGGCATCAATCTCGTGAGTGTTCTCCTTGAGAAGGATCATCTGGACGACAACGTAGACAGGCGATTTCCGATCCAATTTTTTCCGCAGGAAATTCAAGATATTTTCTCGTGTCTTTTCGAACACTGCGCCCACGCGGTATTTCTCGTAGGTCTCCTTGCTTGCACCGTCGAATGCAAGTATCACGTAATCAAGCCCGGAATCGAGCAGCAGATCGGCGCGCCGACCATCGAGCAGTGTCGCATTCGTGGACATTCCGGTTCGAATACCGGCTTCGCGCGTGATCCGAATCATTTCAAAAATGTTTGGGTGGATCATCGGCTCGCCGATGCCGTAAGGCCAGATGAACTCGACATAGTCCTTACAATCCTCGACGATTTTCCGATAAAGATTCAGGTCCATGCTTTCGTTGTCGAATGTGTAGATGTGGCGCGGACACATAGGACAGTAGAGATTGCATTTGGCCGTGCTCTCAAGCGAGATTTCGATTGGACCGCCGCTGAGCGAGGTTTTGTGGCGAAAATAACTGAGTGCGATGTTCCAACGGTTTCGTAGCTTCTTGTTCACTCTTTCCAACCTTCAGCGATGAAACCCAACGTGTATGCCCGGTCTTGATCCAGTGCATCCAAATAATAACAAAATAGCGGCAACACAAACCCAAAAACCGGCGCCAGGATTGGAAATAACAACCATCGCCAACCGCTCTGTGCGAAAGCCAAAACACCCATCAAATGCCGTCCGAGTTGCCAAAAGAATCCGCCGATCGGCTGAATTTTGCCGATGCGGATCCCCCCTCCCTCCAACAGGTAACGAATACCGCTCGAGGTGAACCGGAAAAAATCGTATGGCCGCTGATGTTCTTCCCACATATGAGGAACCACGACGTGAACCATGCCGCCAGGTTTTAGGACGCGCCGGAATTCTTCGACCACACGCGCAGGTTGGGGTGTATGTTCCAACACGACGATCGAAAGGATATGATCAAAAGACACATTCCGGAACGGCAACTCCTCAAGACGGCCGATGACATCCACTTTCGAATAGTCCCAGGATGGATCGCCCTGGGTAGAGTCGATTCCTACGTACTCCGCGTGGAGAAATAATGGCTTAAACCGTCCCTCTCCTGAGCCGGCATCCAGCACGCGTTTGCCGGCCGGAATTTCAGCCGCAACAGTCCTGACGAAACTTTCGATTGCAGTTTCGAAAGGATCCAGCCTCTTGTACAGGCTGGAGGGAAGCAGACGCTTGAGGGTTAATACCAATCGTGGACTAAACATTCTGACCTTGCCGGCTCCCATTATATTTTAGAGTTAGCCTACAGACTAACAGCCGATCCGAGTTCGCAGTTAGAATCTCGTTTGCTGACCGCGCTGGAATTGGTCTGACTTATGACTCGACACAATGAAGTTGCGCTGGAACACTCGCTCATAACAACCGTAAATAATTCGGAGAAACGGGCCCCGCGCACGACAGATGGGAGGTTGGAAATTGGCGTTATTTTCCTCTTGTCGTGCGCTCTATGGAGCCTCAATACTGTTTGGCTATCCAGGGACACCGAACCGCCCGCGTGGGACATGGCCGTCCACCAGACGTATGCGCTGAACTACCTGCCTGCTGCCGAT
>Ga0137378_10000914_pt1 | contig 24319 bp, 21 predicted proteins | sample SagtaG_21_FD_104813 | JGI IMG/M metagenome (GOLD analysis project Ga0137378, IMG submission 104813) | Vadose zone soil microbial communities from Sagehorn Ranch, Mendocino, California, USA - Sage2_L_60_16 metaG | ecosystem: Environmental > Terrestrial > Soil > Vadose zone | place: USA... | reverse complement strand
GCTCGTCATCGAGCAGTTTTTCGTCTCCAAAACGGGAATACACTCAGCGCTGGTGAGGGCCTGCCCTGGTGCCTGGACCGAACGCCTATCGGGAGTCTTAGGATCGTCATCCCCGCAAATCGAAACAACGCTGCATATCATAAACTTTATAGCCGTTAGACTCGAATCGCGGGTGATCGCGAAACTCAGCTGGCCAAGCATAGGAATCGCCCGGATGAACAACGTACCAGCGAATAGCAGTATCGCGAACACAGCGCTGCAAGTCTGGAACGTTTGTCGCTTGCTGCAGTCGTTGCAACCTCCCTAGTTGCTCTTGGTAAGGGGATTCTCGGAAAGCCTTACTTATTCTCATAAAGAATTCAGGCCTGGCTGCGAAAGAAGGCCGTTCCCCCAATCCCCCCAGGATAGAGAACTCATCCAAACGCGAGTCCTGCGCCACAGCATTGGTCGGAGGCTGGCCCCGGATGTAGTGCGCGCAATCGACCAGACCGCGATCCACGCGTAAGCCGGAATGCGAACCCGCTCCTGACCATTTACGGCGCTCTAGCCCGGAGCCATACCAGACTGGAACTAGCATTAAAGCAAGAATACCAACGGCAACGGCCCAAGTTGGCGGCTGCCGGCGACGTCCCACCGCAATCGAAAAAAGGTGTCCCCCAGTAAGCGAGCCCACTAGCCAATACGCCCAGACGAAGGGCCGATGTATCAATTCCTCTGGATGGCCCAAAATTACATTGACGCTCAGACCAAAAGTCATCAACAACAAAATAACCACCGCGGCCACCGAGATTGTGTCAGATGCCTGCCATGTCTTGCGCCGGGCCGCGAGAAGCCAAACGAGGGGCGCGACTATCGCGAAAACCCCCAAAGCATTAACCAGGAGTAAACCGATCGCTTGCGCGAGGTGAGAAGGAAACGGATGACCAGTGCTAAAAACCTGATACCAGCTCTCGACGCGCGTACCGCTAGCCATCTTTGCCAACACCTTCCAATACCAGGCGCCACCGCTGAAATCGAAGTGGACGTTCGGTCCGACGTGAAAATGGTTCGCCAACCTTAGGAGGGCCACGCCGGCTGCCACACAACAGCCGAGAACGAGCCATTGCAAGCGCTTGCGCAGAGGCCAGGCCAGAATGGCAAAAGCAAAAAGTAACGGAAATGCTGCCGCGAAGATGTGAACCTTGAAAAGAGCCACCAGGGCACCCACTACCACTCCGGACACAATCCAGACGCGACTCTCTTCGCGCATCCCTTGCATTATAAAAATCAGCGCTGTTCCAGCGATTGCAACGCCATAGAGACCTCCAGGAGCAATGTGTTGGAGCCAGAAATAACCGTAATAAGGGTGGGCGACACCTAACATAACGCCGTCCGGTATTAAAAATACACCCACGAGCGCCGCCAGTCCCGCACCCTGACTCCAGATCACCCTGCCAAGAGCATAGCTGGCCAATCCGGTAAGAAATGATCCGAATGGCGCCCAGAAACCTACTACCGTGTCATAAGCTGGCAACTGCCCCACCTTAGCTAAACACGAGGAGAGGGAGTAGCTCGCGTAGTGATAAAACGTTGCAGGGAAGCCTCTCCACTCATAGTTGCCGACTTGATACAAAGTTTGATCTCCAACGCTGCGTGCTACGATACTGGCGTGGGAGAAAAAATCCGACCACGGCTTGAAGACGATGCCACCCTCCACCGAGTTCGTTGGTAAAATGAGGTCCTGAGACCAACCCGTTGCTGCAACAAGGCTCGCAATTACGCCTAGCAGTCCCAAGGCAGAAACCGGGTCACGCTGATGATCTGGGAGAAACTTCGGAATGCCCGCGACCGCGATCAGGAGAACAATCAGCAGAACCCACAGTGAAAGTGGCACGAAGATCTTCCACGCCATCACTCCGACCGAAACAGTAGCGACTCCCAACAGGAAATCTAAGGCGAAGAAGGATGGCAGCCGCAACGCCGCCGTGACGATGCCGCCAGTTCTGAGCAGAACCCACGGCAGCACCAAAAGAAACACCGCGGAACGCAGATTAAAGCTTCCACTGGCGAGTGTGATCCAAACGACAAGGAAGATCGAAATCGCAAGGCAAGCTAACAAGCAACATCTGTCCATGCTGCGTGGGGGTTGTTTTTCCTCGAACCTCCTAGTTTGTTGCCCAATTTCACACATCGTCGACCTTGGAGTTTAGCGGCTAACTTAGTTATGGGACATGCACTAATTTCGTGCTGGTGCGGCAATAGCCCGGGCACGCAACTACGAGCGACAGACCACTCCATCAATGAAAATGGCTCGGACGGCTAGGTTGCGCATTAGCACTATTCACCTAACAACGAAATTCGCTTACTGCTTCGATGATTTGCGCCTGTTCAGTTGTTGTCATGCCAGTGTAGAAGGGCAAGCGTAGCAGGCGCTCGGAAATTTTTTCCGTCACGGGACAATCTCCTTCGCCTCCGCCAAAAGTGCGTCCCATCGGGGAAAGATGCAGCGGGAGATAATGGAAGACGGCGAAGATTTCCCGTTGCGACAAATGCGAAATCAACGCTTGGCGACTATCGAGCGACGGCAGGATTAAATAAAACATGTGATAACTCTGCTCGCATTCGGGTGGAATCGTCGGAAGTCGCACCCCATTGTCCGTAGCCCAACCGCTTAATTCTCGCATGTAATTTTCCCAGAGCCGTTGACGTGCCGATTGAATTTGCTCCCGATGTTCGAGCTGCGCGCGCAGGAACGCAGCCAGCAGATCGGAAGGCAAATAGCTCGAGCCGATATCGACCCAGTTATATTTGTTCACCTCGCCGCGGAAAAATCGGCTGCGATCAGTACCCTTCTCTCTTAAGATCTCGGCGCGTTCGATAAAGCGCGTGTCGTTTATAAGCAGCGCCCCGCCTTCGCCGCAAGTGAAATTCTTGGTTTCATGAAAGCTGACCGCCGCGAGTTCACCAAAGGTGCCTAGATATCGGTCGCGATATCTACCGTAAGGACCGTGCGCGTTATCTTCGACCACTGCGATGGCATGCCGACGCGCGATCGTCATGATCGTGTCCATTTCGCACCCAACGCCTGCGTAATGCACGAGAAAAATCGCCTTCGTGCGCGGGGTAATGCGTTGTTCGATTTGGCTCTCATCAATGTTAAGCGTGTCCGTGCGAATATCTGCGAAGGCAGGTCTGGCGCCGCGCAAGACGAACGCATTTGCGGTGGAAGGGAAAGTGAAAGCGGGAACAATGACTTCGTCTTCAGGCCCGATGTTGAGGAGGAGCGCAGCCATTTCCAGCGCGTGAGTGCAGGACGTCGTGAGAAGCGCTTTCTGGATCCCCAGCGACTGTTCAAGGAGCCGATGACAATCCGCGGTAAATTTGCCATCGCCTGAGAATTTCGGCGCCGCAAGCGCGGCCCGGATATAATCCAGTTCATCACCGGTCGCGAACGGGCGATTGAATGGAATATGCAAAACGCGAGTCTTTCTCTAACGCCTCTTAGAAACAATCCTTAGCCGCGACTGCCGATAATGATGCCCGCCACAATCAGCCCAACTCCCACGACCTTGGAAACAGTTAACGGTTCCTGGAATAAAATCGCGCTTAGAATCAATACAAGCAGAAACGATAAGCTCATAAAAGGATAAGCGTAACTCAACTCGAACTTTGTCATCGCCGCCATCCAGCAAAGAAAGGCAAAGAAGCCTGCTACAATGCTGCTCAGGACCCAAGGATCCCAGATCATACTGAGGAGAAAGAATATCTTTTGTGAAAAGGCATCAGGAAGAGCACTCGACTTAGAGACTCGCCATTTGACCACGATTTGGCCATAAACCGTGAACAATACAGTTCCCAGAATATAGGCGAAGCCTGCTACAAAAGCGGCCGGGAATTGATTCAATTTATTCATACTTTATCCGAGCTGTTGCGCGCGTTTGGCTACTTTGCGTTCGGGTTGTTGTCTAAAGATTCGATTAGCGTCTTAGTAAGGTGAGCTGTCACTAAATACTTTTCTAACTTGACGCACTGCAAATTGTGTTCCTTGAAAAACCGTTCGTATATCGACCGAAGTGTGATAGTGCTCCCAGATGTATTGACGTAGCAATTTCTTCTTCCGCTCGTTGCAGATGAGAAAAACATTATCGCGAGTGTAAAAGGCCTGATACAGATCATCAATTCCGAAGGACTTTAGGCGATTCTGAATGAATGGTTCATGACTACCTACCCCCAGTCCCAAAATTTGCATATTGCTTGTCACAGGCACCGCCTGAGTCGGAAGCTGGTATTCCTCATATGGAAAATCCCCTCCCCAGATCACAAAAAGCTGATTGACCCGCGGCTGTAATCGTGCCATGTCACCTCGGAAGTTCCTGTGCAAGTATTGCTGGGTAGCGCTGAGTTCGCTGACTGCTTTAATCTGGCCGCCACAGCAGATAGCATAACAGACCGCAACTAGAGCGAACGGTATCCCGGAAGTTAACCGCTTATTCACAGATCGCAGCCGCAGCCGTTTTTCAGATGTCTGGCACCAGAGAGTCAACTGCATTGCGTAAAGAGCAAACAGCATTACAAGCCATACGCGATACGGCAGATGTCGTTCAATCATATTTATTCCGAAAAAAACACCGGAATACCAGAGTAACGCAAGGAAAGAGAACCATCGAGTAATCCCAACGCCCGTTATAAGCAGCAGCAGGCACAGCGCTGATGTTGCTATGCCTGCGTACGACAAGAACGATCTTCCAAGATCAAAAAGTAGCTTACGCCAGGCGACTTCGAGACTCGGCGATAAAGAGGTGTTCTGGGATATGAATAAAAGATTCTGTAAACTATATACTCTCTGATCGACGTAGAACCACGATACCAACATAGCAAGATCATTCTGACTCCATCCGATCTGGCGGAAGAAGGGCTCGGTACTTTTATTCCAGACAATCTTTTGCCGATCGATAAAATCGGCCCTGACATTATTGTAACGATAAAATTGTTCCCAACCAGGAGAGCGTTTGTAATATACCTGTTGTCTCCATTGCGACACGGCCGAAAACAGAAGGACACAACAAAGGGCTGGAACTAGGCGACGAAACGTTCCGGCAAAGTGAGTCACCAAGGCATAACCACATAACGGTAACATTAACAACAGGACCAACACTAAGCTATAAATTCGGATGAGACCTGCCAGAATCAGCAATGCTGACGCAATCGTCAGGGCATAAAGGTTGCCTTTCGTCGTTGCATATGGTTTAAGTGCTGTCGCGAAGAGTAGAAGCGTGCCTGCTATCGCCAAGTAGCCAGCGCAGATCGTAAATTGAGGGCTTACGATAACTTTTAAATAAAAAAGAAAAAAAGTTACAAGCCATAGACCAACGGCGCTCAAACGCGCATTTAAACGCAAGATCGCATAACCTACGGTAAGGCTGCTCACAAGGAGATATAGATAGGTCAGTGTTCCATACCAGGGAAATGCAGGAAGGCATGTGTAAAGAGCCTTCAAGGCGAGGCCGATAAGAAAATGCTGAAACAGCAGAAATTCGCTCGGAGGCTGGCCCAATCCTTTCCCCGCGGCGTAGAGATTCATCGCAACGTCATCGTTCGTTTGGTACTGGACGGAGAACCAAAAACAGGCTCCGACGAAGAGGAGGAGGCTCAGTGTAGCTATGATCAAAAAGTTGCGGCGGCTGTTTGCGCGATTTAGCGCAGTGGTGTCAATCTTTGATAGCCATCTCCGTGGCGGCGATTCTGGGGTGTCGGGCGACATGTGCAATCCTGATTAATCTCCTTGATAGCGTTTTAAAAGTTTTCGGAATTTCTCGCTGCTGTTTTTGCTGGTACCACCATGCGCCGCGAGCGGGCATAATATCTGTGTCGTTTCACGAACGAAATGGTGAAGAGATGAACGGCTCCGAGTCACGAACGAGGATCTGTTAAACTCCGACGAGTCTCGTGAAAGGTTTAAAATCCATTTGATCATCAGTTTCTAGTTGTGAGTATTGTTGCTCCGGCGATAAGTATTCGTTGAGCGCCGTCGATTCGGTAAAATCAGGTTAGTTAACCACAGATGATTTCTCCATGGAGAATTCAATAGCAAGTGGACAATTTCTTTGCCAACGACGCCTCGACCAACGGCAACTTTTGGAAAAGCGACGATCGTATGCGTGAATTGGAGGAGTTAATGGCGAGCATTCTGATGTGCGACCCGGGGACTCTGCCGCCGGAATCAACTCCTTTGCGTGACATTAAAGGCTGGGATTCACTCAAACACGTCCTTCTCGTCGTCGGCCTTGAGAAGCATCTGAACGCGCAGCTGACGGCCGAGGAGATCCAGGGGATGATCACCTTGGCCGACGTGGCCTGTGTTCTCAGGCGGAAAGGTATCGATGACTGATCGCTCGATTCTGGTTACTGGAGTTGCCGGAGAGATTGGCGGTTATCTCGCGGACGAGCTCCTCAACGATGGCTGGATGGTTTGCGGCCTCGATCGAAGATTTCCCGCTGACGTCGATCGTGCGGGGTTTGCTTTTCAGGAATGCGACCTTTCCGACGGCGCCGACGCTGATGAGAAGATCAAAATTTTCCACGAACGGTTCGGCGCCTTCGATGCAGTGGTCAACTGCGCCGGCCTTATCGCCAATTCTCCGCTGCTCTCATTCGTTGAAGGCCGTCTTATTCACCATGACTTCGGACTGTGGGACCGTGTTCTTTCCTCTTGTCTCTCCTCGGCCTTTCATGTGACGGCATGTACGGTGCCCAAAATGGTTGGCTCAAGCAAGAAGGGCGTGATTATTAACATCAGCTCTATTTGCAGCCGCGGAAACGCAGGGCAAGCGGCCTATTCAGCGGCCAAGGGGGGACTGAACAGCCTTACAATGGCGTTGGCGAAGGAACTTGGTCCGATGGGGATACGTGTTGTCGCACTGGCCCCGGGCTACATCGATACGGCTTCGACGCGCGAGCACGTGCCGGCCGCCAGGCTCAACGAGATCACGCGCTCTGTCTCGCTGAAGCGGCTCGGCAAGATTGAGGAAATCGCATCTGCAGTGAGGTTCATACTGACAAACCAGTACGTGAACGGCACGGTTATCGAACTGGACGGAGGCTTGGTGCTTTGAGCGATTACTCGCATAACGTCCCCGGCGTATTCAGGGACATCGTCCAGGCGCATCGCGATAAGGCGGCTCTCGTATGGTCGGATCGCACGGTTGTTAGCTTTGGCGAACTGGACAGACTCTCCAACAGGGTGGCGCTATACCTTTGTCGGCAAGGCATCCGCAAGGGCGATCGTGTTTGCATTCGCCTGGACAAATGCACCCTCGCCTATGCCATTGTCATCGCTTGTCTTAAGATCGGCGCGCCATACTTCGTAGTCGACCCATGCAATCCGTTCGCCCGGGTCTCACACATTCTCGACAAATGCAGGCCGAGGCTCATCTTCTCGGCAAAGGAGACGCCGCTCGATCTACCCGCTCATCGGGTGGTGGTGGTCGATCAGGAGAATCAGTTCGCCGCGCTCGACGGGGCGAGCGAGGGCAGCTTCGAGCCGGAGACGGACATCGTCGGCACAGACCCTGCCTACATCATGTTTACTTCCGGATCGACTGGGTTTCCAAAGGGTGCGGTCATGTCTCACGGGAACCTTTTGAACTTCATCCAGTGGGCCCGTGGTGAATTTTTGATCACCCCAAACGACGTGTTCACAAACGTAAATCCACTCTACTTCGACAATTCAGTCTTCGATTTCTATGCGAGCATTATGAACGGGGCGTCGCTGGTCCCCTTCGATGCGGCGACAATGCGTGACCCATACCACGCTCTGAAGCGAATCGACGAGTTACGGTGCACGATCTACTTCTCTGTCCCATCATTGCTGATCTACTTCCAGACCCTCAAGCTGATTACGCCTTCGTCGTTCCCCCACATCCGTAGTGTGATCTTCGGTGGCGAAGGATATCCCAAGACCAGGCTCAAACAGCTGTTCGATTGCCTTCATGCTCGCGCGGAGCTTGTCAACGTCTATGGTCCAACCGAATGCACTTGCATTTGCTCGGCCTATCGCGTGACCGAAGCCGATTTTGAGGACCTCGATGGTTATCCTCCACTCGGGGAACCGATACCGAACTTCTCGTTCAGGATACTAGACGAACGAAATGAGGCGGTGGCCGCGGGCGAAGTCGGCGAATTATATCTCGGAGGACCTTGCGTTGGACTTGGATATTTCAACGATCCCGAACTAACACAACAAGCCTTCGGGCAAAACCCGCTCAACCCGCACTACCATGAGCGCATCTATCGTACCGGCGACCTCGTTTATCTTTCAAAGCACGACGGTAAGATCCACTTTGTCGGCCGGAAGGATAATCAGATCAAGCACCAAGGATACCGCATCGAATTGGGAGAGATCGAGCACGCGCTCTGTCGTATACCGGGTGTGGACGAAGCCGTGGCGCTTCACACAACTCGGGACGGCATCAGCCTCATCGTTGCAGTGGTCGGCTCGGGCAATGGCCTCCAGACCGACGCGATTCGGAAGGAGGTCTCCAAGATCGTTCCTGCTTACATGGTTCCCGGCCGGATCGATGTCGTAGAGCAATTGCCCAAGAACCCCAACGGCAAGATAGATCGCAGGTTTCTCAAAACGCGCTACTGCTGAGGACATGAAAATCTCCGTTGTCACAACTCTCTACAATTCCGCTCCCTCCATCGCGGAGTTCGTAGAACGTGTCCGGGCAGAGTTGAAAAAGCTTACAGGCGATTACGAGATCATTCTCGTAGATGATGGGTCACCCGACGATTCATTACGAAATGCATTAGGATTGCTACCGACAGAGCCGCGTCTCAAAATCATCGAACTCTCGCGGAACTTCGGGCACCACAAAGCTATTATGACCGGGCTCGAGGAGGCATCGGGCGATCTGGTCTTTCTCATCGACGTAGATTTGGAGGAAGCCCCAGAACTGCTGGGCGCATTTTACCCAATACTCCGCAATGAAGGACTTGACGTTGTCTTTGGCTTGCAAAAAAGACGTAAGGGGAGGTTGTTCGAAAGAGTCGGTGGACATCTCGCCTGGAGGGTTGTGAACTTTTTTCTTCCTGTGAAGATCCCATACAGTCATAGCACCGTTCGGCTGATGACCCGGGACTACGTCAATGCCTTAATCCGACATAAGGAGCACAAGACAAGCATCGGCGGTCTGTGGGTCATGACCGGTTTCAAGCAGAAGGGCGTTCACTTCGAGAAGGGATCTCGAGGCCACACGAGCTACAGCGTGAGCAGGCGGCTGGTCGCTCTGCTAGATAGTATTACGTCATTCAGCGAACTGCCGCTCTTTATCATCTTTTACATCGGATGCGCGGTGATCTTTGTCTCGATGATCATGGGTGCGTTTCAAATCATCAGGCGTCTGAATGGACATTTGCTAGAAGGTTGGGCCTCGACAATCGTTTTGATATCATTCTTCGGTGGCTTGGCGGTGTTCTCCATTGGAGTCGTGGGGCTTTATGTGTCGCGAATCTTCATCGAGACTAAAGGGCGTCCCTACACACTTATCCGAAAAATCCATCGCCAGGATAATGGTAGGCTAAAGGGTGCCGATGTTTCCATGGAGTGGCGTGTGTCTGGGATACCGAAAGCGAAACCGACGATTAAGGAACATTACGCCGATTTTTACTCAAAGCGGAACCCGTCAAGAGTTTATCCGGTGGAGTTTGTCGTTCGTACGCTCCTAGGGACTTATCCCGGTCTCAAGCTCGACCGTTCGGTGTTCCGTGGCGCGAAGATTCTTGACCTTGGCTTCGGTGACGGGCGGAATATGCCTCTGTTGCACGACCTCGGCCTTGAAATTTACGGAGTCGAGATTTCGGATGAAATCTGTCGGCTAACACGAGAGCGAATGGAGCGGCTCGGTGTTCCCGTGCGCCTGGCTACTGGCAACAATTCACATATTCCTTTCAATACCGAGGCATTCGACTTCATTCTGGCTTGCCACTCGTGTTACTATGTAAACGAGGACGAAAGCTTCGAGGACAATCTGCGAGAGATTGCAAGGGTGCTGCGGCCCGCCGGGCGTTTCGTCTTTTCTCTGGCAAAGGCGGATAGTTACGTGCTGAACGATGCTGAGCCGCTCGGAAATGGTCTCTATCGAATTACGCAGGATCCTTGTGGCCTCCGCAACGGCAGCGTCTTTCGGGCCTTCAAGTCAAGGCAGGAAATCCTCGATCAGCTCGGAGTCTATTTCAGGGATTTTTCTCTTGGTCTCTGCGAAAACGATTTCTACGGTATCTACGAGAAGGTCTGGATCGGGACCTGTTTAAAAAAGAGTTAACACACGCATGTCCAGGATCGTTATCTTCGGCATCGGGCGGGGCGCGAACGTCGCCACCCGGTATCTCAGCGACGACAGCTCTCACGAGGTTGTCGCGTATACAGTGGACGACGAATACGCCGATCGCAAAGAGTTCATGGGAGGCCCGGTGATCCCTTTCTCCCGAATCGAGAAGGAGATTCCTCCGAAAGAGAGCCAGATGTTCGTCCCGCTCGGATTCCAGGGGATGAATGCTCTCCGGGCCGAGAAATTCGCGGCAGCCAAAGCAAAAGGCTACTCGCTGGCAAGCTATATAAGTTCGCGTATCTTGGCGTGGGGAACGCCGCAAATCGGTGAGAACTGCTTTATCCTAGAGGGGAACGTCTTCAATTACGACGTGAGGATCGGCAACGATGTTGTCATGTGGTCTGCCAACCACGTTGGCGATCTCTCGATTATTGAGGATCATGTCTTCGTCTCCTCGCACGTTGTCCTCTCAGGAGACGTCACCATTGGCGCGAACTCGTTCCTAGGTGTCAACGCTACGATCTCGAATTACGTTCGTATCGGGGTGCGTTCTTACATTGGCGCTAACGCCCTCATTGCTCACGACACCCCGCCTGACAGCGTCTATGTGCCAGGAGGTACCGCCAGGCTCGAGCACATGGACAGCCTCCGGTTCCTGCAACTGATCAAGTCGTGAGATCAAGGTGAAAGCACTGAGATGAAACGAGAACTCGTGGAAATCTATGTCTGTCCCGTGAGCCACTCGCGCCTGAGCGTTTCGGAAGCTAGATCCGCTGAGCCGGAAGAAATAACTGAAGGGCAACTCGTATCTGAGACTGGCACGCGCTACGAAGTGCGGCAAGGCGTGCCGGTGTTCCTGCCCCTCACACTGCTCAGCGAGACGGAACAGGAAACCCAGGCGGAGTATGACGCCTCGGCCGAACAGAAATATGACGCCGCCGTCGACTGGCTGTTCCAGAGCTTCTATGAGGACGAGGATGACGTACGCGAGCAAATGATCGACCTGCTGCACCTGACACCCGATGCGAACGTGCTTGAAATCGGCTCGGGTACCGGACGCGATTCCTTTCGCATCGCTCGGAAGCTCGGCAAACGAGGTGAGTTCTTCGTGCAGGATCTTTCAGAGCAAATGGTACTCAAGACGCGTGAGCGACTTGAAGCTGAGAGTCAAAAGCTCGGACTCTCTGCCAAGATCGACTATTTCGTTTCTACAGCACGGTTTTTGCCCTTCCCCGAAGGTTTCTTCGACGCCGTCTTTCATTTCGGCGGTTTCAACAACTTCAGCGAGCCAAAGAAGACGCTCGCGGAAATGACGCGGATTGTGAAGCAGGGCGGACGAGTTGTCTTCGGAGACGAAGCGCTCCCTCCGTGGCTTGAGGGGACCGAGTTCGGCGAGATGATCGTCACGAACAATCCACTCTTTAAACATAAAGCGCCTCTGGAGCATCTGCCGGTTAATGCGCGGGAGGTCACGCTGCGCTGGATCTTGGGCGGGTGCTTTTACCTGATCGACTTCAAAGTCGGAGATGGCCCGCCACCGGTCAACATCGATCTGCCGCACAAGGGTTGGCGCGGGGGGACGATGAGAACGCGCTATTACGGGCAACTAGAAGGCGTCACGCCCGAAGCGCGAAAGATGGCTATTGAGGCTGCCAAGGCACAAGGTGTGAGTGTCCACGAGTGGCTCGACTCGCTCGTTCGCAAAGCAGCAAAATCTAACCCTGCGCTCTCGGGTAAGGATTGCGTGAAGACCTGAGCGGATGAACTGGCGAAAGCTGGGCAATATATTTAAGCCGTCGGGCGAGTTCGACTGGGCGCGCTCTCATGCCGCGAACCCCACTCCGGAACACGTAGAAGGCGATATTTTCCGGATTTACTTCAGTGCACGCGACGCAAAGAATAGATCGAGTATTGGATACGTAGTCGTGGACTTGGGCGCTAATGGCAGAGTCCTGGACGTTCCTACCGAGCCGGTCCTGCGTCCCGGTGACCTGGGAATGTTCGACGATTGTGGTGCCTCTATCGGCTGCATACTCCGAGTCGGCAACGCGCGGTACTTGTACTACATGGGCTGGAACCTCGCCGTGACCGTGCCGTGGAAGAACGCGCTCGGGCTGGCTGTGAGCGAGTCCATCGACGGCCCGTTTCGGCGCTGGTCCCGATTCCCCGTCGTGCCTCTCGATGAGACAGACCCATACACGATCTCATATCCATGGGTGATGCACGACGGGGGCCGATACCGGATGTGGTACGGCTCAAACCTGCGATGGGGACCTGAAAAGAAAGATATGCTGCATGTTATCAAGTATGCAGAGTCGGCCGACGCGCTGCACTGGAAGAAGCATGGCCGGGTCGTGATCGACTCCGCGTCGCCCGATGAGAACGCGATTTGCAGACCGTGCGTGATGAAAGACGCCGATTGCTACCGAATGTGGTTCTGTAGCCGAGGGGAGAAGTATCGCATTCAGCATGCTGTATCCGAAGATGGGTCTACTTGGACACGGCTCGGACGAGACGAAGGCATCGACGTGTCGTCCGATGGTTGGGACTCCGACATGATCGAGTACCCGTGCGTCTTCGACCATGGTGGTCGGAGGTTTCTACTTTATGCTGGCAATGACTTTGGGGCTACAGGCTTCGGTCTCGCAATCCAAGAGAAATGAGAGCAGGCGTGAGTTGCAATGGCCCCAAGCTAGAACTATGAGCTCGTAACGTGGATGTCCTCCTCGAAAAGAACCAGCCCCTGACCGACGACGAGAAAAAACTCTTCGGTAGTTTCGGCGTCGGCGCGAAGATTCGTCCGCCGTTCCGGATACTCAATCCACATCGAATCTTCATCGGAGACTACGTGAGCATCCGAGAGGAGTGCTACCTCCACGCGTACGAGGACCTGACGAAGCTATACTCTTTTATCGACGATCGCTACAAGGGAGATTTTGATCTGTCGCAATACAGGTACGACTCTCGCATCGTGATCAGCCGCGAGGTCCAAGTGGGTCGAAACTTCTTCATCTCATGCACGAACTCGGTGGAGATCGGAAGAAACGTGACTATCTCAGAGCGAGTATTCATCGGCGACAACAATCATTCATTCTCCCATCCGGAAGTGCCGATTATGCAGCAACCCAACAAGGTTGGCGTTCCTATTGTTATCGGTAGCGGCTCTTGGATCGGGGCCGGTGCGTCACTGTTGGCAGGGACCCGCCTCGGCAGAAACAGTGTTGTCGGCACGCTATCTGTCGTCAAAGGCGAATTCCCGGATCACGCGGTGATCGGACCGGAGCTAGCTAAGCTTCTTTTTGTGAAGCAGTACCCTCCTGTTTAATGGCGGCGCACTCGCGCGCGGACCGGCCAAGCTAATAACAAAGAGCCCAGTTAGAAACTGTTCATGTAGTCGGTGGCCTGTGGACCTTCGTTGAAGATGAGATCAACTATACTGACTTGCGATTGGAATGGGGGGTAGAGCTGCGGATACTCCCGATAGCCGGAGTAATCCATGTAAGAAACGGCGATACCTTCACTCCTGAACAAACCTTCATTGAGATAAGCCTTTGCTGAAGGCCCTGAGACGTACGCCGTCGCACCCGCTTGCTGGCACAAATGAACCAGCCTTTCAGTCTTATCTCCAATCAAATCGTAATCCATTGACCATGATATAGTCGTTCTTATCCCAAGGATTCGGCAAATTGCGACGATGAAACGATAGTTAATGTGCGAGAGCAATTTGTCGTCCGCTTGCAAATACAACTCTTCAAACAACTCTTTCTGTACAGGGAAATATTTTGCCCTCGAGTAACTATGCACGATGGTCGCCCAATGTCTCCGCCGCCAGGTCGAATCACTGATCCTGGTATCTTTTATCTTTTGAAAGTACTTACCCTTTACTTCGACGGGTATCGTTAGCCACAAGGGGCCGCTCGAAGTCTTGATGATATTCCGATTTCGCCAGTCTCGGATCGTGTACTGCACGTCATCGTAGAGAATAAATTCATCTACAGAATTGATTAAATCAAAGTATCCTCGCCACGGGATGTAATTCGATTGAACGACAGCTATCGTTTTGCTCATGGTATGCTCAGCTTGGCTGAGAATCGTCAGCACTGCTTAATCTAACGCCGCGTTGCCCGCTTCCCATTTGCAAAAAGAGGGACCTCCCATGAATTCATGATTGATGATGGATCTCAATCCGTCTTAATCGTAAACATGGGCTTTCCTTTTAAGGAGTCGTTGAGATCCATGGCCAGGCGGCTTTGTCCTCTTGCACCTTATTCTTTGCTTACCACGCTTTCCAACATCGTGTTCCAGGTGAGCGGCTTGTTCCGGAACCAAGCCGTATCAAACTTCGGCGCCGCAAACAGCGCCCAAGTCTGCCGTGGGTGACGCCAATCCAGGATTTCGAATCGTAGTCCCGCCTCTGTTGCTACCTTTCTCAACGTATCGGGCTGGTAGCTGACGCAGCCAGGATAAATCCAACCTGTTTTAGTGTTGTCCGTCTCGCTGGGGAAAAAAGTTGCTATCAACGCTCCGCTCGGTGTGAGGGAGTTGGCGATGAAAGAGATCCACTGGGTAATCAGGTCAAGTCCACAGTGACTGAAGATAGACTGTGCAACAGCGAAATCGAAACGGTCTTTCATCTCATTGAGCATCGCGGGAGAATCGGTAAAGAAGAACCTTGGGCGTTTGATCTGCAGTAGCGTCTCGCCGACCTCATTTCGAACTCCCTCGCGAACCAGCCATTCGTTAGGCTCAATTCCAAAATACTTATCCTTGTTGAGATACGGGATCAACAATCTGCCGATTCGAAGTGAGCCGCATCCCAGGTCCAGCAGCGAGTGGTGCTGGCGAAGGCCAAGAGTGGTTAGAAGATTGAAAGTCATTGCGGCAACCAGGTCGTAACGATCTGGCGGTCCAACATATGCCCGGTAATGAGGGTCGCCCGGCTTCAATCCCATGCCTAAGTCATCTGACTTATCATTCGATCCGGGAGGATCGTTACCGCGACGAAATGCATCCGGAGTTGATGCTATGGCTGGAACAAAAAAATTGCTCACCGCATCAGCAGGATTCTCAGGAAAACTCGCTACGCCTTTCGACTTATCGAACTGGTAAATCCTTTTCCTGGGTCGTTCCTGGTAGGGAAACGAACGCAAACGATCGCCTTCTAACGCCTCACGCGCTCCCAAAATCTCGCACCTGGCCGCCGCCAGCACATTAAGTTCCGCTCGAACATCGTCGGCTTCGGCGGCGCGATTGCAAAGCTCGTCAGGGTCCGCGCGGAGATTAAATAATTGTTCACGCCCGCCATTGGCCATAAAAATATATTTCCATTCATCCTTCACGACCACTACCTTGAAAAACTCCGAGCCAGGTAATTCAGCCATGCCCACCAGAAAGGGGCGCGGGGGAAAGTCGCCACGCAGGATGCCGAGCAAATCGGCGCCTTCGCGCAGTTCGCAATGGCCTGCGGCTTCGGTGGCAATGCCAAACAAATCCGCCAGGCTAACTAATTCCTCGCGTTTCTCACCCATCGGCAGTTGAGCAGGCCAGCTAAGTAGAAACGGGATCCGGCAAGAACCTTCGAAAAAGTTCTGTTTTTGCCAGCCATGGTGATCGCCAAGGAGATCACCATGATCGGAAAAGAAGCAGATCACGGTATTCTCCGAGTTCTGATTTGACTCGACCGCATCAAGGATTTTGCCGACGCAGGAGTCGATATACGAAATCTCTCCATAATAGCGCGCTTTGATAATCCTGGCCAAGGCTGGGTTAATCGCATCAGCCCAAATTGCGTAGCGCATGAAGGGGATTTCCTCATCCATGTGATCGGTCTTAATATCGCCGACCACTGGATCGGTCATGCGATCGGGATCGTACATCCGGTTGAATGGAATCGGCGGGGCCAGCGGCGGATGCGGTCCGACAAAAGATATAAAGCCGAAGTATGGGCGATCAAAGTTGCCTCCGGCAATCTGCTCCACTGCGCGATCAGCCGCCCACCGCTCAACTCCCAGTTCAGGTGGCAATGGGCTCCTTTGTGGAACGTAATACATCTCGGTCCGTTCCCCCATGAGGTGTTCGAGAAAGTTATACTCCGGGTGTTCCCGCGCGAGCCAGGAAGCGTAGCCGTCGTGTTGGCGTGTGGTTCGGTCGTAGGTTTCTTCGCTGCGCAGGCAAGTTTCATAACCAAGGTCTTCGTCTGGAGGAGCGGTGTGAAATTTGCCTATGCCAAACGTTCGGTAGCCCAAACTGGACATGGTGCGACCCAGGTATGGGCCGCAGCGGCGCTCCATTTCTGCCGGCTGACCGGCAACCGGTTTCGGCGGCCAATTACTGAAGACCCGGGTCGTAGGCGGCTCACAACCGGTTCGAATTGTATATCGAGCAGCAACGCACACCGGACAGGTGGAGTAAGCTCGCGAAAACGTTAGACCGCGTCTCACCAGTCGGTCCAAATTGGGAGTGTAGATAGTTCGATTCCCAAGCGCGGCGATCGTATCGAACCGTTGCTGGTCTGTCATGATGAACAGAATATTGGGACGATTTGAAGACATTGGTTCTCAGAATGGATGTCGAAGCGGGATTACCCGCAGAAGGAAGAGTAAGAAAAGAGACCGCGTTCGCAATATCACGGCTGGAGCGCTTCCCTCATAAGATAAATATAGTTCAGGTTCGGCAAAATCTCTGCGTCGGCTCGTCGAGCACTTTAGCTGAACCGTTATCCATCAGAATGATCTCATAGTCGCCGATGAAAATGTCGCGCTGATATGGGGAAGAATTGATTGCAACGTGTTTTGGATTTGCGCGGCCATTTCGGACCAAACCAACACCACCGAAAGCTTCGGAAGCGGCTCAGATGTGGTCATGCTTCGCTAGACCTCGAAAAATGATCTGTCGCATGGTGGCACCACTCTTGACAATCAGTTCAAGTATCGTACTCCCGGTGGATATCAACACCGACCACCAGTCGAAGCCGGCGTCACCCGGAAAGCTTGACCGATTTGTTGGAGTCTCGTCCACCGCGGAGAGCCTTTGTTTGCAATGAATCCACAGCGCGACCAGAGAATCCGCGTACTCGTGGTTTACGGCACCCGCTTTGCACAGCGCGTCGACACCGAGGGAATCGTCATCCATATCCCGCGCTGGACCGCGAACCGTATGCGCCTCGAAGAGACCGGCGTGCGCTTCACCGAGGTCGCGCCGCGCGAGGATCTACCGTACAGGCGGCCGTCGATCCTTCCCGGCTTGGATGACAGCCGATACTGCGTGGAAGCGCGTGGAGCCCTCCGATCTCCTGGATCTTCGTCATGACTCCCGACGGCCACACGAAGCGCGCCCCCGAGGGTGAGGAGAGCGAGCGGCTTCGCACGCGCCTCGCTACGCATCGTTGGACGGCGCACAATCTCGAGCTGGCACCTGACGTCTGGACTATGCCGGGCTCGCCGGACCTGGTGAAGGCGGACCTGCGCCTTAAGGCGATCCTGCAAATGTGCCGCGCGCTGTACGGCGGACGGCTGAGCACCCTCCGTATCCTCGACCTCGGATGCCTGGAGGGTGGGTATTCCGTTGGCTTGGCTCGCGCCGGTGCCCAAGTGCTGGGCGTCGAGGCGCGAGGGGAGCATCTGGAGAAGTGCATGCTGGCAAGGGACGCCCTCGCGCTGCCTGGTCTGGAGTTCGCCTGTGCCGACGTCAAGGCCATCACCGTGGACCGCTTCGGCAGCTTCGATGCCGTGCTGGCCCTTGGCATTCTCTACCATCTGGACGACCCGGTGGGCTGGCTGCGCCAGATCGCGGCGCTGACACGCGGGATCCTCTTCGTCGACACGCACTATGCGCCCGCGGACGAGGCGAGCCTCGCCGCCGTGCGTCCGGGGCTGCGCGGTCAGCTGGGCCTGCTGGAGCGATTCGACTCTCATGGACTCGCGATCGCGGGTCGCTGGTATCGCGAATGGGAGTTGGAGGCCGAGCGCGACACCATGCCTTGGGCCTCGTGGTCGAATCCGCGCTCGCTATGGCTCACCAAGGAGTCGCTCGCCCGTGCAGTGCGCCACGCTGGGTTCGACGTCGTGGCGGAACAGTACGATCACTGGCTGAACCGTTACGAGGTGTTCACCACCGAATACCCTCGTACGATGATGATCGGCCTCAAGTCCCCGGCGTAGCCTCTTTGCAATGGTCGCACCGCCCGCTCGCAGCCTTCGTGTTCTGGTGGTTTACGGCACCCGGCCCGAGGCGATCAAGATGGCTCCGGTAGTGGCTGCTCTGCGCGCCCGCGCGAAGTGCTTCGAACCAATCGTCTGCACTACGGCGCAGCATCGCGAGATGATCGATCAGGTGCAGGAGTTGTTCGGCCTGGCTCCTGATCTCGACCTCAATCTGATGACGCCGGACCAGAGCTTGAACGAGCTGACCGCCCGGGTAATCACGGCGTTGGACGAGGTTCTCGAGCGCGTGCAACCTGACTGGCTTCTGGTGCAAGGAGACACCACCACAGCGATGGGAGCGGCCCTGGCCGCATTCCATCACCGCATTCCGGTTGGACACGTAGAGGCGGGACTTCGCACGGGGGACCTCACGCGACCTTTTCCCGAGGAGGCCAACCGGCGCCTGATCGACATCGTGGCCCAAGCCCTCTTCGCGCCCACCGCCCGAGCGCGCGACGCGCTTCTGGCGGAAGGCGCCGACCCCGATCGTCTGTTTCTCACGGGCAACACGGTAGTTGACGCGCTGCAATCTGTCGCCGCCACGTTGGGCGACACATGTCGCCACGATGAGGTCCTGGTTACGGTGCATCGGCGCGAGAGCTTTGGCGAACCGATCCGCCGGATCTGCTTCGCTGTGGCCAAGCTGGCCGAACGTTTTCCGCAGTTGCGCTGGATTTATCCGGTGCACCACAATCCGCATGTGCGCGACCCTGCGCGGCTGATCTTGGAAAGAATTCCGAACGTCGAACTGCACGATCCCTTTGATTACCCAGAGCTGCTGCGTTATCTGAAACGCGCTCGCATTGTATTAACGGACAGCGGCGGCATCCAGGAAGAGGCGCCCGCGTTCGGGACACCGGTGTTGATTCTCCGAGAGAAGACCGAACGCCCCGAGGGTGTCGAGGCAGGCGTTGCCCGCCTGATCGGAGTCGAGCCGGAAACCATCGTAAGCGCCGCGACAGAGCTGCTGACGGATACTGCGGTCTATGAGTCGATGGCGACCGCCACCAATCCTTACGGTGACGGACGTGCCGCTGAGCGCATCGTCGCAGTGCTTGCGGGAGAACGCTTCAAGCCGTTCGAGGCGACGACCGACGCCAAAAAGAATCCTAGAACCATCGCCACCTCATAAATGCACAACGTTGCTTCCTAGTCGTGCGCCCAAATGACGAATGTCGAAGCACGAAGGAATGACGAAATCCGAATGTCGAAAAACTCCGCCTTGTCCTTTCGTCATTTGAGCATTCCGGCTTCCTTCGTCATTCGACATTCGTGCTTCGTCATTTCACGCATCGGTTCCCTTCAGGCGCCGCGCATTCTGCCGCAACTGCGCGAGAATCGGATTCTCTTGCATGGTGCGTACAGCCCTCTCGATGCGAGGGCGTCCATGCAGCGATCTAAAGGTCTCAGCCGCCGCTTTCATGAGCGTCACGCGCTCGGGTTCCCTATAGCTCTCCGACTTGGCATGCCATATGTAGGTATGCGTGGCGACGACCAGGCTGAAGCCCGCATCAGCGGCCCGGAAGCAGTAATCGTTCTCCTCCCCATAGCCGCCTGGGAACCTGTTGTGGTCAAAAAAACCAAGCCGCTCGATCACTTCACGCGTGACGCCGAAGCAGAACCCGTGAATTAGTGGAACCCGCGGTAGCAGCCCTGCAACCGTCCATTGCTCGCAATAGCGGTTCATATCTTCGGCTGTCACCCCATGCGGAAGCTCATTGATCGCTGTCTGAGTGTTGCTACCCCGATGCTCGGGAATCGATTGATGGCTGGCCGCATTCGACATCGGGCCAACGACACCCGCGCCAGGTGTCGAGAAGACGGCGTCGGCGAGCTTCTCGGCCCAGCCGTCTGTCACGGTCGTATCACTGTTGAGCAGGATCACCAGTTCACCTGTCGATGCTGCCAGGCCCTGGTTCGCAGCCAACGTATAACCACGGGCGTCGTCGCTTCGGTGCAGCTCGACCCAGGACGCACCAGAAGCAAACTCTGCGAGGTAGCGCGCAGTCGTTTGCTCCGACCCGTCGTCGATGATGATGAGTCGCTGGCGATCGTTTCTCCGTGCGCGACGAACGGATTCCAGGCACTGCCTGACTACGCCAAGAGCGTTGTGCACGCAGATGACGATGTCGATCCTGCGGTGTCTCTGCGCCGCAATCCGCTGCTCCCTGACCTCTGCATAAGGCGGTCCCGCATAGGGATCCACCATCGGGCTCTGAAGAGCATCGACCAACTTCTGCGCCGCTCCGGCCGCAGCGTCATGCGGCACAAGGACGAGTCGTGGGTGGTCGCGTGCACTCTGTGGCCGCTGCGTGAGCCGGTGCCACGTGATGCCCGCCTTCTGGAGAGCATAATTCACGCTCAACTGATCTCGCTTGCTGTAACAGTCGATCTCTCGCCACCAAATGTCGAGAAACGCCCTGGCACGTTGATCTGGTAGACGGAACATCATCAGGTTGGTCTCGATCAGATCGGAATGGTCGAAGCCCGCGGCACGATAGCGGGCCACTTGTCCGCGCATCGTCTCGGCGTCATCTACATTCTTGCGCTGGAGGCAAGCCTCCAGTTCTTCATAGATCGATGTTCTTCCCGGATGAGGGACTGCCGCGACGGCGCTCTTCGAGGCTACGAATCTTGCGATCATGGGATAAATGTCACCAAGAATCATGATGTGAGCGTCGATCCAAATCGCGATGTCGTAGTCAGGCAGTAGCAGGTGTGGGTGGGTCTTCACATAGCGCGCCCTTCTAGTCTCATCCTGGTGATAGTAGGTGACGGGCCGCAGTTGCCATACACCAGTAGCCGGCTCCGGTCTGTCGCTAAACAGGATATAGTCGAGTCTGGGGTCTAGTGTGTTAGGGAGTTTGATGGAATCGTAACCGGAACAAATCGCCGTGTAGATGGCTAGTCTCTTGCCAGGGCGCACTCGTGAGAGCTTTCTAGTGCGCGCCCGCTGGTACCTGGCAATTTGGCGTTTGTAGGCATCAAGACGATCGAGGCGGCGCGCGACGCTGATATTCAGTCTCGCGCAATTGGCGGCCATCAATGCTTTGATCTCCTGACTCTGCGGCTTGTTGTTTTTCCTCGTCATGCTCCGTCCGAGCCCGCGCAGCGCTGCGATCATCCGAACTCTCATCAATGCTTTGATCACTTGTTTCCTCAGCTTAGTGTACGTCTTTGCCCGACCGGCAAAAACCATAAACAATCCATGATCAATTTGCACAATCTGCCGGACGAACCTCGGCTTCCACCATTGGGCGAGTCTCTGCGCGTCTTCCACATCGGTGGCTACTGGCGCGGCCAGAACGATACTGTCCGCCACATGATGCTGGGCCTGCGCCAGGCCGGCGCGCAGGTCTTCGAGTATGCGACCGATCAACATCGGGAGGCGCTGGACACAGACGGTCGGCCCTATGACCGGGGAACCACATGCCCCGTGTGGCTGCGCTGGGAGATCGTGGGCCCGGCACTCGCCAAGTGCGAGCCTCATCTGGTCGTCTGCAACGCCGGAGGACTGGCTTTCCGCCCGGACGCGGCCGCCAGTCTGCGCCGCTCGCGGCGCTTGCTCGGCATCGCGCTATCAGACCCTGCGGTCTTCGAGCCTACCACCCGCCATATCGCACGGCTCTTCGATCTTTTTCTCACCAATCACCCGGCGACGGTGCCGCTCTACGAGGCTCTGCGGGCAACAGCGGCGCCGTTGCGGTTTGGCACCAACCCGGAGTTTTTCCAGCCTGCCGCAGCCCGCCCGGAGCTTGCCTGTGAAGTGTTGGTGATGGGGCACGCTCACCGCGACCGCATCGAGCCGGTGCGGCGTCTTGCCCGAGAGTTCCAGCTGCATGTCCATGGCGAAGGCTGGGACAAGCACGGCATCCCGAGCCGAGGATTGATCCTCGGAGAGGACTCCCTGGCCGCGCTCGCATCAGCATTCTGCGTCGTGGTCTTTCATCGCGGTCTGCACGGGGATCCGCTGATCAAGCCGAGCCTGTTCGACTTCACGGCCGCCGGCGCTTTGGTGGTCACCAACTACCACCCGGCGGTTGAGCCCTATTTCGTCTTCGGCGAAGAGCTGGTCGGATTCCACGGAGAGGAAGACCTCGTAGCAACGATCCGGCGGCTCATCGCGCAGCCGCAAGAGGCCGAACGGATTCGCCGAGCAGGTCGTGCCAGGACGCTCCGTGACCACACATGGGCCAGCGTCTGGCGGGCAATTTTCCAGGAACAGCACTCGCTGCACTGACGACCGCCTCACGCACCGCAGTGTTCAGCGAGGTCTATAAAACATGTTGCGCCTTACAGCGCTTAAAACTGCTGATCAATCAGGAAAGCGACGACTCGTGCCAGTTATGCAGGCCGACGGTGGCGCGTTGGCGGTCGTTCACCCAGCACCGCACACGCCCAGCACGTGGAAGTTGCGTGGCGGCTACGGGCAGACGACCTCCACTTGAAAGCTGCGGTCGTCGACAACACCCGCCTGACTGAATGTGTTAACGAACACTGCATTGGTCGTCCCGGCTAGGCGGGCGGTAGTGAGAAAACCACCGAGATTGACGATTCCTGGGACCACGACGGTCCCGATGTACGCACACCCCGTGATATCGGTGTCGAAGATGACCTCGTAGAATCCAGTGGTGCCCCGCGCTGTGCTCACAACTCCCCTGCCTCGAGCCAACGTACCGTTGAAGTTAACCACGGCGAATCGGTTCTTTGCGGCATCCAGCGTCTTCACCAGGAAGACCGCCATCTGTTGCCGGGTGACCAAAGCTGAGGGGCAGTAGTTGCCACCTCCACAACCGCCGGTGATTCCCCGCCGAGCCAACTCCTCGATGTACGGGCAGAACGGGCTGCTGGCCGGCACGTCGTTGAACATCTCCTGCCCCGGCACGCAGGCGGGGGGATTGATCGCTAGGGCTTGCGCCAGAGTTAGCGTCATCTCCTCGCGAGTTGTCCCTTGGGCGAATCCCTTTGTCGCGGGACCAAAGCTAACCAACGCAAGAAAGACGCCGGCCAGCATAACAAACAGACCAAACAAAAGGCGCAGATTAAGGAACCCGCCTTCGCCGAGGCTTCCACCCTCCGTAGCAGCGCTACTGTGGAAGACGGGACGGCGGACAGGTGCAGATCCGCCTTCGCCAAGGCTACCGCGGACAGGTTGAGAAGTGGATTTCTTTTTCATGGTTGAAGATGTGGGTTGAGGTTGTGTGGGTTGAGCCGCCCTTTTAGTTAAACTTGTGTTCATTAGTTAGGACTGACCCATTTCCATTTTCTCACCTCGCGAGTCAACGGAGCGTTCCTAGGACTCGTTAGGGCCATTCATACGTACTTCCCCTAACCATTCAAGGAACTCTGAAAGCGAGACCGTCCAAGCCAACAAAGCAATTGACGGGGGCCCCAGCGCAACCCGGCTTGAGTTCGCCATCCGGTTTGAGAATCAGATTAGCCGCGATAGGGCCGCTACCTGCACAGGGCAGGAAGAGGTCCTTTGCGGGGCGATTCCCCTGTGGAAGCGTGAATGCCGTTGAGCCGTTGTTGGGGCTCAAAATGGTCCCCTGCAGGTGTACAATACCCAGCGCATCCTTGAAGAATCCAGCCGTAGAATTAGTGTTAGCGTCGAAGTTGTGCCACCCGTTCTGGAACGGGGGCTCGCCGGCAGTGCCAACAAGGTGGACATCTTCGCTTCCCAGCGCCTTGATAAGGAAGACCGACATCTGTGCCCGGGTCACCGGGTCGCCGGGGCAGAAGTTGCCGCCGCCGCAGCCGCCGGTGATTCCCCGCCGAGAGAGCTCCTCGATGTACGGGCAGAACGGGCTG
>Ga0137378_10000906_pt1 | contig 24394 bp, 24 predicted proteins | sample SagtaG_21_FD_104813 | JGI IMG/M metagenome (GOLD analysis project Ga0137378, IMG submission 104813) | Vadose zone soil microbial communities from Sagehorn Ranch, Mendocino, California, USA - Sage2_L_60_16 metaG | ecosystem: Environmental > Terrestrial > Soil > Vadose zone | place: USA... | reverse complement strand
TCGCTCGAGCAAGCGAACCAAAGTGGCCAAGGAGCCACTCAAGGGATCAGTAACAGAAAGAAAATCACTCATCACCAATAACCAAAACTGATAAATGAAGACGAATGCTCTATCAACGCTCAGGTTTTCAGCAGCCTGCTAGGTCGGACCTTTGATAACATCGCGTACAAACGGAAAAGTCGTCTCCATTTTTCCGTTATGGCAACTCATGCAACTTTGCGCACGCCCGGACAGGTGGTGATTCAAAGGTTCGACACCGGTGCCGCGACGAGTTCGTCATGCCTGGGGCGCGTCCGAACTGCGCGATGCAACCTTCGCGTTACTGCCATCAATCTCCTTTCTCCATATCTGGGGCGAGCCCGAGCGCGCTGAATCGAAAACAATATAGCGGCTATCGCGGGTTGCCAAAGCAGAACGTTCGCTATAGACATCATCAGTCTGCGCTACGGCGGAAGTCCGACCCTCCGCACGAGGGCAGTGAATCTTGGATCGGAGCGCAGAGGATCTATTCTTGGATCAACTTTCAGCCAACCCATATGTTCACTGCGCGCCTCGATAGCTTTCTCTAACCACTCGAAGGCCAAATCTTTCTCCCCAAGGCCGATGTAGACAAGCGCGACGCTATGGGGCGACACGTAACGCTGCTTTGACCATTCCTTCATTTGCTCTATCGCCTTAAGCGCCTCGCTTCTCCTTCCGGACAATGCGTAAGCCTTTCCGAGTGCTGCAAGAACATAGTGATTGGTGTCTATTTGCTTCGCGAGTTGCAGTTCAGTGATGGCCTCGGTGAACTTGCCCTGGCTGATTAGCGCCCAACCAAGGTTGGTCCGTGTTATCCAGTTGTTAGGATCCAGCTCCAGCGTCTTTCGAAATTGTGCTACAGCTTGATCGGGCTGGCGCCCCCTGTAAAGCGCGAGGCCAAGATTATGGTTGTACTCGGTAGAGAGCGGATCAAGCTCAGTGGCTCGCCTCGATTCTGCGATGGCTTCCTCGGTCCGCGCCATCAACGACAAATACCAACCGTAATGAGCATGTGCCGTAGGGTAATCGGGGTTGAGTTCAATCGCCCGCCTGAATTCCTTTTCGGCGTTTGGCCAATCCCAATCGTAAGCCGTGAGCGCAATGGCCAGCGCTGCGTGGGCTTCGGCGAGCGTGTCGTCTATCGCTATAGCCTTCATGGCGGCCTGTTTCGCTTTAGGCATCACATCATGGGGAGCGACGTGGATGTCACTGTCTTCCCAATAACCGTTAGCCAACCCCGCCCAGGCCAACGCGTAGTTTGGATCTATCTCAATTGCTTGATTGAAATACTCAATACCTTTCTTTAGCCCGGTTTCAGTGTTTTTGTCCGAGTAGAAGCGGCCCTTTAAGTAAGCTTGATATGCTTCAGCGTTTGCGGTGTAGTTTTTCGCCAGCTTCTGCTCATCCGCGCCCGACAATTTCAGTCGCAGCTTACTTGAAACGTCGCGCGCAATTTCGCTGGGCAACGAAACAAGGTTTGTCAGTGAGCGATTGTAGTCCTCGCTCCACAAAGCCGTTTCCGTATTCACATCAACCAACTCGATATGCAGCGTCAAATCATTGCCGTGTTGCACCACCCGCCCACTCAAAATCGCTTGCACGTTAAGTTCTTTGCCTACTTGCTGCGGCGGAGCATCTTTGCCCTTGTAGCGAAACACCGAGCTGCGCGCTTTGATCGAAAGCTTGGGCAGTTGCGAGAGACTGGTGATGAGCGATTCGGTCAAGCCATCGGACAAATATTCAACCTCGCTATTGCCGCTGGCGTTGACGAAGGGCAGGACGGCGATGGAGCTGATCGCTCCGTCGCGTGCGCGCGTAAAATAGAAATATGCCCCGGCTGCTGACGCTATGACGAATAACGCGGCGACGGCAATGACAGCGCTCCACTGATTGAGTTTAGTCGAGGTCGTCGCGCCTTTCTCGCTGACAGTCGGGCGCGCCGCCGATGCCATAACTGTTTCGGTCCCGTCCCGTTCGCTTGAGTCTGTCTCGCTCTTCGATTTTGGCGGCGTTGAGCGTTCAAGCTTTTTCTCGAATTCCAACTCCTGCGTCAGACTCTTCAAATCGAGTAGCAGGTCTTGGATCGTTTGATAGCGCTGGTCTCTGTTTTTGCGCAGCGCTTTCGAGACGATGCGCTCAAGTTCGGCTGGCACTTCTCTTGAATACCGCGCCAGCGGCTGGGGTTCTTTCTCGCCGAGGATCGAAGCGAGTACTTCGCTGGATGTTGATCCTTCGAATGGCAAACGCCCGGTCACCATCTCGTACAGCACGATGCCCAGACTGAAAATGTCTGTCCGCGCGTCTACACTAATTCCCCGCGCCTGCTCGGGCGACATGTAGATAGCCGTGCCCATGACGACGCCGGGGTCGGTCTTGACGACTGCGCGCGTCGGCGCCCCTGTGTCAACCGAGTCTGGCGGTAGGCGCTCAATAAGTTTCGCCAAACCAAAGTCCAGCACCTTCACAATACCGTCGCGTCGCAGCATGATGTTTTCAGGCTTGATGTCACGATGGATGATGCCGGCAGCGTGTGCAGCCGAAAGCGCACTGGCGACCTGTGCTCCGACATCGAGGACTTCGGCGAGCTTCATCGGCGCGTGCCGCACCCGTTCGCGCACCGTCTCACCATCGATGAACTCGGTGGCAATGAAATGAACGGAATCGGTTTGGTCAATTTCATGGATGGTAATGATGTTGGGATGATTCAACGCGGAAGCGGCCTTCGCTTCCTGCACGAAGCGACGCATGTGCTCCTGATTCGCGGTGACGTCGGCCGGAAGAATCTTCAACGCCACTCTCCGATCAAGCTTTGTGTCTTGGGCCAGATAGACTTCACCCATTCCACCCGCGCCGAGTGGCGCGCGGATTTCGTAGCGACCGAGATTTGAGCCGGAAGGAATGGTCACTTCTGTGGCAGAGCGAAAGGTTAGACTCTGAACCAGAGCCGCGAATGGATAAAGCGCTTTATTCTAGTCGCATTAGGCTGGGCACGCTAGAAGAACAAGTGCACCGGCCTGTGAGATTCCAATCTGAAATCTCAAGACCGACCTTCAAGGATGGCGTCGAGATGGTGGGATTCATTTAGGTCGGCAGCTGGCGGTGCTGTCCTGCTCGCTATTGCTAAGCTATAAGGGAATTCACATCTCAACAATCGCGTCGTGATTGGTCGGGCAACGGACTATATCCGTTGTGTGGTCCAAACTCAATTGGGGCGTGAGCGTTACTGTTTCCGTAAGCTATTGAAAACAAATTGGTGCCGAGGGCGGGAGTCGAACCCACACGACCTTACGGTCAACGGATTTTAAGTCCAGTCGAAGGCATCTTACCTGATCTTACCAAACGAGATGAACCAATACTTACCGGACTGGCAGCCGTCAAAGTCATGCTTCGTCCGGGTACGTCTCACGACAAAATGTCGTCATCTTAGCGTCATCCAGGAGTTACTGTGTTCAGTTATCAATGGGGCCCACTTTTGACAGACGTCGTCCAAAAACCGGTTTCCATGCAGCGCCGGAACTTCGCACCTGGCCGGAGTCTCGCTGGAGACTAGCTTTCGTAATCTCATTTCAGCCAGCAATCGCCCGGACAGTTATGCGTGTCCTCACCCGTTTGACAGACGCCATCGCCGCAGCTTGGCGGACAGTCGCCGGGACAGGTGGCATGACGCTCGCCACGACTTACCTCGCACACGCTATCGCCGCAAGACGGTTCAGGCAGCGGCGGCGAGTGCGTCCAGAGCGACGGCTCGCCGCGATCGCCGAGCACAAATGGAAACCAGATGTTCAAGACCCATTGGGTTCGATCGAATGTCTTCGGCCATCCCTGATCATCGAAGGCATGACCCAATGGCGTCGCAAACTCCAGCGCCTCCAAACTTACAAAGTCCGATGATGGCCGGGAAGAGTGGGTCAATGAGTTCACTGCCGGCGACGGTGAGGTCGCAGGTGAACGCGCCGCCGGCTTGAATATCGGCGTCAGTAGCAAGCAACTGTGCGCTCTGGTGAGGAGGCGCGACGAAGACGGCCAAAGCGCCCCAACGCGAGCACGATCACGACCAGCTTATTTTCGTTTCGAATTCCCATAACTTCCTCCTTGAAAGTCGTTGACGTCGGAAACATGTCCGTGTCGGTGGCAATATCATCGAGCTATGCGCCAACTGCTATGGATCAATGATGTTCGGGTTGATGAAATGCATCGTTCTCCCGCCCTCCATAATCTCGAGCGACGAGATAATGTGCGGATCGAACGAGGCGGGATTGACGACGGCGCGGATCACTGCGCCTTCGGATGGTGCAGTGAAATCCCAGGTGACCGCATCGCCGCGAGCCAGCACTATCTCGCACGACTTTCTGGTCACGAACCGTAGAGGCGTGGGGCAGGAGGTATCGCTGGCGGCCGCGCGTCCATTTTCCGAACCCGGAGCATAGATATCGAAAGCAATGCTGATTCGTCGCGGACGAGCTTCTTCAACATTGCTGCTTTGGCTCTGGTTCGCTCCGGTTTGCGTCTCGTTGATTCTCAGCGAGAAGACATTCAGGCGCGCGACCTGATCTGGATTGAGGCTAACGAGTCCGAAGCCTCTGCGATCGCGGTGATCGGCTGCTCCCACATCGGCCGTGCCCCAGCCAATCCAAAGGGCTGCGATTCCGCACAGCATTAACACTGCGAAAAATAATTTCACCAAGCTTCTTGTTTTCATGACGTTCTCCTCTCTCAGCGCCCTTCGTTTTCATTGCTCGATATACGGTAAGAACACGGTTGTCTTGCCATCACCGGTGTTGTAGACCTCTTGTGTGGCGATGAAACCAGGCTTGTTCCGATTGGCCCCTTCCACCGTCAAGACCAAACGAATTGTTTTTTAGAGAAGCTGTAATAACGCGACCATGGTCGTTGATAAGGACTTGAGTCTTTCGAGTTCATTCAGCGAACGTTGCAGCACCCTTTGTGCGCCAGGGTTGTGGATTTGGCTTTGGACTTCTCGCAATCGAACCTCGAGATCCACCACCTCAGCACAGATAGCTTCGTACTGTTCGCGGAGGGCGTTTGCCTCCTCACGGTTCACTGTCCCGGTTCGCAGGCCATTTTCGATAAATTCCGTGGTCCGCTGATTTGTCACCGCAATGTTCTCCGCCAGTGCCATGCAGTCACCACTGAGCCTTTCGTCAAGGTCGCCGATCTCCCTCAGGTGACGGAACGCCCTGGCGCCCTCCGAAAACGCCTGGCTTAAGATCGACATGAGGAAAACGATCAGGGCCATTGCGACGAGCAATTCGACCACGGTAAAGCCACCCTGCGACGAATGAGTGTTTCGATTTTTCATGAACTGATCCGTTCTCGTCGATCGTTTATCAAATCCGCGCACCCTCTGCCTTCCCCTTACCGTTTGAACGCGCGATCAGCTCGGCACGCACGGCGGCGAGCGGTCATTCGCAGGACGGCTCGGGCAGCGGCGGCGAGTTCGGCCACAATGATGGCTCGCCTCTGTCGCCGAGCACGAAGGGAAACCAGATGTTCAAGACCCAGCGCTCGATTCGCGGCGTCGTCTATAGAGGACCAGGCTTTCCCGTGCGAGTTTTCCGTCTACCGCAGTCGAATTACGGCGCGCGCGATCGGGTCTAGCTTGAAATTCGCCGTTGCTGTTTCACCAGCACGCACCGAAACTGTGGCCTGGCTTTGCGCGAAGCCGACCTTGCCTACGTTGAGCTGATAGACACCAGGCGCAAGATTGTTAATGGTAAATCTTCCCGATTGATCTGTTACGATGCTGCGTTGGCCGGCGAATGAAACAGATGCGCCAGGAATGGGTTTGCCGGTTTTCGCGTCAATGACCTGGCCTGTGAGCTGACCCGTCCTGCCTTCCATACGCCCGACTGTGTTCGATGGCCTTATGATTCCGGTTGTGATCTCGCGGTCCTCGTGGCGTTCGGACCTAAGCGCCACGTCTTGCCGCGTCGGCGATCCGAAACGAACAGTCACGGCACGCGTTTCAGATGCGTAACCGCCACGCTTAACCCTAAGCTGATAGGTGCCAGGCGCCAGGTTAGCGATGGCATAGTTTCCCTGCTGATCAGTTTTGATTGACGACATTCCTGCCAACGAAATTATTGCCCCTGACAAAGGCTTGCGGTCAGCAGCGTCTGTGATGCGGCCCGTGAGTTGCCCTTTAGTTTGAAGAGTCGAGCTGGTTGTAGTGTTTCGCGATTGGCCGCTTGTCTGACCTTGTCCTGCAATATTGATCTTCTTTTGCTGCGCAGACTGATTTCTCAGCACGTTGGCAATCACCGGTGATGCCTGTTCCTTCAACTTAAGGTCACGCCGTTCCACACTGCCCGAGCGCAACGCCAACGGTTGATTCGCGCTCTCAAAACCGACCTTGTAAACAGCCAGGCGATACGCCGCAGGCTTCAGGTTGCGGAACTCGAAAGAGCCGTCTCGTCCACTGAAAACAGAGACAACTGAATTTGATTGAATGACAGAGACCTTCGCACCAGTGATGGGGTGGTTTGCATTGTCGAGTACAGTACCTCTTAGCGTAGTGCTCGCGCCCGGCTGAATTAATGAACCTTTTGCCGAAACGGACGCAATCTTGTCCGCCGCTCCAAATTTGATGTTTGCTTCGCCGCTTTTCCTCGCAGCGACTTGCACCTGTGCGGACTTCGTCTTGAGGCCGCCCTGGCTGACGCTCAGTTGATGAGCGCCTGCCGGCACATTCAGGAAGGCATACTGGCCCAGCGAGTTCGTGCGCGCGACTGCGAGGCCTTTGAGACTGACCAAAGCTCGTGGAACTGGGTGGCCTGTCGCGTCAAGGATCACGCCTTTCACCGTACCGGCGACTTTACTCCCCGCACTCGCCATGACAGTCGAAGGAAGAATTCGCGACGCCGAAGTTGGCCGGCCGCTGGCTGACACTGATCTGAGTTGAAAGTCCGCGACATTCGAGCGCCCATGAAATACGTCAACCTGCGCGCTCATAGTCTTCTGGCCCTTGGTTACGAGGAGTTTGGCGAGCTTTCCACTAGTCAAGCCTTTCAAACTATAAGCACCATCGCTGTCAGTCTTAGTGCTCAGGCCTGATTCCTGTTCGGTGACGATTGCATCTGCGACTGGAGCGCCATCTTCGGTGACCACACCGTTCACATCTTCGGTTTGCTCTTCCGAAGGCACTCCCTCACCGGATGATGATTGTTCCTGCTTAAAACCCTGCAAAGCCGCGCGCATCTCTTGAATCTTTTGCAGAAAGCCTAAAGCTTCGCCCGCAAACTCGTTGATGCGCGTCATCAATCCTTTCTTTTCACTGCTCGGCTGCTGATCTCCCGTGGAAGTTGAAGCGTTAGCTGCCGCTTCCTCCGTCAGCCTGCTAAGAGCGGTTTGAAGCTCTTCTTTGTGCTGAGCGATCTGCTGGTCAGCCTGCCCAGTATCCTGGGCGTGTTCGAGCAGGCCGGCCTTTGCAGCCAGCGCGGTCTTCAGCGCTTCCAGTGACTGTTGCACTGCGCTCATTGTTTCGGTGCCGGCATTCGCGCCGCTGGACAGAAGGCTTTCGGCCTGGGCAATCAGTTGCTGCAGTTCGCTGTCGGCGTCGGCTGCCTTTGCAGCTTCGGCTTGTGCGGCGTCAGCCGGCGCGGCGGTTTGGCCAGTCTCAGTCGTTGTTTGTGGTGCGGTTGCGGATGTCGTTACAGCTTGGTGTATGTTCTCGGTGAGTTGGCCGATAGCCACCATGAGCGCCTGACCCAGAGCTGAACCGCCAAACTGATCACTCTTAACATCAGTCGCAGACAGTGCCGCGAGCTTGTCAGCCTGAGAGCCGGCACCTTCCGCCCTGACGGTGTTTACAATATTTGCGGCGTCAACCGAAATGATCTCGGCATAGAGCTGAGCGTTGATCTTGTTCTCCGTGCCCGCAGCGTCCACCACCAGCGCCAACAGGCCGCCACGAACTATGAACTTGACACCGTTCTGCTTGCCGAGAGCAACGATCTGTTCGACGCTCATTGTCTTGACTGCGGAAGCATCAGCACCTGTACTGAGGACGCGCGGCAGCAAGTCTTTGTAACTCACCGCCAAGCTTTGCTGGAGATCCTGCGCCAGCTTCTGGCCTAACTCAGACGGCGCGTTCATTCCGCTGTCGTCCTGAAAGCTAAGAATGCCGACTGACACCAATTGGCTCTGACCTGAAGAATCGCGGCCTACATCGATCGAGCCAAAGCTTGTCAAAGGCCCAAGACAAACAAGAATGAAGGCGAGAGTGCCTGTTGTAATCGAATCGTGTCTGCGTTTCATGATCGATGCTCCTTTCCTGTTACTCCCATTCTCCGTAAATGCGTAGTGTGTTCGTCAAAGACTCGAGGCGCTCAGTCGAAGCGACGCGGCATAATCTTATCTCCTTCACCACTCGGTCAGGGTTCCCCATGCTCCTTACCTTCCAAGCTTCATCGTCGTTTGCAGATCTAGGGATTCTTTGGCGGTGGCGCCACGCAGTGGTACTTGAAGTCGCAGACGAACGGATGATTGCAGTCGTCAACCGAGGCGCAGGTTTTCAGACATTGACCAGCCTGACAAAGATAGGGCGAACATTCATAGACACTTCCATCTGACCCTTTCACCACGTGCCCATCGCACACATAGCCGACGACCTTGCACTCGTTCGACTGGGTGCAGTAGTAGCCGATGCTGCACTGGGTATTACCGAAACATTCAGGGAAGTGTACGGTCTCCGAAGAAGGTTTGCGGTACACGATCTTTACGGGAACTGATGGCAGGCCTACTGTACGGACGCCGGCTTGTCCTACTGGCCCACGCCCGCTTATCGGGGTAACGAAAATCCAATAGGTGCGAGGTGTTGGGGGCGGAGTCTTTGGCGCGAAGAGCGCAAAGTCAATTTCGAATGTCAAAGGATTTCCAGTCGCCGCCGGCCTGCCCGCGCTGCCGCTGCTTATGACGTGTGGCTGCTGCTGCAATGCCGTTGCCACTGCGGTTGTCATCGTGCTTCCGAACGAGACCGGCTTGTCCGACACTTTCCAGACTCCACCATTAGCTGCTACTTCCTGTGTGGACCAGCGGAAGGTGAGCTTCTCGGCTGACGTGATCGTCAGCGTCTTCACCCAGGTCGCAAATTCCTTGCTGAACTCCTGCGCCTCCAGTTTAGTCTTGGTCGCGGGTGGCGACGGTTTGTCATCATTGCCTGGCTTCTTCTCCTGGGACGAGATCGTGCGAGGCGGTGTCGGCGCCAGTAGTAGTGATAACAGCAAGAATGGGGTTGCAAGAATGTGTAGCGGTTTCACCTTCCCATTACCTCCTGTTCTTGTCGCTAACCGGACCGACCCACCAAACATATTGGGAACTAAAGATTCGTCACCTCGCAGGAATAGAATGTCCAATCCATCTTCGCGCCAAAGCCGTACTTGTTCTTGCTGCCAACTCCCCTGATTTGAAATCCCTGCCACTTGTTGTCGGTCGCGTCGAGGACAAAGGTCAGGTGTTGGCCTGCGGCGACGCCGGCGACTTGAATCGGGGCGGTGCCGCTCGGCCCCGTAATGCTAAATAGCGCGCCCTCGCTTCCGCTTTGCACTGAGCAATCAATCAAGTATTTTTTTCCGGCCGCAGGCCTGAGCCAGAGCCCGAGATAACCTTCGGAGCCGAAGAGAGACGCATTGGCTGATGACGGACCCCAGGTCGCATAATTTTCGCCGCCTTCAACAAGCGTGGGGCTGACGAAAACGAGCGCCCCTCTGTTAACAACCGAAGGGTCTTTCGCGGTCAGCTTAACGAAGGTAGTGCCCGGCTCTCCACCGATTAGATTCTTTATGGTGTCCAGGCTCAACGATACGGGCGCCGGCGGTGGTTTACGGCCGAGCGTCGAACGGTCTCCGCCGCCTCCCTTGAAAACGTGCGCGGCGCCAACCTTCCGGCCTACGCCCTGTGCCAGAAGCGTGGACGGGACTGCGGTAGCCAGACAGACTAGCGTCGCGATTAACGCGAGAAGTGATCGAGATTGGGACATTGCTTATCACCTTTCTTCATTTAATGTCCCCGTCGTGCGAAACCTTGACGCGGACTTGTTGCAAGTTGTCGCCTCCCCAATTGCTTATGCTTCCCATACTGACCTTAACCGCTACGCGATATATTTTCGTGCCGCTCTTCGATGGAAGAGAGTCGAAAGGCAATCCGTAGGTCAACACGCCTTTGTCCGGATATTCCGATACCAGAAAGCATTTCTTTTTTGGGTCATAATCTGTGGTGGCATCGACCTCGCCCCTGACAGTTATCGACCTTACAGGCGTGAACTCATTCGCGTTTGAGTTTCTCACAAAGATTCGTGTCTCCTGGTGGTATATGAAGCACCCGTTGTAATTAGGGACCGCGAAACCGCCGGCGTAGTTCGTGCCGCCGTTCATGTTTTCGCCGTTTGCTTTTTTCAGGTCAACCGCTCCGGATTCGATCCTGAAGGAAGGCAGAAAACCAGGGGCTGAGGAATTGCTCGGAACTGTGATGTCCACCAGGAACAGGCCGCAATGGGGTTTAGAGGGGTAATCGTCTCCGGAGAAATACTTTATACCGTCGCTCACGGTCTGAACGCCGGGCACGCCCGGCCCTAGAGTGAGACTCGCATCAGCGCCCTCCACCGCGCACGGATCCACCGTCTTGGGAACAATGGGTTTCTTCGCGGGTGCACGACTCTTCGAAGTTGAGCCAGAGCGATCGTTTTTAGACTGCGCGTCTGCATGAAAGACGAGCGGCGAGTTAAAACACATCGGTACAGCGATACCAATCGCAAGACAAACAAATATGAGCGCAAACCTGCATGCTGTCGTCAAATCCAGTCTCCGCTTCATGATTGATGCTCCTCCCTTTCAAGTCTTACGGCCTGTTCATCCAATAATCTGGAAGTCATTTGGGGATTGTGCTCGGACTAACCTGGGGAACGTATTCGGTTGCGGTGCAGCCGTAGAAGTAGAACGGCGTCAAATCGTTCTTGTAGATTTGGAGATAGTACAGATGTGAGTCAGTGGCCTCGAGCGCCAGGAGCAAATGGTTGTTTGTAGGTGACACGCTTGCCGGAAATGGCGGTGAAGTGACGAAGTTACCGTATACATTCAATGACTGCGTCTCTAATGGATGCACGGCGCAATCGATCAGGTATTTCTTACCGGCAGCGAGAGGCTTAATGTAGAAGGTAGCAGCGCTTGGGCTGCCGCTCTGATAAAAGGCAATTGCCATGTTCTCGTTGCTTCGGATCGAATAGAACCCCTCGAAATCCAGGAAACATTTATCGGCCATGTGAGGAATCTGCGGAGTCACCTTGCAGTACTCGGCAACAGGCTTGCCACCAAGCTGCTTGAAAATCTCATTCCTAAACCCTGAGTTTAAGAGTTGAGGAGGCGGTGGCGGCGGCGGGAGCTTTCGCGAGGTCGCCCTTGTCGCTGTTCCACCGCTTCCCTTGAAGACCGGGACTTTTGGAATGCTCGCAGGTTGAGTTTTGTCCTGATCGCCCCGTTGTGCACGTGAGGCAGGCCTCAGTCCGTTGAGCAGAACAGTCACCACCGCAGTGATCAAAGCGAGCCGGGCTAATCGACATGGAATGTAATTCAAGATCATGGTTCCTCCTCCGGACGATCGGAGTCAATTGGTCATCACGAGGACTATGAAGTCATCTTCACCAATTCGACGCGGCGGTTCTGCGCCCTGCCTGAATCGGTGCTGTTTTCGGCAATCGGCTTGTCCTGCCCAAAGCCCACAGCTCTGAGCCGTCGCGTTTCGATGCCCTGGTTAGTCAGCGCCGCAACGACAGATCTTGCGCGAGCGTCCGACAACTTCTGGTTGTATGCAGGTGTGCCGACATTGTCCGTGTGCCCTTCGACGGTGAGATTCAGGCTCGGATTGTTTTTCAGTAGCTTCACAATCTGATCAACAATCGGTTGTGACTCCGACTTAATGTCGGCCTTATCAAAGTCAAAGTTGATGTGGAGCGCTACGTGCCCTTTGGCGTCCAACTCCTTCTTCATTTCTTCGGCAGGCAATAGCGACGCCTTCACTTCCAGCGCTTTCTTCTCCACCACTGTCAAAAAATAGGTTCCCTTCCTGCCGTAGTGTTGAGGGATGTATCCTTCCACCCAAATCTCCATCTCCGGAGTACGGACCATGTAGACGCCCATCTCATCGCCGCTATAAACAGGCTCGCGGTGGCGTGTGTCGCGAAAATCCACCTTCACGGCAACCATGTCTTCGCCCTTTCCCTCAAAAACTGTCACGCCGCCCAGACCTTTTACCAGTGACTCGTAGGTCTTGAACACCTGATGCGCGGATGCTTCCTGGCCTTCAGCCTCGATGGTCGTGAGCCGGCCTTCAACGGGGATGATCTTCGTACCATCAAAAAACTCATACCGGTCGAAAGCTGCGTCCTTACTGCCTGACTCTCTTCGTTGATAACCCTCGATCAGACCCACATAGGGAAACCTGCCTAGTTGTGGAGTGACGACCGGCACTTTATTGATGTCGAATCCAGAAGTTGTTTCCGATGTGACTGTCTGGACGGACGCGGCTGGCGTGGCACTCGATTCAGACTGAGCATCAGACACCGTTCGGTGGTCGCTCGGCTCTTCTTTCTTCCCACATCCGCTGAAGGCAAGCCCCAGCATCAGACCGAAAGCGATGGACTTCAAAACCCTGTGCATGATTTTCTTCGCCTCAACTTGCGCTACTTTAGTCCGTGCCACTTGTCATTTTGCCTTCTTCACTACGACCCCCGCATCAAGCTATGGATAGGCCACCCGCTTGTCGGTGATGAAGTTGGCGAGATAGTGGGTCATGCCCCGAAAGCCATTCGGATGCGACTTAATATCTCCCGACGCTCCCTCGCTGTTATTGCAAAGGAAGCAGTGTTCCCACATAGCAATGCCGATGACATAGGGACCGTTGTTGCCGGGATAGTCGGTCCAATTAGGCGAGCCGCTGTGGCCGCCGCTTATGTCGCAACTTAGCCGGTAGTACGAGGGGATGCCGTCGTAGGGCCAATTGAACCCTGTGGCGGTGCAACCGGAGGTTTGGCCGTAGGGCTGGTTCATTTGACAGCCTGCGGGCGAGGCTGGGAAACCGCAAAGAGGATAGCCGTCATTGTGGCTTACGGCATTCTGATTGATAAAATTCTGTCCGTAGACCCAATAACCCATCCAGCCGGGGGTGCCGTTCGGTGAAGCATCCCACGCATTGTCCGCCAACAGCAGCACGGCCCAATCAAACTGCGAACAAGGATCCCACCTTCGGTTTGTGTGGCAGTTGTTGGACACCCACTTGGCAGCGTACCAATAGCCCACGCTCTTTGCTGTGCCGAAGGGCATCTGCGCGCCTGATCGGCGCGCACGATAAGAATGGACGTTGTAGCTGAGGTCCGCCCTGACGATGCAGTGGGCCGCAGTGAGGACGAGACGCCGGCCAATGAGTGCTCCGGAGCAACCGCCGCCATTGAGCTCTCCAACGCGCATGAGCACACGGTGGTTGATGGGGTAAGTCGCGCTGATCGACTTGATTACCCGATTGTCGACGCCGTCTGACCACCCAGCGTTCATGAACAACGACGTGTGTCGCACGTTGCCGCTATCCGTGCCTCCCTCACTCGCGTTGTTGATGCCGCGAGCGACTGCCTTAGCGGCGAGAGTTGTCAGCTCCCCGGTGTCGTACTCGAGCTCCTGCTCCGTGCCATCGTGGCTGGCGAAAATCACGCGCTCTTTGCCGCGCTGAGCCTCGATGGGCCAGTCGCTCCTGGCAATGTTCCGCTTCACCTTTGCAAGTTCCTCCGCGCCCCTCCGCGCCTCTGGTGTGTTGGTGTAGTCGTGCGGTGCAAGCTCCCTCAAGGGAAGTGCAGGTTGGGGAGCATTCAGGTTTCGGCGGAAGCGAACCTTCGGCCGGACCGGGGTCAGGCCGGCAACAAGTTTCCGTTGGGCCTCGCGCGTGGGCAGGTTTCGCTGACCTTGCGGATAGTTACGCCTGGCCCAAGCCATCGACGCTCCAAGGCAGCCAACTAACAGGGTCGCAAGTAACGTAACCAGCTTCGTGTTCATAGCATCCTCCTGGGCTCGTGGATCTTTCGCCTCGGTTTGAAACCTACGCTGCTCCAAGTCTTTACCAATCGGCCCTCGCTCACGGGTGGGGTGAGATGGTGCCCTTGATCGTCAGCGTACAGGTGTCGTCGCCGAGGTACCCGTCTTTGAACTTGCCGCTACCATTCACGGTTACCACGCCCGTTGCGCTGAGCGGTGAGCCGGAAGAAGTCGATAGCGTGATAGTCAAATCCGAATCGCCTGCAAAGTCACTGCTCTGGTGGAAGTGAAGTCCCAGCGTGACCGTCATAGCACCGGTTTTGAGGTTAACTTCACCTGAGCCTTCTCCCTTTACGGTCGTCGTGTTCGTTCCTCCCGGTACGTCGAATGGGCCAACCGTGATGGTGGAGAGATAGATGTTAAGGTGCTTGCGATCATATTTGAGGAAGGTGATCGATGCGGTGACATTCTCCTTGAAAGGACCCTTTGCGTTTGAATTGCTCGTCGTCATGGTTGCTTTGCCCGTGAAGTTCGCAAAAAGGGTAGATAGGCCGCCACACTTTGAGATCACACAGTGATCGAGTTGCTGCTTTGCCTTTTCGATCTGCTTGAGCAGGTCTTTGACCTCACCTGTCCAGTAGCTACTTTTGGTTTCCTTCAGGTTTTTCGAGGCAATATTCTTCTGCGCCTCCAGCCTCTTGATTGGCGCGATCAGCGACTGACAGGGACCGCAGATACTCTGTCCCTCAAATTCCATCGATACTGGTTTGTCGCCCGGTATACCAGAGAGGTCAGTAACCGGCTGGGTGGATTTGTGATAAACGATCTTCACCGGCACGGAGGCGAGGCCCACCGGAGTTTGCCGGTCGCTCTTCGTCACGATAAAGACCCAGTAACTCTTCGGTGATGAGGGCGGTGTCTTCGGCGCGAACAATGCGAAGTTGATTTCAAACTGTGAGACGTGACCTGGCGCCGGCACCGCTCCTAATGCGCCGCTGGCGATCACGTGCGGCGCCTGTCCTATTCCGATCTGATTACTGAAAGTAACCGGCGTATCTGAGACCTGCCAGATTGCTGTGACCGCGGCGGGTTCATTGGTCGAGTAGCGGAAAGTCAGTTTATCGAGTGATGTTATCGTTAAGGACTTGACCCACTGGGCAAACTCTCCACCGAATTCCTCGACCTCAATCTTAGTCTTGGTCATCGGCGGCGCTGGCGTTGTCCCTGATCCTTGCTTCTTGCCTTGGGATCCGGCGGGCCGCTGCGGGGCCAGCAAAATTGCGCAGGCCAACAGAAACAGAATTGATGGTAATCTACTGGTCGTTCTCATTTTTCCCCTCCTATTTGCGCGTCGGGATAACTCTACTTATCGCATTTTCTGCCGGGGGAAAGCCTGGGGAGACAAGATACCGACAACAGGACTCAATCATTCTCAGAATGCGGCATTCTTTTGAATCTGGCCGGCGCCTGAAACGATCACTTAAACATCCACGCCTTGCAGGTATAAGCCTGTCCGGGCTGGCCTGTGACTTGGACGCTCTTTCCCGGCGCGAGCGGACTGCTAAGTATTAGCGAGCCGCTGTCGCCATCGCTCGCAGTCCAAAAAATCTTTTTGCCCGCCGCGAGCGTCTGATTCGTGCTGTTCGTTATGTCCGGATCCTTGGCGACATCCTGGTGGGTCCCGGGATTCTGACACTTGAGCGAGATTGTCCGTGAGTCTGGAGTGGAGTTAATGCAGGTCACACTGGCCAGGTCTGCGAGGAACTCACCGCCTAGCGGGTCCTGGTTTAAGACGATGAAGTAGTCAATCGGCGTGCTGCCGTCGGTTTTGAACTGGAGCAGTTCCCACCTGCCGGTCGTCGTGCTCTTGGCATAGGCGACGCCAGGCCCACCGTTTGCCTGCATGATCACGTAGCCTTTTCTGACGTAAACCCACACCGAGGCGACAATCTTGCTCAAGCCCTGTGGCAGCATCTGCATAACGCCGCCCTCATTTCCACCGGCTATCACGTGGATCATCCTTCCGCCCGGTTGCTTCGTTGAGGGCCCCCATTTAGTAACGAGCGGTGCGTTGCTATTGCTGGAATGCGTCGTCCAATCGACGGCAGCGGAGTTTGTGGAAGGGTTTGCAGGCCAATTCGTCACCGGGCCGTTTGGCCCGACGGTCTCAAAGCTCGCATTCTTCAGTAGATTCACGCCGGGTTCGCACGGCGCGCTGACGGGCAGCGAAAGGGCATGGCTACCTGTGTGCCGAGACGAGTTAGTGCTTGCAGTGTTGATTAGGGCGAGCAACAGAAATGCTGCCAGACCAACTGCTGCCGTTGTGATTGTTTTTCTTCCTTTCATGTTTCCCCTTTCACAAATGGATGGATTGTTAGTCGGTTAACCCTCTGCCACGCAGCCGGTCACATCTCTGCTGACTTCCTATTGCTGCGCCCTGCAAACCAACCCAGAGCTATTACGACCGCGATCAAACTAGTTTCAGTCTTTGGTGTTTTCATAATCCACTCTTTTGCTCCATCCTCGTTCGCAAGCTTTGGCGATGAACGCAACTCGCCGCTTGAAAGCGTCGGAATTCTCTTAAAAGGGGGACCTAAATCGGCAGCGCCGGGCGATGCCAACTTGGGGGATTCCAATCGGTTGGATTGGTGGGCAGAGGTTACGAGAGATGAGTGCTTGGCGTCATCACCCATACGGGCGACAAAGTTTTCGGTGTTGAGAGTTCAAGCTTTAGTTTGCTGCAATTGCGTAAATGACAACCTAAAGGTTGAGCTCTTAACGCCAGACAGCCTTTTAGTGAACGATGCGATTGCGGAGGGCTTTGGCTACTGCTTCGGATTTCGAATGGACCTGGAGTTTCTCATACACGTGGCGCATGTGGGTCTTGATGGTATTGAGGCTTACTTTGAGTTTCGCCGCCGCTGTCGTGTAGTTATGACCTTCGACCAGCAGTTTCAGTATTCGCTCTTCATGAGGAGTGAGCTGATAATCAGTGCGATCGGGCGGTCGTATCTCGCGAAACAGCGCGACCACACGGCGCGCGATCTCTGGTGAAATTGGCGCGCCCCCGCTGACTGCGTCCTTTAGATATTCCAGCAAACGGGCCGGTGGAGTTCGCTTTAAGAGATATCCGCAGGCGCCGGCGCAGAGGGCGTCAAAGATGCGTTCATCATCGTCATAGACGGTCAGCATTAGCAACAACAGATCAGGGTAACGCTCTTTCAGGATCCGGATGCCCTCGATACCGCTCATGCCCGGCAAACCGATATCGACCAGCGTCACATCCGGTAGGTCGGCGCCAATCTTCGCCAGAGCTTCCTCCATCGAACGAAAACTCCCCGTGCAGCAGTAACTGTCGGTGCCGTTAATCAGCATCTTGAGACCTTCGCGAATCTCGCGCCGATCTTCAATCACCGCTACTTTAATCATGGCTGGTTGCAGAGACGATTTAACTGCGATCATTGTTCGAAGCTCTGGTTGGGGAATTAAAAAGCAGGGCCGAGTATTCAAGCAAGCCAGCATACAAAAACAGACTGCGCCCAGTCATCACCCGTTTGGGCTAGATGGTGCTTACTTTCGCGCGAGCTCTGATGGGCATTTCCAAAGTAACACAAGCGCCTCCACCTGGCCGGGAAGTTATCCCCATCGCGCCTCCCATCTCTTTTGCCCGCCGTTCCATGCTCAAGAGACCGTGGCCATCGCTCTCGTGGTCTGGATCGAATCCGCGGCCGTTGTCTTTGATCAGCAGGACTAGGCGGTCTCGATCCACGCGAAACTCAATATGAACATGAGAACAGGCAGAGTGTCGCACGATGTTGTTAATACTCTCCTTGAAGACCAAAAAAACCTGGCGGCGCACATCGGCGCCAAGATTCAAATTGCGTTGGGCGTCGGGCGCTTCAAACTCAAAGTCAATATTGCGCGCAGTCAATACATCGCTCGCAAAACGTCGCATTCGTTGGGTCAGGTCGGTCAAATGATCTTTATGAGGATCGATGGCCCAAACGATATCACTCATCGTGCCCATCAACTCAGACGAACTCGTGGTGATCTGGGATAGCGGCTCGTTAGCGGCGGCAGCATCCCGACCGACACTCTGGCGAACTACTTCGCTGAGGATGGCAATCTGCGACAGACTCGATCCGATGTCGTCGTGCAAATCAGTGGCGATGCGGGTGCGCACGCGCTCCAACTCCAGCAACCGATCGACTCGATACCTGTGAATCACATAAGCGCCTCCAACGGCGAATAGTCCCGCGAGTGAAAGAAACCACCAGCGCTGCCAGATGGGACGGAGGATCATGAACGAGACGAATGCGGGCTGTGCGCTGGTAACTCCTTCGGTATTCACCGCCTGCACCAGAAAACGATAACTGCCAGGAGAGAGTCGCGCGTAGGTGATTGACCGCTGCGCCGTGGGTGAGCTCCAATCGCTGTCCGCTCCTTCGAGTTTGTATTGGTAACGCAGCGATTGAGCGGCGCTGACGCTGACGCTGGAGAAATCAATTTGTAGATCGTTCTGATTCGCGCTTAACTCCGGTCCGACTAATCCCGTTTGGCCTAATGGCGAGACAGAGTAATCCTCGCCGGCGATACGCAAACCGTTGATGAATATCGAGGGAGGGACCGGCGAAGTGGGCTCGGTTTCTGGAAGTAGTCGCGACAATCCCTGCAAAGTGCCAAACCAAAGAGCCCCCTGCACATCGCGATAAGCGACGTTGACATAATTGTTCGCCAGTCCGTCAGCCGTCGTGTAGTGCTTAAATAGTCCGCTGGCAGGGTCCAGCCGGTCGACCCCGTTCCGAGTACCAATGTAGATGCGGCCCTGCTGATCCTCAGTCACGCTGGTGGCCTGATTGCTGGCGAGTCCCTGAGCAGTCGTATAGGTGAAAAATCGTGGCTGCTCAGCCGCAGGATCATCGAGGCGGGCCACTCCCCCTCGGCTGGTGGCGATCCAGAGCTTACCGCTCCGATCAACATGGAGATCGCGAATCATCCCCTCGGGCAATCCATCCTTCGTGGATAGCATTTTGAACACACCGTCGCGGTAATGCGCCAGACCGCCCGCGTAAAAACCGATCCAAAGGTTGCCGATTCGATCTTCGCGAAAGGCCGTTGGCGCATTGACCGCCGGCAGGCCGTCGGCTTCGCCGTAACGTTGAAACCTGCCGGTTGCCCTTTCCCATTTGGTGAGGGTGTCTTCGTTTGGACCATATGCGGTAATCCAAATGTCACGGCGCGAGTCTTCAAAAAGGCGGAAGATATAGTCATTGGAAAGTCCGTCTTTGTTTGTATAGATGGCCTTCGGGAGGATGTGACCCAACTGTTCGACTCCGCTTGTTCGCGGAAAACGGTAGAGGCCCTCGATCGTCGGCACCCACCATTCACCGGTGCTGTCCTGGAAAGCAATCTGATTCCAACCCCATCCATAATTAATTTGTCGAGACGAATTGGGTTTCGTAACCGTGAAGTGTCTTCCGTCGAAGCGATGAATGAGAAGCTCTCCGGTCCGGCTGCTAATCACGCATAACTCGCCGGCGCGGTCTTCAAAGATCGAAGCGATCCGCGTATTTCTCAAACCGTCAGCCTCGGTATAAGTGGCGAATCCGCTCCGCGCCACCTTCATCGCCCCGCCGCTCTCCGTGCCAATCCAAATCTCGCCGTCAGCATCTTCAGCAAGTGACTGCACCCCCTTGTCGCTCAAACCTTGCGCATTTGTATAGCTGCGAAATATCTTATCGCGCTGTTTGGCATCCGGCGCCCACTCGCTTAGCCCGCCAACAGTCCCCACCCAGAGCCGGCCATCAGCAGTTTGTAAAAGAGAAGTAATCCAGTTGTGGGCGAGTCCATCGTTTGTCGTGTAGGTCTCCGCAACCACAACTCGGCCCGAATCAGATTCCGCTGGAAGCTGACCTAAGCCGAGCGTCGTACCCACCCAAATCCGTCCGTCACGATCTTCCAGCAATGCCCGCACGTCATTGAACGGCAAGCCTTGCTGCGTGGTGTATCGCTCAAACCCGCCATCGGGGCGGCGTCGGTAGAGACCACTGCCGGCGCCGAGCCAAATCGTCCCGCGGCGGTCCTGGATGATCGCAGACATCATGGTGTCGTCTGGACGGCTTGAGGGCAGCCCGACGTTCACAAGGGAGAAGATCCAACTTCCTTGCACTTGATCCAGGCGGTAGAGACCCGCATCAGTGCCGCACCAGATCACGCCAGAGAGGTCCTCCTTGACTATGTTTACGCTTCTCGCGCGTTCGCTATCGCCGGGACTATAGAGGACGAACTTTGGCCCTCGCGCTCCACTTACACTCTTGAACACAGGTGATGGTTGATTGTTGGGTGCCGGCCCGATCTGTTTCGAGGCGCCAGGATCGAATCGGTAAAGGCCTGACCCTGTGGCAATCCAATAAGCGCCATCTCGCGCCTGCAGTAAGTCTCGCACTGAGCCATGCAAGCCATCGGTAGTGCCATAGTTGGTGAACGCATAGCCGTCAAATCGCGACAGACCCTCTGGCGTGCAAAACCAGAGAAACCCATGCGAGTCGAGAACGATGCGGCTGATGTAATCGCGTATGAGGCCATCCGAGGTTGTGTAAGTTTTGAGCGGCAATTGCTCGCCTAAGACAGTCAGCGCAAAACCCGCGACGATCGCCAGCAACAAAACCAGGCGGCGTGATCGGCTCCGGCGTTTCCACACAAACACTCGCATACAAGTTCCAGTGAGAGGAATGTTGGGGGAATCCAATAAACGATCGGCTTGCTTTCGGAATGCTATTGCCCGGTAGTTACCAAGTCAAGAAACGAGGTTTTCGGGTACTGGTTTAATTAAGAAAGTGGCACGGGCGTCCCGCCCGTGAATACCACGCGCAAGATGCGCGTGCCACATCAAACTGAACCAGCACTGGTTTTCGGGTGGTGCCCTAATTTCACAGGTGTTAAGAGTACCAACTTTAGTTGAGCCTTTCTCATTTAACAAATGCCCGACTAAAGTCGGTACTCTGAACACCTGTTAGCGAAACTAGGTCACTACCGATTTTCCAGCCAACCGCTGGCGTCGCGAATTAAGGGAGCTGCTAGTGCCTTGGTGGACATCCTCTGACATTCCAATCTGGGATTTCAAAGACTCAAGGTCATGCTGACAATTATGCGGAGTTCGTCATGCGGATCGTGCCCTTTCGGATTTTGCAGTACGACCGATGGAATCTGTCCGGCTGTGAGCAAGTTCAATGGTACAACGCAACGGAGTTAGAGTCCGTTGACTTTTTCGTATGCAATTGCTGTGTCTGTCTGTAAGTTATTGAAATGATTGGTGCCGAGGGTGGGATTCGAACCCACACGACCTTACGGTCAACGGATTTTAAGTCTCAAATCGCTTGTTATCGCTTGTATGCCTCAGTTCTGATCCGTGCGTCTTTATTAGCATTTCCGCTTACTCTATAATGCTTGCGTGCCGTTGAGTATAGCTTGATTTGGTTGGGTTGGCACACAACTGGCACACAAAAACTTTTCGCTACTTGATGAGCGCGCTAGTGTCAGAACCGCGAGCGGTAGCGACCGGATCATTGAGTTTCAATCGAGAACAAAATCATGAATGACGAGAAGTGGATTGTTTCAGACAGAGATCATCTCGGTGGTAAACCTCGCGTCCAGGGAACGCGCATTTCCGTGGCCTTCCTACTCGAATGCCTGGCGAGCGGAATGACCGTCGCTGAGATCGTCGATGCTTATCCGACCTTGACCGAGAATGCTGTGCAGGGCGCGTTGCGTGAGCTGGCCCATGAAAAGGAAGCGGCCGCGGCGTGAGGATTCTCCTCGACGAAAACATGCCGCGCAAGTTCGGATCTATGCGATACTCTTAATCGACGTAAGGAACATTACTCATGAGCCAGATGATAACGATTAGTTTGCCCGACGAGACCAGAACTGCCCTCGATGATGCGGCAAATGAAGAAGGCTTGTCCGAGAACGCGCTGGTCGAGAAGGCGCTTTCGGATTATCTCTTCATTCGGCGATTTCGTAATCTCCGCGAGCGGTTGATTTCACAAGGCAAGGACCTCACCGATCAGAATGTCTTTGATCTCGTCTCGTGAAGATCGTCCTGGATACGAATGTCTTAATCGCCGCCCTCATTGCACGCGGCTTCTCGCATCAACTTCTTGAACATTGTGCTATCCGGCACACCCTGTTTACCTCAGATTTCATTCTCGAAGAGACTCAAGAAAAGCTGATCGAAAAGTTCGGTTATTCCCCAGAGTTGGCTGCTGAAGCTACGAGCATTCTGCGATCAAGAATGACAGTCGTCCCAGCTTCAAAGCTTGAGAATCCTGTCTGCCGCGATCCAGACGACGACAATATCCTGGCTGCTGCAATCAGCGGTAAATGCGATTGCATCATCACCGGCGACAAAGACTTGCTCGTGCTCAAGCAGCACGAAGGCATAAACATCTTCAGCCCGCGGGATTTTCTAATGAACGAAGACATCTAACGAACAATTATGAAGCTGGTTGGTGTTGTCACGCGGCGATCAGTCGATTCCGGTCGCGCTCTGTCCACCACTCGCGAAAACGCGGAACTGAAAAATCATAACCGTGCGCCGCGTCGAAGACATCATCAGGGGCAAATTTGCAAATCAAGTAGATGAGCTCCGGTATGCCCCAAACTTGAAGCCTAAAATCCGACATTCTGCTTTGGCATTAACACTCATTCAATACGTAGTGACCAGAATCATTTGGAGCGGAGTCAATGTCTGAATCCCGAATTCCTTCCACTTTCCAACTGGACTCCGTTGTATTACCCAACCCCCCACTAATTCCCGCACGTGAGCAACATCCAAGAGTTTCGGCTTACCTCGGCCCTGCCCGACGACAGCTTTGGACGATGCTAGAGCAAGAACATTTTGTCCTGGAAATATCTGAGGAATCGAAGCGCTTCCGTCTGAGAACGACGCGTCAATTGTAATAAGCTCCTTCCAACCAATTGCGTCGATTCCTTGATCACCGGAGGGTTGAGTGGCTTCCCCGCGACCGCATGCTTCATTCAAGATCGCCGCCGCCAACGCCTCCAAATGATGGCCCCGCTGGAGACGACGCAATGCGTCCCTAATCGAGTTGTGTTGAACGAGACGATTGCGGAAGTGTGCATCGTAGCCACGAAGCTCCAAGTAGTTGGAGAGACCCGCGATCTGAGAGACGCCACGATCTTCATAGATCACAAAGGTCGGAACAAGACACTCATCTCTGAGAATTCGTTCGCGAGCATGCGTTAGATTGCCAATGGCTATTGCCAGCGAACCATCGGGATCAGGACTTGGAAAGTACTGGCCTTGAAAAAGTTCTCTTCGGAAAAATGAGCGCGTGAGACCAGCGCAGTCTCGCGCAAGTCCTATGGTGAAGGTAAGTCGCACCTAGACAGTCTGGGTAGTCCATGCTATGCTGTGGCCCTAGATTATCTAGGAGGTGGTGGCTGTTGGCTAAATCAAAGGCGGGCTTACTGCAGGGGACGCTGGACATGTTAATACTGAAAGCGCTTTCGCTTGGCGCTTTGCATGGTTATGGAATCGGTCAACGAATTGCGCAAATCTCCGGCGACGCGCTCAAGATTGAAGAGGGTTCCCTCTATCCGGGACTCTACCGGCTCGAACAGCGCGGATGGGTGCAATCGGAATGGGACATTTCTGACAACAATCAGCGCGCGAAGTTCTACAAGCTCACGCGCGCAGGCCGAAAGCAACTAATCCTTGAGGAACGGAATTGGGAGCGGCTCGCGGGCGCGACCATGAAGGCGCTGCGCGCGAGCTGAGGGTGAAAACTATGTCAAGGATCCGAGCCACAATTAATTCCATTCGCGTCCGTCGGCATCCTGACGAGATCGCCCGTGAAGTTGAGACTGAATTACGCTTCCATATTGAAATGCGAACGCGCGCCAACATCGAGGCCGGCATGACACCAGACGAAGCGCAACGTGCCGCCGTGCAAAGCTTCGGAGATTTCGACAACGTGAAAGCCAGGTGTTGTGAAACCAGGCGCAGCTTTCCTTTCAATACCAGTCTTTTAAGAATGGGATTGCACATCACGATTGCGGCACTCGCCGGCGCTGCCGCGTTGTGGACGGTCAACACGCCACACCATAGTCTTTCCAGCCTACTGTCCCAACTGGGCTTTGTCGCTGTCTTGACATGCTTGTTCGTCGTCGCTCGGCGAAAGCAAAAACCACACCGTCAATAACTGAAGGATCCATGCACAATCGTAGTTTGCCTAAGATCATAAACGGTCTGTTTACGCTGTTAATGTTGAATGCGGGGTTGGCGGCTTCCTTCACTCGAACCACCGCGCAGGCGCAAT
>Ga0137378_10000905_pt1 | contig 24396 bp, 20 predicted proteins | sample SagtaG_21_FD_104813 | JGI IMG/M metagenome (GOLD analysis project Ga0137378, IMG submission 104813) | Vadose zone soil microbial communities from Sagehorn Ranch, Mendocino, California, USA - Sage2_L_60_16 metaG | ecosystem: Environmental > Terrestrial > Soil > Vadose zone | place: USA... | reverse complement strand
GGCAACTACACGGTGTCGCAGCCGACTGGTTTAACTGCGGACATCACTGCAAAGAACCTGACGATTAACGGCGCGGTGGCACAGAACAAGCAGTACGATGGGAACACCACAGCGACGGTGAGCTTTACAAGCGCACTGCTGGTGGGCGTGGTTGGGTCGGACGCGGTAGCGATTGATCAGTCTGCGTACGTAGCCAACTTCAACAACAAAACCGTAGATACTGGCAAGCCTGTGACAGTGAGCGGGGTGGCGCTCTCAGGAGCAGATTCGGGCAATTACACGGTGTCGCAACCCAGTGGGTTAATCGCCGACATTAGTGCCAAGAACCTGACGATCGACGGAGCAGTGGCGCAGAATAAGGAGTATGACGGGAACACGACAGCGACTGTGAGTTTTACCGGTGCGTCGCTGACGGGAGTGGTTACGGGTGACATGGTAACGATCAACTACTCTGCTTACAGCGCCAGCTTCGCCACCAAGACGGTGGCCAATGGCAAGCCAGTGACAGTGAGCGGAGTAACGCTCTCTGGAGGGGACGCGGGCAACTACACTGTGTCACAGCCGAGCGGCCTAACTGCCAATATCACTGCACTCCACATCACCGGCAGCTTTACCGTCGACAATAAGATCTATGATGGCAACAACTCAGCAACTGTACTGACGCGCAATTTGAGTGGCGTGATTGCTCCGGACGTGGTGAGTCTGACTGATGGCACGGCGACGTTCAGCGACAAGAACGTGGGCAATGGCAAGACGGTAACGCTGACAGGCGCAAGCTTGACTGGGACCGATGCCGCCAACTACGTGCTGGATTCGCTTTCAACGACCACGGCCAACATCACAGCACTGCACATCACCGGGAGCTTCACTGCCAGCAGCAAGGTTTACGACGGCAACACGTCCGCGACGGTACTGACACGTTCTTTGAGCGGCACGATTATGGATGACGTGGTGAGTCTGACCGGTGGCTCAGCGACATTCAGCGACAAGAGCGTGGGCAATGGCAAGACCGTTGCGCTGACGGGTGCGAGCCTGGCTGGGACCGATTCCGGCAACTACGTGCTGGACTCGGTTTCCACAACCACCGCCAATATCACGGCGCTGCACATCACAGGGAGCTTCAGCGCTGATAACAAGGTTTACGACGGCAATACGTCGGCCACGGTGCTGACGCGCTCTTTGAGCGGCACGATCAGCGGTGACATGGTGAGTCTGGATGGTGGCACAGCGACGTTCAACGACAAAACCGTGGGCACCGGCAAGACGGTAACACTGGCTGGGGCGAGCCTGACCGGGGGCGATGCTGGCAACTACGCGCTGGATTCCGTCGCTACTACCATTGCTGACATCACGGCGAAGAACCTGACGATCAACGGCGCAGTGGCGCAGAGTAAGACCTACGACAGCTACACGACAGCCACGGTGGACTTTATGGGTGCATCGCTGGTGGGCGTGGTTTTTGGTGACATGGTGACGATCAACAGCTCTGCTTACGCGGCGAACTTCAACGACAAGAACGTGGGAACCGGCAAAGCTGTGACGGTGACAGGCGTGGCGCTCTCTGGAGGGGACGCCGGCAATTACACTGTGTCGCAACCGAGTGGTCTAAGTGCCAACATCACTGTCCTGCACATCACAGGCAGCTTCACCGCGTCCAATAAAGTCTACGACAGCAACACCTCGGCGACCGTGCTGACGCGTTCACTGAATGGTGCGATCAGCGGTGACATGGTGAGTCTGGCTGGTGGCACGGCCACGTTCAGCGATAAGACCGTTGCCACCGGTAAGACAGTGACGCTGGCGGGCGCGAGCCTGACTGGGACCAATGCTGGCAACTACGAGCTGGACTCGGTTTCTACGACCACAGCGGACATTACGGCGTTGCACATCACCGGCAGCTTCACGGTGTCGAACAAAGTCTACGACGGCAACACCTCGGCGACGGTGCTGACGCGTTCATTGAATGGTGCGATCAGCGGTGACGTGGTAAGTCTGAGTGGTGGCACGGCCACGTTCAACGACAAGAATGCGGGTAATGGCAAGACCGTAATGCTGACAGGCGCGAGCCTGACTGGGACGGATGCTGTCAATTACATCCTGGATTCGATTGCCACTGCTACTGCCAACATCACCGTGTTGCACATCACCGGTAGCTTTACTGCCGATAACAAGGTTTATGACGGCAATACCTCGGCGATTGTGCTGACGCGTTCTTTGAGCGGCACGATCAGCGGCGATGTGGTGATGCTGACGGGTGGCACTGCGACGTTCAGCGATAAGAACGTGGGCAATGGCAAAACCGTGACGCTTACAGGCGCGAGCCTGAGCGGCACGGACGCCGGCAACTACGCGCTGGACTCGGTGGGAACAACCACCGCAAACATCACGGTCGCGACGGTGACAGCAGCGATCATCGGGAACCCGACCAAGACATACGACGGAAACACCAATGCAACGTTGACTACGGCGAACTTCTCCCTGACCGGAGTGGTGACGGGGGAATCGATCACGGTAACAAAGACAACCGGCACGTACAACAGTAAGGATGTGGCCACGGCGACCACGGTGACAACGAGTCTGGCATCGGGTGACTTCTCGCCGGGCGGCGGCACTCTATTAAGCAACTACATGTTGCCGACCAGCGCGAGCGGCCCGGGGCACATTAATCCGGCGACGCTGAGCATGACGGCTGACTCGATCGTGGGGACGCCCGCAGTGGATCCCTTCAACAAGGTCTACGACGGCTTGGTCTACACGGGCTTCACGGTCCGTTACAGCGGGTTTGTCAACAGTGAGACACCAAGCGTGCTGGGCGGGAGCTTGAGCTTCAGTGGCGCGGGGACGACGGCAGTCCTTCCCGGGGGGCCCTACACGGTCACGCCGGGCGGGCTGACCTCGACCAACTACACCATCACGTTCGTCAACGGGACCCTGAACATCGGCTACGGTACCTGCACTGGGCCGAACCCGGGAGGCGTTATCTTGCCGCCAATCAACAGTGACGGCAGCAGCGTGTGGAAGGTCGGCAGCACCGTTCCGGTGAAGTTCACCGTCTGCGACGCGAACGGCAACCCGATCGGCCCCGATCCGAGCGCAGTGTTTGCGACCGGCTACGGTTCGATAACCCTGATTAACACGGTGCGGGGCACGGTTAACAACGTGAACGAAACTACTTACGCCGATATCCCAGACAGTGCCTTCCGCTGGAGCAATGGCATCTGGATCTTCAACATGGCCACCAGTAACCTGACGAAGAACACGACCTACACGTTCCGAATCAACCTGAAGGACGGCAGCTACATCCAGTTTTCGGCCGGTACGAAGTAACGCCGGAGACGATTCGCCCCAGAGAATCGGCGCCGGGAGGCAACAGTCCTCCCCGGCGCTTTGATTCGCGATCTCCCGATCGCTCACCCTTGGGCTTCCCGTCCACCCGACGGCGTCCCCGCACGTCGTGTTCTCTTTTTTAACCACCAATGTGGGAGGGACCTCAGTCTCCCGATGATCGCGGCTCTGAGGCCGCTCCCACATTTCCGTCTATGGATCGTCTGACCTCCGTGACCTCTGCGTGCTCTATCATTGTCGTCCGCCGCGGGCGGGCGCCCTACAACGTCGGATTTAAATCATGACTGGCGTTCGCGGCGGCGAACGCTTGTCGATTTGGAATGGGCGTTTTACAAGAACGCCGCTACAACACACGGATTGGGAAGCGCACGCCGCTGGCGTGCACCGTTCGGCCGCTGGCCGAACGGCTACTAAAGCGTTGCAAAGGCTGGAGGCTGCCGACGTCCTTAGTTAGCGCCAAAGGCGCACCATTCACCTTCAGCCTGGGGCAGCGCCCCAGGATTCGTGAAATAAAAATGGCCAGCGCTGAAAGCGCGATTCATTTCCGGTCCGTTGAAACGCGCTTTCAGCGCTTGTTTACGTGGCGGTTTAGATTACTGGGGGGCTGGGGCGGCAACCAGGCTAACATGAGACGCCGCTTTGGCGCCAAACGAACACACGGGTTTCGTCAACGGAGCGCGTTCATGGCTTTTGTATCGTTACGTTAATAATGGTTATCCTGATTTTGCCGCCTTGCACGCTGACACCGTGTGAGAATGAGTTGCCGCCGCCGAATACGATGTTCAAATTGCCGGCCTTTTGTACCACGTTGAGAAATCCCTTCATCCGTTGGGCTGCGGGCTTGCCCCGTACATTTGTCCAGACGTTTGGTCGTATGGGAATCTGTAACGTTTGCAATTCGCCCGTAAGATTGGTTCCGAGAAAGCCGCAGCTGACGCCGCTGGGCCACCAACGGTTATCTTCGCTCACGTAATCGTCATTCTGGACCTGCAACATCGGCCGTAGATTGGGTTTTAAACCAGGTGGCGCGGGCGCGGGATCTAATGAGACAAAACGCAGAGGCTTATTACCGAGTTTCCTGACCGTGTACTTGACAGTGATAATGTCGCCTATTCGCACCGCAGGACGATTGGTTTGTACCGCGTTTATGTGCGCGCCAGGTTTTAAGGCGACAACGAATCCGCCATCCTTTTGTTTGATGTTGACCCCGCCGTTCCACTCCGTTGTGTGCCAGTTCATTTTGTGCAAATTCAAGTAGAGGAAAATCGTGATGATTTTTAAACATTTCAGCATCACCCGCCTTCGCTCGCCTTGGCGCGGCAGGCGAAATGAACACGAATCTTGTAGGGCGTCTGTGTCAGACGCCGACCTGTTTGAAATCGGCGTTTCACAGAACGGACCCTTGTGGGCGCCGAACGACATGGACGGGCAGGCCCAAGGCGGAGTGAGGGGGAGCGAACCCGTCAAACGCCCTTCAGTCGCCGAGTATTCCCACAATCCATACAATTCGTGTCTATCCGTGGTTAGATTCCGCTGCCGAGTTTAGAATTGGCGTTTCACAGAAACGCCCTACAAAGTGTTCGCCGATGACTGCGGCAGACGACCGGCGAATGAGCACCCGCGCCACGGGTGTTGTCAGCATCGCCATTCTCTCGAGTCGCATTCTTGGTTTGATACGCGAGATGGTGTTTGCGGGATTGTTTGGCGCCGGAAGAAATCTCGACGCCTTCCTGATGGCATTTCGGTTGCCGAATTTGCTGCGTGATTTGTTTGCGGAAGGCGCGCTTTCGACAGCGTTCATCACGACGTTCTCAAAGAAGATCGCGGTGGAAGGCGATCAGTCGGCATGGCGGCTGGCCAACAAGGTGGCGACACTGACCGCCGTTTTCATGAGCGCAGTCACGCTGCTCGGCATCATCTTCGCGCCGCAGCTTGTCGATCTCTTAACATGGGGCAGTTGGTCGCCCGACAAAACCGCGCTGACGATTTTGCTCACACGAGTCATGTGGCCATTCATGTTGATGGTGTCTCTCGCTGCGCTGGTGATGGGAATGCTCAACGCGAAACATGTTTTCGGGCCGCCGGCTATGGCATCGAGCTACTTTAATCTTGGTTCAATCATTGGCGGCGTGGCGATCGGTTACTGGATTGATCCGCATTTCGGGCCGCGGTCGCTCGTAGGATTGGCGATTGGTACGCTAATTGGGGGTGCGTGGCAATTGATCGGGCAATTCCCGTCGCTGTGGCACGTTGGTTACAAGTTTCACCCGGATTTCCACTGGCGCGACGAAGGCGTGCGCACGGTGCTGACCTTAATGGGACCGGCAGTGATCGCCGCGAGCGCCGTGCAGGTGAATGTCCTCGTCAACAGTGGTTTTGCGGCCAGTCTTGGAAATGGGCCGGTGAGTTGGCTCAACATCGCGTTTCGCCTGATGCAATTGCCCTTGGGAATTTTCGGAGTCGCAATCGGCACCGTCACTCTCCCGCTGGTCTCGAAGAGCGCCGCTCTCGGAAACACGGCCGAGTTTCGCGCGATCCTGGCTCGTGGAATGCGGCTCGCGTTTTTGCTTACGATTCCATCGGCGATCGGACTGGCGATGCTGGCGCCGCCAATCATCAGTGTGATTTACCAGCACGGACGGTTCACTTCCGAAATGACGCGGCAAACTGCAGGTGCGTTGCAATTTTATGCAGTCGGCCTCGTTTCCTACGCGGTCTTGAAAGTGTTGAACCCTGCGTTCTACGCGATCGGTAAACGCAACACTCCGATGGTGGTAAGTTTTCTGGCGATCGGCGCGAATCTTTTTCTCAACTGGCTTTTTACTTTCCGACTCGGCTGGGGACATCGCGGCCTTGCGTTTTCAACCAGCCTCGTTGCGACAATTAATTTTCTGTTGCTTTACGTGCTGATGCGCCGTCACACCCGCAGATTGGAGACACGCCAGATGTTGGGCGCTCTTGGGAAAATGTGTGTCGCAGGCGGGCTCCTGGCGCTCGTGTGCTGGGCGGCAAACTACTGGTTGCTTGATTCGTGGGCGACCCTGCGCTTTTTCCAAAAATTAGGTGCGCTGCTGGCGACAATCGCGTTTGCCGCGGCGACATTTTTCGGTGCGGCGTTCTTGTTGCGCGTGAATGAGGTGCAGGACATCATCGATGTTTTCCGGCGGCGCTTTCATTAGCACCGGCTTTCAAGCCGGTGCTTCGCGAGCAATACAGTGGAAGCCGTTTAAACGGCGTATTCCATTACGCCTGGCGCCACCGGCGTAAAGGCTGGTGCTAATGAGAGAATGGGCAGCTCGCGCTTAAGCCAAATGTTGTAGCGTGCGCTGTCCTCAACGCATTCGGCCTGGGCCAACTGGCGAAAGTCCGCTGAGGACAGCGGACACTACAGCAACCGCTATCCCAGCGCTTGATCGAGGTCCTCGATCAAGTCGTCTGCGTTCTCGAGACCGATCGACAGGCGCAGCAAACCTTCGGCTGAAGTTGTCCCGGGTCCCTCGATCGATGCGCGATGCTCGATCAAACTTTCCACGCCACCCAAACTCGTGGCGCGAATGAAAACTTTCGTTTTCGCAGCAACTGACATCGCTGCCTCGCGTCCGTCCGTCACTTCAAATGAAAGCATTCCGCCAAACATTGACATCTGCCGAGCCGCAATCTCATACCCCGGGTGCGATTTCGATCCCGGATAGTGCACACGGGCTACCTTTGGATGTGTAGCCAGAAAACTCGCCACTTTGATTGCGTTTTCGGAATGCGCGCGCATCCGCCATGGTAATGTGCGCATGCCGCGCAAAATTAACCAGCAATCGAAAGGCGAGGGGACTGCGCCGCCCTCGTATTGAATGCTGCGGATGCGCTTGACAAAATCATTGTCTGTTTTCGCAACGACAATTCCTCCCAAAACGTCACAATGCCCGCCGAAATATTTCGTTGTTGAGTGCAGGATTAAGTCGGCACCGAGATCGAAAGGCCGTTGCAGCACGGGCGCCCATGTGTTGTCGCAAACGAAGAGTGCGCCGGCATCACGCACGATTTCCGAGACGGCGCCAAGATCGACAACTTTCAACAGCGGATTGGATGGCGTTTCGGCCCAGGCCAATTTTGTATTTGGCTTCACAGCTTTTTTCACCGCAGCGAGATCGCCCATATCGACGAAATCGGCTTCGAGTCCCCAGCGCAGAAAAATTTCGCGAATCAATCGCGATGTGCCGTAGTAGGCGTCAACGTGCGCCAGGACGTGATCGCCCGGCGCCAATGCTTGAAAGATTGACATCGTTGCTCCGGTGCCGGAGGCAAAAGCGACTGCAACAGCCCCGCCTTCCAGCGCGCTTATCCCGCGCTCCAATGCCTCTCGGTTCGGATTGTTGTTGCGCGTGTACATGAACCCGCGCGAATACGTCCCGTCCACGTCGCGCTCGAAGGTCGTGGACAGGTAAATTGGAGAGGCGACTGCTGCGGTTGCGGGGTCGACACCATGCCCGGCATGAACGGCTAAGGTTTCAATTTTCATTTCGGGCGTGACGATACTGAATTTGAAACACCATTGTCGATCTTTGTGCTGTAGCGTCCGCTGTCTCCAGCGGATTCTCGTCCCTGATCAAGCGCGCTGAAGACAGCGCGCGATACACCAAAGTTTTCGGGGTTGACGGGTCGATTCGCAAAGCGCACATAGCAGGTTTCCGATGGACGCCCAAGTTTCTCCAGATTCATCCGCGACGATTTACGACGACGAAGTTTTCAAAATGGCGTGCGACCAGTTCAGAGTGATCGCCGATTATCTGAACATCGATAAAAGCGACCGCGAATGGGCGACGTATCCCAAACGCGCCGTCGCCGTGACCTTGCCGGTACACATGGACGATGGGAGCACCCAAGCCTTCCAGGGATACCGCGTTCAACATCACATCGCGCTCGGCCCAACCAAAGGCGGCACGCGTTTTGCCCCTTCATTATCGATGGGCGAAACGGCCGCGCTGGCGATGTGGATGAGCTGGAAGTGTGCGCTGGCGCAGTTGCCGTACGGCGGCGCCAAGGGAGGAGTAGCCATCGATCCGACGCAGTTGTCGCGCAACGAGCTGGAGGCGGTCTCGCGTCGATACATGCAGGAAATGATTCCGTTCGTGGGCCCGCACACCGACATCATGGGACCCGACATGGGCACAAACGAACAGATCATGGCCTGGTTCATGGACACGTATTCCGTTTACATGGGCTACGCCGTTAATGAAATCGTTACGGGTAAACCGGTCGCCATTGGCGGGACCGAAGGTCGACGCGAAGCAACCGGACGCGGGGCTGTTTACCTGATCGAGCGCGCCATGAACATCCTGAAGATGAATCCTGAAAAGTGTACAGCCATTGTGCAGGGATTCGGAAATGTTGGTTCAGTGGCGGCTCTTTCGCTGGCCTACAAGAGCGGCGTCAAAGTTGTTGGAATCAGCGATCACACTGCCGCGATTTACAATCCCGAGGGAATAGACGTTAAAGCGGCCGAACAGCACATGCTGAAGAAGGGAAACCTGCGGGCGTTTGCTCAAGACGATCATGTCGATCCAAGGGGATTTCTCACTCTGCCGTGCGACATTCTTGTTCCGGCAGCGGTCGATCGAGTGATTACCGGCAAAAACGCCGGGCAACTGAAATGCCGCATCCTTGCTGAGGCCGCTAACGGCCCAACCACACCGGAGGCAGACCTGATTCTCGAAAACCACTGGGATGAAATCTTCGTGATCCCAGACATTCTCTGCAACGCCGGCGGCGTGATCGTTTCGTATTTTGAATGGGTGCAGGGCTTGCAGGCGTTTCTGTGGTCGGAAATGGAAGTGACGGACAAACTGTTCCGAATTCTCGAGCATTCGTTTGCGCAAGTGATCAGGCGAGCCAAAGAACACAGAATTTCGCATCGCACAGCAGCGATGGCCATCGGCGTCGAACGCGTCATCAAAGCCAAACAAGTGCGCGGGTTGTTCCCATGAGCAGCCATAAACGGTCTGTTGTCCTGCGGATTCATGCCTCCCCTTTTGGCAAGGGGAGAGGAATAAGGTGAGGTGATCGAAGTTCCGCGTGGCTGACGCGATTGAACCCTCGTCCCACGAGTTCGCAGCCGAATGAAAATTTCTTATTCCGAAGAAACGCGGGAAGATCGACAGCTCGATGTTCTAACCGATGAGGAGAACGGTCTGCGCATTGTTGTTTCGCGTCTTGGGGCAGAGTTAGTCAGTCTGGCGCGAATCAACGAAGCCGGGAATTGGACCGGTTTTCTCTATCGCGACAATGACCTCTCAACACCGTCTGAGGGTTGGGTAAACCACGCGACCGTCATGGGGTATTATCTTCATCGGCTTAAAGATGGCCGCAGTCTCTACCGGGGCCACGAAATCAAAGGCGGCAATCACGGGTTCCTGCGCTCGAAGACGTGGCGCTTAGTGGGAGTCTCCGATAAGGGCAGCGGTGCTTCATTGAGATACAGGATTACTCGGGAGGATTTTTCGCTTGTTGAATACCCGTTGAAAGTCGGTGTGGATTTAACTTACGAAATCGAGTTGAACACAGTCAGAATTCTCTTCGACTTTCATAACCAAGAGCCTGAACTGACGGCGCATGTCTCGTTCGGATTGCATCCGGGATTCGCAGCGACTTCGTTCGAAAGTTTTCATCTTCAAATGCCGAAGGGTCTTTACCGCAGATATTTTTCGCCCGGCAACTATTTGTCAGGCGAAACGCGCGAAATCGAATTCCCGGGCGGCGAAATGCCTTTCTCAAAGAACGAGTTACCCGGTTCGGTCATCCTCGAGCTGCTTGATGTTCGCGGGCGCAATTTTTCCTATGTCGATCCGCCTAGCGGGCGATGGGTGACGCTGGATCTTACCGGCGTGCCGTACCTCACGTTGTGGTCCGACGGGGGACCCTTTCTCTGTGTCGAGCCGTGCTGGGGCCTGACCGATCATCACGAGCAGCGCGCGTTTGAAAATAAACAGGGCATTCAAACAATCTCGCCTGGAGGCAAATTGCGCGCCTCCTTCAGGATGGCTCCGCAACTCGCATCTTGTGACTAGCTACGGCGAGAATAACGGAAGGCTTTGAACGTCAGCAGAGTGTGTACGTAAAAAACCGCACCGCGGGATCGCACCACAGTGCAGCTTTTTAGGCTTATTGATTTCGGGAGCCACCCTTTCTGAGGAGAGGGATGATAGGGGGAACCGCCGCCCTTTTGGTTTATTCGGTTGTTTGTTGGGAAGTTGCGGAAAAAATATAAAATAAGAAACCGCAGCGTGGGGTCAAACCACGGTGCGGTTTGTGACTTTATCTATTCCCTGTGGGGCCCTGCACCCTATGGCTCTGCACTTGGTGGGTTTGCACCCCGTGGGCACTAGCGCTGACGTTCGTGCTGACGCCGCCCTTGGCGTCTTTTGATGGTTTCAGGTCCTGCACTTTGATTTGCTTTCTGGTTTTCTTTTCTTGTCTGGCATTTTAGCTCTCTTTTATTGGATTGTTTCTTGTTTGGGTTGGGTCAGTGACACCGAACAACAATTGATGCCCGCCCGTGACGTCCTGTTTTGGAATCAGGTCATCCAGACGAATCAATTTTTCTCTTTTGCGCTTAGGCCTTTGACTTCCTGACTCTCCGGCGGGCGCATTCTTTTTGTTCTTCGATTCACTCACTTTGGTCCTTTCTATTATCAGCATCCGTGCCAAGTCCGCGAAAGACTTGGTTAAAATAATATCGACTACATATTAGTCCCTCGACAAGAAGCACTTAGGCTCGCACTTCTTTTGCGCAAATCGCCGAGATTTCATGCGAGAGGGAACAGATGGTTGAGCTGTTATAAGGCCGCGTAGACTCATTTCTGGACAACTCATGCTTCACTTCTTCGCCATATCTCGCAGATAACGTGCGAGGGTCGAACGAGAAACACCGAGCAACTTTGACGTGCGCCGCTGGTTCCGATTTGCATGCTCATAAACGAACTGAACGTGCCGTTTCATGGCGCCGTCCAGTGAAAGATCGCTACCAGAATCATGCTCTTTATTATTACTCGTAAACTCGGAAACCGATTTGCCGGTTTCGGGAAGAAAGGCTCGAGTGGGGTCCAAATCGGGAGGGAAAACGACATGCTCAGGCAAGATCACCGAACCAGTACAAAACAAGGTCATGGTGCGCACCGTATGGCTTAACTCTCGAAGGTTTCCCCGCCACTGATGATGCAGCAGCTTCTGCATGGCTTCGGGATGAATGGCGGTGATGTTTTTGCCTTCTTTTAACCCAGCCGCCTTCAATTCCGCAGCAATCAACGCTGGCAATTCTTCCAGTCGCTCGCGGAGTGGAGGGATGAGCAAGGTAAGGCCATTGAGACGCTGATAAAGGTCTTCTCTGAATTTTCCGTGTCCTACTCGCTCCCTTAGGGAACAGTTCGATGCACAAATGATCCGCGCATTGGATGTCAGCATTCGTTCAGAACCGAGCCGCTCAAATTCCCCGTATTCGAGGACGCGCAGGATTTTCACCTGGGCAAGGGAACTCATCTCGGAGATTTCATCCAAAAAAAGCGTGCCACCATCGGCAAGTTCGAATTTTCCTTTAACGCTTTGTTGCGCGCCGGTGAATGCCCCACGCTCATGACCGAACAGCTGGCTTTCGAGCAATGTATCGCTGATTGCCGAAGCATTAAATGCAACAAACGGCCGGCCTGCCCGAGTTGACGAGTTGTGAATTGCGTGGGCGAGCAAAGTTTTGCCGGTCCCTGTCTCGCCGAGGAGCACAACTGGCACATCCGACTTCGCAGCGAGCGCCGCGAGCTGCAAACAACGCGCCATTGCCTCATTGCTTGTGGTCAAGTCTTCGATCCTCAGTTTGGAAAGCGGCGCTTGCGTTGCCATAGCGGGCTTATTGCTTCATGTTTTCGCGCAATTGGCGAATTGGTTCAAAGGCGTATTCCATCAGGGTCCGGCCACCAACAATAATATGTGCGTCTCCTCTCATTCCGACGCGCAGAGGCAAAACTTGTCCCGCCCGAGGAGAAATCTCATAACGATCGAGAGATCCTAGGGCAACAAAATGCGAACCATCAGTGCTGGTAACGGCTGACGGACTGATCCAGTCAAGTTTTCCCGCCACGGCACCGTAACGCTGGTAAGGAAACGCATCGAAGAAGTACCGTATACGCTGGTCAACAGCCAGCTTTGGAAGACCAGCTTCGTTTAGGGTCATCCGGGCGCGTGGTTTTGCATCCTTGGGAGCCAGTTGGCAAAGTACTTGTCCCTGCTGCACAAAACTGCCGACAGTACGCTGATCCATGGAAGTGATCACACCTTCATAGGGACTGCGGAGTATGAGTAAGTTTTGATGAGTATTTTCCAGGTCCGTTTTCAAAGCGCCAAGCCGCATTTTTAATTTCTCAATCTCCGACCGTTGCTCGCCCGCCTGACGCATGTGCTCGGTTTCCATTCGCTGACGGTCGAGATTCACCTGCTGCAAGGTTCTCTGAGCAACACTCAAATCTTTTTCGGAACCAGCTAAATCGAGCTTCAACTTTACAAGGTCGATTTCTGATTCGCCGCCCTGCTTTGCTAATTTCTCCATCCGTGTGACAAGGTCGCGGCTTGTAGCGGCGTGATTCTCACGGAATTTCACTTCGCTTTTTGCCTGCTCGATTTCCGCCTTTTTTATCTCAAGTTGCGCGGCGTTAGCAGTTTCATACTGGGTGAGGCTTTCTTCCTTGGTGCGCAAATCTTCTGTGAGCGTCCGGAATTGCGTGTCCCAGCCCCGGATCTCGTCAGAGCGTAGAACGAACAAATCCTCGCCCGCTTTCACAGGTTGACCCTCCTCAACCGCGACCCGGCTAATTATAGCTTGCCGGGGTGATTGGATTGGATCGGCGCCCGTGGCCGGAATTAGGATGAACCGGCAATGTACACTTTCCGGCAGTCGCATCACGATCGCGATTAGCAACGCAAAGAGAAACGCCCCTACTAAAATCCACGCCGTTGCCCTGACAATCCAAGGCGGCGGCTCCTGCGGCAACATTTCGGATTCCGCGTCGAGAGAGCCACGTTGGGTCAATTGCGAGCTCATCGAAAACCTAATTCAGATTCCCAGTTGTTGGCTTGAGAGATAATAATAAAGCCCGCGGTGCGCCATCAGTTCGTCATGCGTACCAACCTCGGCGACGCTTCCCTGTTCGAGGACCACGATCGAATGGGCGTCGCGAATCGTGCTGAGTCGATGCGCGATCACGATCGTTGTACGGCCGGCCATTAATCGACCGAGATTTTCCTGAATCGCGCGTTCCGATTCTGTGTCGAGAGCGCTTGTTGCCTCATCAAAGATCAAGACCGGAGGATTATTGTAGATTGCCCGCGCGATTGCAATTCGTTGCTTCTGCCCGCCGGAGAGAGAAAGACCCGATTCGCCAATCTTTGTCTCGTAACCAAGTGGCAAGCGCATAATGAATTCGTGCGCGGCGGCAGCTTGGGCGGCCGCAAGCACGCGATCAAGTTCCGGCTCTGGATCGCCAAAGGAAATATTGCGGGCGATCGTCTCGTTAAACATGTGATTTTCCTGAAGGACGACTCCGATGTGTCTGCGAACGTCACGGTAATTGAGGCTTTTGAGGTCGATATTATCGAAAAATATAGCGCCTTCCGTCGGCTCCAGCAGGCCGGCAATCAATTTGATGAGCGTCGTTTTGCCGCAGCCGCTCCGGCCCACGAATGCCACCATCCGCCCTGGAATCAGATCGAGCGTGATATTCTTCAAGATGTCAGGCGCTTCGGGTCCGCCGTATTTGAAGTTGACTCCGCGCAGTTCTACATGCCCTTCGAGACTATGAACTGGGACCAGCCGGGAGCGATCATGACCTTGCTCTGGTTCCTGCTCGAAAATGTCGTTCAGACGATTCAGGAGGACAGAGGCGAACTGCATCGTGTCCCAAACCCCAAGCGCGCGCAGAATCCCCGCGTACGCCATTGCAGTCAGTGAGCTAAAGGCAACAAAGCCGCCCACGCTTAAATGCCCCTGCATGACTTGCGTCGCGCCGACCCACAAAAAAATCGCAGTAGAGAGAAGACCGATCGTCTGAAGGAGGCTATCCCACGACATTACGATGAAGGTCGCTTTAAAAAGTTTTTGTGAGACCGACATAAATTCGTTCAACATCGTGTCGCGAAATGCGCCCTCGGCTGATGCCGCCTTAACTGCCTCGATGCCTTTGATGGCATCGATTTGATGCGAACTGTATTTGCCCTGGCTTTCTTCCACGCCGTGATACAACGGGCGAAGCACCTTCACCGACAAAATCATTAGCCCGACATAAAGAGGCGTGGTCGCCAGAAACGCGACAGTAAGCAGTGGGCTGTACATCGCCATTAAAATGACTGCGCCGACGAGAAAGACTGCTGCCAGCAAAGCGCCCACTCCTTGTTGCACCGCAAATTGCCGAACCTGCCTGGCGCCTTCCAGGCGGCGTTGAATGTCGCCTGTTCGGCGACTTGTGAAATAGCTCATCGGCAGGGAGAGCAGTTTTCGACTCAAAAAATCGAGAACCGCGGTATCGAGTCGCACAGCGGCAAACGCCAGCAAATATTCCTGAGCGAGCGTCGAGAGTTGCACGAAAACAATCACCGCGAACATACCGAGCAGGATTGTTTTCAAAAGGCCGATATCGTTTTCGACAATCACTTTGTCCACGACCATTTGCGTGAACACGGGAAAGAGCAGTTGTAGAAAACTCACTGCAACAGCCAACCCCAGCACCTGGAGGAGAATTACCTTAAAGCGTGCCAGAAACGGAAGCGCCCAAGCCAGTGTTGGCCTGCTCACCGGAGCTTGTTCGAATGCTGGCGTGTAATCGAACAGCGCCGCGTAGCCGGTCCACTTCGCTTCAAATTCGCGGCGTGGAAGTTTCCGCAAGCCAAGCGCCGGATCGGCCACACGCACGAACTGTTCATCGACATCGTAGAGCACGATCCAATGGTTGCCTTCCCAGTGCACTATCGCCGGCAGCGGCATCATCGGGAGATTGCGCAGCGAAATCTTTAGCGCGCGCGCTGCCAGCCCCAACTCGTTTGCGGCGCGAGAAAGCGCTTTCAGGCTCGTGCCGTCCGTCGCCGTGTGACACAGTTGCCGAATACGCGCCAGGCTTACCTTGCGGCCAAAATGGCGACAGATCATTCCGAGGCTCGCCGCACCACAATCCATCTCGTCGATTTGCGTGATGTGCTCGATCTTGCGTATGCGCTTGCCGCGTTTGCGGAAAAGGCCTTTGTCATCAGCGAAAGGTTCTTCCTTGTCTTCGGGTGCCGACGACGGTTGACGCTCGAGCTCGACTTTGTTCTGCACCTGCGTTTCCGCGGGTAACAATTCGGTAGTGAAGTCCAGTGGAATGCGCGCTTCGGTTTTTGCCTGGTAAAGCGCAAGCCGCTCGCTCAACAGCTTGTCGAACTCGGGAAATCGACGCCGCAAATCCTGTACCGACTGAGGTTCAAGCGCCAACAGTTGGCAGTCCGAATATGCTTCAACCGATGCGGCGCGTGGCGATCCATTCAAAATCGACAGTTCACCAAAGAAATCCCCCGCCCGATAAAACGCGAGATTTCGTACTTGCCCATCGACACCAGCGAAAGCGCGTGCTTGTCCCTTTTCGATGATGAAAAGAGGGCCCGCATCGTCCGCCTCGCGAATGATCAAATTACCTTTTTGAACGCTGATCGGCTTGAACTTCTCGATCATGCTGCGCAGCACTGGCGTGGGAAGCCGGCCGAAATTGCTGAACTGATAGAGAAAACTCTGCACGGCCCGATTACGGCCGGTCGTCTCGATAGATTGCTTTAAATCGGGCTCCTCTGTGACCAGTTGTTTAAAGTCATCGCGGTCAATCCGCAGAACATCGACCGCCGTGCTACAGCGCACTGTGGCGTTGCGGGTCCCACCTTCAGCTAATGCCGCTTCTCCGAACGAGTCGCCCGGTTTTAGGACCCCCAACGGGATTTCTTCGCCATCAGGTTTGGTCTTAAGGGCGCGTGCGCGGCCTCTCGTTAAGACGTAAAATGAGTCGGCTGCCTCATCTTGCTTAACGATAATATCTCCGAACTCATAGTGTTCTTCCTGTAACAGCGGCTCAATTGCGGCAAAATGTTCGTCAGAGAGAAACCGAAATACTGATGATCGCCGCAGAATTTCGCTGTCTTGTGTCTTCACTCTGCTGGAATAGGAGTCCCAAGCCGTCGCTTGGTGTATTTGCTGGTGAGCTCGGAGAAATGCCGATCTAGCAGTCGTCGATCGATCCGCGATTTGACGCTTGGATCGTCCGGCTGCGGCTCGACCTTTTTAATGATGCGACATAGTTCGAACCCGTCCCCACGCGCGATCGGTTCGAGGAGGGCCCCCGCTGATACGCTTAGGAATCTATGCTGGGCATCAACAGGAAGATCTTCCAACAGAAAATCCACGCGTCGGTACGGGTAACGTCCTTCAGCTGCAACTTCCTCCATCGACATGCCGTCTTCACGCACACAAAATAGCGCTTCCTGGACTGCGTCGTGCGATTCCAGTTCGACTACTTCAGTTTCGAATCGCGTTAGAGGCAATCGCAAAGCCATCAATTCGCGTTGACGCGCTTCAGGGACGAGCAGCGTATCGCAATGCTTTCGGTACGCAGCCTCAATCGTGAGCATTTCATCTAACCATTGCGAATCACGGTTCAGTTGCTCCAGCCAATTCGCCAGCTGTGCCGCCGGAATACCACTCCGATGCAAGAAATTTCGCTTCTCGGTCAGAATCGCATCTGGGGTCGGTTCTTTTCCCGCGCAGCGTGCGGCCAGACGCCACATTAAATCATTGGTCATTCGGTCCAGTTCTCCGGACAGAATTAGTTCTGCCAGGAACGACTGGCGCAATTCGGCCGACGCAGAACTGTATTCTATTTCCTCCGGAACAATCTCTTCATCAAGCGTGTTCGCATAATATTGCCGGGCAAAATAGTCCGTGAAGTCATCAAGCGTGAGGCCTCGATTTGCCAGCCATCTTTGCGTTTCCTCCGTAGTAATCAAATCGTATTCATAACGAAAAGCTTCTGCCGCGCTGGAAATTGAGGACTCATCTAAATCCAGATCGAGTTCATCCGCGCGTTTTTCCGCTTCGACCTGATCGAGAAATTCTGTCCATTTTACGTCCAGTTCGCCCCGGAAAAGGGATGCATCGATTGCGTCGCGCGCCGCATATTCCTGATCACCGCACGCGCACACGATCAGATCGCGATGTAAAACTGACTCTGTGCTGGGCATCGAAGTGAGCTTTCTACATCCTTTTGAGAAGAAAGTCGAGCCTGTCGGTAAATCGTTCGAGAACCGGGGACTATACCACAAACGTCTCCGCCTCGCAGTGTCTCGGTGGTGATTTGACCGCGAGCGCAATCGCACGGTTCAGTTCAGAGTATGCCAACCGTTTGACTTCAGGCTCTGCTCGCGAAATCGATTGACTATGCGGGAATGTTCCCGTCCTGCAGTCTTGCGCTCGAGCCAGCGCTTCAAAAATCACGCGCAATAAGGGAAAGCCGATTCCAAGTCCGCATCACAACATGTCGGCTGAGGGTAAAAGGCAAATTCAACTGGAGATCGCGCATGTTTTATTCATTAACGAGCAACTCGCTGAAGTGACGCACATACGTCCGGCTGAATTTCAAAAGGTATTCAAAACTGAAGCGGGGAGGCTCCAAAAGTAAGCCAGACCAGTTTCAATCCGAACTGAGACGCTCACTCTGTTTCTGCCGACTAGTCATAAATTTTGGGTAACGAATCTGCATAGGGGCAAACCCTAAAGGTGGCTGTAGGTCTTTTTAGGTTCTTTCCTTAACTTCGGAATCTATTGGCACGAATCCTGATCATCCAGGAAGGTGAGGGTGATTAACACGGAAGAAAAACAAGAAAGAGAGAATAAATATGAGCAACAAAAAGAAAAACAAAGTGCCGAAGTCAGACAAGACCAGGCTCAGTGACCTGACACCGGAGAAGCAGGCGCGTGCTGGTAGGGTACCTGAGGGAGGCGGTGGTCCAGATACGCCACCCGCGTTTTTTCCTCCTTTAAAGAACGCCGGCTCTACCCCCGCCCCCAGGCGGGTAACTCTGCCTCCGTTTTAACTGCGTGAGTTGCACGTGCAACTCTATGATTGCCTGAGTTGCACGTGACGGAGGTCGCCTATTAGGTGAGGGACTGCGCGCAGACTTTGGATTGGCCTCCGGGCCCGCCTTCGATGCCAAGGCGGCTGTTTTGATGCTAACCTTATTAGGTTCCGCCCATCGGGTTGGTAGCGCCTAGGCCAGCCTGGGTCGGAGTTTTGGCGTCGTGTCGAAACACACGGTTGTCCTTCGTATCTGCTCGTAAGCAGCGTCAAAAATCGCGCATATTTTATTCATCCGCGTTGTTGGTTATTCGAAACTTTCATTAGCGAGCAACACACCAGCCCTCGCTGAGGCGACGCACATACGTCCGGCTGAATCTCCAAGGGGTGTGTTCAAAACTGAAGCACCGGGCTGCAAAAGTACGCCAGAAGCAGTCGCAATCCGATCTCCGACGCTCACTCTGTCTCTGCCCACTAGTCATAAATTTTGGGTAACGAATCTCTGCACAGCGCCTATGGAGATAAACCCTAAATAGCGGTAATTCTTTATCTTGGCACGAATCCTGATCATCCAGGAAGGTGAGGGTGATTAACACGGAAGAAAAACAAGAAAGAGAGAATAAAATATGAGCAACAAAAAGAACAACAAAGTGCCGAAGTCAGACAAGACCAGGCTCAGTGACCTGACACCGAAGAAAGACGCGCCTGGTGGTATTATACAACCTACCCCGCCTGGGGGCCTTGCTGCCCGCGGTGGGCCAGCGCCGACGCCGCCTGGGGTGATACCCCCACCTTCGAAGAAGCACCTGACTCTATAAGTGCTTGCATTGCACGTGCAACTCTATAACCGCTTGAGTTGCACGTGCCGAAGGTCGCCTCTTAGGCGAGGGACTGCGCAGACCTTGGATCGTTTTGATCAAGCGCAGAGGCAAGTGTCGTTTTTTAATTTCTCGCCTGAAGGGGGTGGCCAGATTGACTGGGGATTCGTTTCTCGCGATCAGCTGCATGATTGAAGTCCCTAACGCATAGAGGTCCATAGCTTCCGGGCTCCCAGGATTCCATGACCGTCTCGACGGTGTGTAGCCGGGAGTGGCTCCCCAAGGTGGATCTGTTTCATCCAGTCGGCAGGCGCCTTCGAAATCCAGCGCCCGCAATTTGTGGTCTTTCTTAACTAGGAAGTTAGTGGGCTTACAGTCACGCCATGCCCACCCGGCAGCGTGAATGTCGGCAACGATCCGTGCCATCTGCGCGCAATAGTCCAGCATCCGTCGAGTTGACATTCGGTGACCGCTGGTGAGCACCTGCTGCAATGATCTTCCGGAAATGCGTTCCATTACCAGATAGTAACAACCGTTCGCCCGAAACGTTCTCATGACTCGAGGCACGGCAGCGATACCAGTTGATCTTAGAAATTGCGCTTCGCGTTTGATTCGAATGAAGCCGTCGCGAGCGAGCCAGTCTGTTTCTCCATGGCGCCTTCCTTCTTTAATGACACAGAGTTTCGCTGGCACACGCGAAACGTCGCGGGCCTGGTAAATTCCGCCCCGCCCTCTCTGGCTGAGCGCCTCATACCGAGTGTAGTCAGTTTCTAATGGCGTAGCGAGCTCGAAGGCGACTTGGGAGCGCACTGGCTGAAAGGGATCACTCAACCAGGGCGGAACCGCGGCGCGAGGTTCCCGTAAGTCCGGGACGAGCTTGCCGTCCGGGCGCGCAATTGCAAGGACCCGGTTCTTGCGAAAAGTGGTCTTGAGATGCAACGAAAAACTGCCGTATCTGTAGTAAACGCAGGATCGGTTTCGCAGGGCGTTGTCGTAGGGAACCATTGGCGCAGGAAATTTGGCAGTCAGAGCGTGAAGCTTGGACCCAATGGCGGCTGCGGCTTCTACCGACTGTGGGTAAACGGTAACAAACTTGCCTATCTGACAGAATCCGTAATAGATGCCAGAATTAAGCTTGTGTAACTCCGCAAGCGACTTGGGTGCTTTGAACAATATGTCGCGCCGCTTCAGGTACGGAGCGATCAAGCGGAAAATAGGACACGCAGACAGGATCGTTGCCGAAACGTGAAGCTTCCAGCCTTGGAGCGGATCATCGCCGTTGCGTTCGCGGCTGCATCGCCAAATCGACCGTTTGGATCCAATCGGCAGGTAAGCGTCGCAAAGCCGCTGCCATTCGCGTTCCGCTTTGCGAGATGATGCCTTGAGCCAGTCGTCCATCATGCAAGGTGGTTCCAGTACTTAATGCTTACCCAGAATTTGCTTTCATCGCGCCGAAACAGGAGCGCCGAGCGATCGCTCGACATACTTGCTGACGAGTTCCGAGAAGTGGCGATCGAGCAGTCGTTGGTCAATTCGCGCCTTCACCCGTGGGTCGTCCGGGTGTGGCTCGATCTTTTTCAAAATACGGTAGAGCTCGAATCCGTCGCCTCGGTCGATCGGTTTAAGTACTTGTCAAGCCGAAACGCAGAGGAATCGTTGCTGGGCATCGATGGGAACGTCTTCCAACAAAAAATTTACTCGCCGAAAAGGATATCTTCCCTCTATGGCAACCTCCTCCATCGACATGCCATCTTCGCGCACACAAAACAGCGCTTCTTTGGCGGCGTCGCGTGATTCGAACTCGATGATTTCGCCTTCGAATTGCGTCAGAGACAAACGCAACGCTGCCAATTCACGTCGCCGGGCTTGTGGTACAAGCAGGGTATCGCGACGGGTGCGATAGGCTGCATCCATGACCAGCATTGTATTGAACCACTCCGAATCGCGCCCCAGTCTTTCCAGCCAGTCGGCAAGTTGCGGCGGTTCAATTTCGTTACGATCAAAAAACTCTTGCTCTGCGGTTGCAATAGCGTCTGGATCTGGGTTCTTTTCAGCGCAGCGCGCGGCCAGGCGCCACATCAATGCGGTCGTCATCCGGCCTAATTCTCCAGAGAGAATCAATTCCGATAGAAACAACTCGCTTAACTCAAGCGACGCGGAATGATATTCTACTTCAGGCGAAACGATGTCTTCATTAAGCGCATTCGCCCGGTAGTGGCGGGTAAAGTAGTCAGTGAAATCATCAACCGTGAGGCCACGGTTCGCCAACCACGCTTCTGCTTCCTCGGCAGTGATCAAATCGTATTCGTAACGAAAAGCTTCCACCGCACTGGAAATCGTGGCCTGATCCAAATCCAAGTCCAGTTCCTCGGAGCGCTTTTCAGCTTCGACCGTTTCGAGAAATTCTTTCCATTTTGCGTCCAGTTCGCCCCGGAAAATGACCGCGTCGATTGCGTCGTGCGCCGTATATTCCTGATCACCGCAGGCGCACACGATCAGATCGCGATGTGAAACTGATTCTGTGCTAGGCATTAAAGTGAGCTTTGTATATCCTTCTGAGAAGAAAGTCGAGCCTCACTCCGCCTTCCGGTGACTGGGTCGTGATTTGACCACAAGCGCAATCGCACCGTTCAGTTGGCAGTATGCCAGCCGCTTCACTTCAGGCTCTGCTCGCCAAATCGATTGACTACGCGGGAATGTTCCCTCCTTGCAGTCTCGATCTCGAATCAGCGCTGCGAAATCAGGCACAATACGTGCGTTCACCGGATGCGTGGATGCTCGGCGCATTCGTTCTTCCAGTTGAGCAATTCGAGCCAGCCAGGCAACTCCTGTCACAGTTCGATCCTTCACATCCGTTTCGCGTCGCTGCGCTTGGCCCCAAGGCTGCAAACGCGGATGCATTCCTTTACGCAGTGGACGAAGCCGACGCGGCAATTCGTTTGTTGTCGAGCAATGTCGATCTCGTCGCGATCAGTCATCTCGAGATGTTTTTGCCACACGATGTGGATCCTGCCATGCTGGACGACGCGAGAGCGCTTCTCGGTGATCTACCAGCTTTCTGGGAAGCGCCAGCGGAAAGAACGCAACAAACGATAGCATTGCTGGCGGAACACAATTCCGATGCCGACCTGGCAACGTTCGGTTACAAATTGCGCACCGGCGGAGTGACAGCTGATGCATTTCCCACCTCGGCGCAAATCGCCAGCGCACTTGTCACCCCGGCTACGCATCAACTTCCGATCAAGTTTACGGCCGGGTTGCATCACCCGATCCGGCAATTTCGAGAGGAAGTAAAAACAAAGATGCACGGATTTCTGAACGTGCTCGGCGCCGCAGTGCTCACTGCGGAGCATCAATGGACTGCGCACCAAACCTCAATGATGCTCGAGGATGAAAATGCAGATTCGTTTTCATTTACCGACGATTTTTTCATGTGGCGCGAATGGAAGATCAGTATCGAACGGTTGCAATATCGTCGTAAATTCGTGGCGTCATTTGGCAGTTGTAGCTTCGATGAGCCCCGCGAGGATTTGCGCGCTCTCGGACTTCTTTGATCACCACGAAGATCGCGAATGTCTGAAGCGGAAATCCAAATAACTCTTCGTGTCCTCTGTGATCTTCGTGGTTAAATCCTAAGCATGCCTCTGCGTTCATTCATCGAAGTTTCGCCTGATTCGCATTTTCCTATTCAAAATCTGCCCTTCGGGGTTTTCCAACCGAAAGACGGCAGACCGCGCGTGGGCGTGGCCATCGGTGATTTTATTGTCGATCTTTCCGTGCTCGAAGAGCTCGGTCACTTTCAGTCTCCGGAATTTCGAGACCAAAAAGTCTTTTCGCAAGATTCGCTCAACGGGTTTCTTGCGCTGGGACGAGCTGCCTGGCGAAAGACGCGCGAGATCCTTCAACATCTTCTCTCCGCTGAAACGCCAACGATGCGTGATGACGCGCGGCTCCGCGAGAGCGTTTTTCACGCGCAAAAAGATGTCGTGATGAAGCTGCCGGCGCGCATCAGCAATTACACCGATTTTTATTCATCCTGTCATCACGCGCATAACGTTGGCACGATGTTGCGCGGAGCGGAAAATGCGCTGATGCCGAATTGGAAGTGGTTGCCTGTGGCGTATCATGGACGCGCCAGCTCGGTCGTCGTCAGCGGGACTGACGTGCGCCGGCCGAGCGGGCAGACCAAACCACCGGATGCGGCATCCCCGACTTTCGGTCCGACGAAAAGCCTCGATTTCGAGCTGGAAATGGCATTCCTGATCGGCCCCGGCAATTCGTTAGCCGAACCCGTGCAGATTGATCGTGCATTTGATCATATCTTTGGCCTTGTTCTGATGAACGACTGGAGTGCGCGAGACATTCAGGCCTGGGAATATCAACCGCTCGGCCCGTTCCTGGCGAAGAATTTTGGCACCAGCATTTCGCCTTGGGTAGTCACGCTGGAAGCGCTCGAACCATTCAGAAAACCTTTGCCACAGCAGGAGCCTGAGCCCCTTTCTTATTTGCGAGCCAAAAATGATTTCACCTTCGATATTCATCTTGAAGCAGGCTTGCAAACTTCATCGATGGCGTCACCGCACATCATCACCCGCACAAATTTCCAAAATCTTTACTGGAGCATCGCGCAGCAACTGGCACATCACACCGTCAACGGCTGCAATCTTCAGCCCGGCGATTTGCTTGCGAGCGGAACAATCAGCGGACCAACCGAAGAATCGCGTGGCTGCATGTTGGAATTAACCTGGCGCGGCGCGAATCCTTTAAAGCTGCCGAACGGCGAAACCCGCAAATGGCTCGAAGACGGCGACAGCCTCGCCATCACCGGCTGGTGCGAAGGCGACGGTTACCGCGTCGGGTTCGGCGAGGTAAGTGGACGAATTCTGCCGGCGGTTTGAAGCGCGATGTAGAATAAAAGTTCTGGCGGAGTAAAAGCGACGCGAGGACGCCTGCGCACTTCAAAGCTCCGTGAAACGTAAAATCGGTCACCGTGAATTTCGCACGAAGTGCTTTCGGAGTGCGAGGCGTCTTCGCATCGCTGTCGGCTTCAGTAACGCACACGGACCAGAAACAATCCTTCAGCGGGTGCTGCGAAAGGCGCCATGCCCAATTGTCTC
>Ga0137378_10000889_pt1 | contig 24504 bp, 23 predicted proteins | sample SagtaG_21_FD_104813 | JGI IMG/M metagenome (GOLD analysis project Ga0137378, IMG submission 104813) | Vadose zone soil microbial communities from Sagehorn Ranch, Mendocino, California, USA - Sage2_L_60_16 metaG | ecosystem: Environmental > Terrestrial > Soil > Vadose zone | place: USA... | reverse complement strand
TTGTACCTGTCGGGAAACTGGAATAGTGGTTTGCTCTGCTCTGAGATACCCTTTCGGGAAAGTTCCATCATCCGGATACCTTCATCCACTCGGCCGGTTTGCACATACCCTTGTCCCAGAAACGGTGAGGCTTGGATGAATACCAGGTAATTTTCGTTCTTTACGGCCAGATCCCTTGCGGAAGTTCCGACCTCAATCGCTTTGTCCGTTTTGGATTCGGCTACATCAAGGTTTGCCAAGTAAAGAAGATGCCCTGGTTCCCAGTCATATCGATTAAAGCGGTCTATCTGTAGTGCTTCTTCGATAGAAGTTCGCGCATCTGCCTGCTTGCCCACCAGAAGTTGCAGACGGCTGAGCTCACCCAACACCCGTGACTCGATGTAAAGACTCTTGCTCTTTCTGGAAAGATCCAAGGCCTGGTCAACGGCCTTCATCGCTTGATCGAGATGACCGTTGGCCTGTTGGAGAGCTGACAAAGCCACCAACACGTCAGCTTGCAAAACCAAGTTTGAAACAGCCACCCCGTCAGAGAGGGCGTTGAGCCACTGAACTTTCGCACCTTCCAATTTTCCTTGGGTGAAGTAATAGACTGCGAACTTGTCCTCGATAATCGCTCTATCACTGGGAGACTTCTGTTTCGTCGAAAATTCCAATGCCTTCTGGAGAGATGTCAAGCATTCTCCGTAGTTTCCAACTCTTGCCGCCTTGTCTGCCGAGTCCAAGAAAGCTTTGACGTTCGAATCTGCAACCTGCATTTCCGGTGGAACGTAAGATTGATGTGGACTTGGTGGCGTCTGTGAGCCTCCAATAGCAGATAGGGAAAATAGCAAAATGCACACCAGCCAGCGATCGAACACTATTCGCAAGCACAATTAGCCGGGCCGCATTTGAGAGCGTCATCAAAGGCGAATGGGACCGAAACCTATCGCAGCACGAAAACAGCCCATCTGCGCAGGGAGGAACTGTGAAATTCATTTCGCTGGTCATCGTTTTGGCGATGTTGCCGCCGTTTACGTCAGCCCAGAACCAAGTGAACGGACGCTATTTCAAGATACCAGCAAACACCGTCATTCGCGTTCGAACCGTAGACGATGTTTCCAGTGAGACAGCACGCGTCGGCGACATTGTTCCAATGGAAGTCCTCGCAGACGTTCTCGTCAACGACTCCGTCGTGGTTCGGCAAGGTGCTACTGCCGTTGGGGAAATAAGCCGGGTAAAGGAAGCACGTAGCATGGGAAGGCGGGGCAATGTCGCACTCACCATGAGCTATGTGGAAGCCGTCACTGGCGAGCACGTTCTAGTAGGTGGTAATCGGGCCGAGAAAGGAAAGGGAAAGGCAGCGAAGCTGACCGCCGAGATCGTGGTGACCACTGCGGTCACGGGCGGCCTGATTGGGGCATTGTGGCTGTTTGAAAAAGGTCATGACACTTCTATTCCACCCGGAACCGCTTTTTCCGTATACACAGTCGGCAATACCACAATTGACTTGTCTCTCTTGACGGCGGCTGCAACGGCGCCCGCGACAGCAGCTCTGACTTCTCCTGACAATTCATCGTTGTCTTCATCAGCGGGTGCGAAACGCCCCGTTGTAACGGAGGCGGCCACGAACGCACTGCCAAGGGTAATGTCAAGCTCCTCGATGACCTTTCCGGCGCTGGGAGTCGCGGTCAAGACAATGCTGAACATTGGAGCTGAGGTTATAGGGATTGCACAGGGCAGTGCGGCCGACAGAGCTGGATTGCAAGTGGGAAATGTCATCGCAGAAGTAGATGGCAACCGGATCAAGAGCGTACGCGATTTAGCAACTTCATTGGCGAATCGAGCGCCAGGGTCCGAGGTTCGGCTGAGGTGGTTCTTTCGAAGCAACCTTGGGTGGATGCCGACTCCAGAAACGGTGGTGGTGTTGGGCGGCACTCCAGAATCCAAGCAGTAGCGGCCAACCCTGATCGAAATAGATCATGGCAAGCAATTCGGACAGTCTTTGCGCCAGCTTCTCTAAGTTTGCAACAAGCTGATTCGCAGTTCCGGATCGCTGCCCCTATTCAATGCGTCCGTTGCTCGGAGCAGGTTGAGACAATCCAACGTCTGGTTTCGGAGCTCCCGAAACGGCGGCCTTACTTTTTTCGCGCCGACATGCCTTTTTGCACGTATCCGGGGCGTCTTCACTTCTGTCATGCCGCGTTCTGTGTCCACTTAGTGGACACGGGGAATCGCGGCTTTGCGGCTTTAATGACGGCTCGGCAGGCTTTTTTTGAACACGACGTTCATCGATGCTAAAAACAAGTGCCTCCACGAAGAGATGACGATCGGAGATGGTGCCCGGGATCGGAATCGGATACGTCCCTTTCGGAACCCGGGATTTTAAGTCCGACCCGTTCATTTCCCAATCGCGGCATTCAGGCTGTGATCAAAGTCGACGTTTCCGGACTCCGTTCATTTCCATGTTGGCGCGGGGGACAACAAAATACTTGACGACTCCCCGTTTTCCCGGTAGGTTATAGCGTTCAGACGGCTTAAAAGACCAGTTTCCAGACGAACCTCCGCCCGAGCGATCAGGCCTCGTAAACGAGAAACTTTCGGCCCCGGCGGTGCATCTATACAAGTAACCAGAGCGTTTCCCGGCAAGAACTTACTTGTTTTCTATAGTTTACGGGCTCTGGCGGGCTGTGCTTTGCCGACCTGGTAGCTCCGGGAAACCAAGCTGGGCTTCAAGAAAGGACATTACCTATGCGATCTGATCGTGTTTTTGACGCTTTACATACTTTACGGAACCGTTATATGCTCTGTCAGCTTGCCTCCAAGGCTACCCGTAAGTTTCATAAGCCTAATACCCGCATCCAGGAAACCATGAACGAAGTGCTGGATCGGATCGCAAGCTCTGAGCGACAGACGGTTTTGTCTGAGCCAGAACATTTTGTTGAGGCACAACGGCGGGCTGCGTAACACCAGCCCCGCCTTCCTGCCCCGAGTTGACCAAATCTCCCTGAAAATACCCTCCTTAATTACGAAATCCCGATCTCCTCGCAGGTGACGAATGACCATCGCTGAACTCAAAGAAAAAAATATAACCGAATTGACCAAGATCGCCCGTACTCTCGATCTCCCCGGCGCCAGCGGGATGCGCAAACAGGACCTGATTTTCAAAATCTTGCAGGCGCAAAGCGAAAAAGAAGGCCACATTTTTGCCGAAGGCGTCTTGGAAATTCTTCCTGACGGCTACGGCTTCCTGCGCTCGCCGGACTACAACTACCTTCCAGGACCGGACGACATTTACGTTTCGCCGTCGCAGATTCGCAAGTTTGACCTCAAGACCGGTGACACCATCAGCGGCCAGGTGCGGCCTCCGCACGAGGGCGAGAAATACTTTGCGCTGGTCAAGATTGAAGCCGTCAACTTCGAATCGCCGGACGAGGCGCGCAACAAGATTCTGTTCGACAATCTGACGCCGCTTTATCCCCAGGAGCGGGTCAAACTCGAAACGGTGCGCGAGAACGTCAGCGCACGGGTCATGGATTTGCTGACCCCGCTGGGCAAAGGCCAGCGCGGATTGATCGTTTCTCCGCCGCGCGCCGGCAAGACCATGCTGCTGCAGAATGTGGCCAACTCGATTACCACCAATCATCCAGAAGTTGTGCTGATGGTTCTGTTGATTGACGAGCGCCCAGAAGAAGTCACTGACATGCAGCGCTCAGTCAAAGGCGAGGTGATCTCCTCGACCTTCGATGAACCCGCCGCGCGGCACGTGCAGGTGGCAGAGATGGTCATCGAAAAGGCGAAACGGCTGGTCGAGCACAAGCGCGACGTTGTGATTTTGCTCGATTCGATTACCCGATTGGCCCGCGCCTACAACACTATTGTTCCGCCGAGCGGAAAGGTCCTCTCTGGCGGTGTGGACTCCAATGCGCTGCAGCGCCCAAAGCGCTTCTTCGGTTCGGCTCGAAACATAGAAGAAGGTGGATCGCTGACCATCATTGCGACCGCGCTGATTGATACCGGTTCGCGGATGGATGACGTGATCTTCGAAGAATTCAAGGGGACGGGCAATTCGGAAATCATTCTCGACCGCAAGCTGGTAGATAAGCGTACCTTCCCGGCGATTGATATTCAGCGTTCGGGCACGCGAAAAGAAGAGCTGCTGATCCCGAAAGACGACTTGGCGCGAATCTGGGTGCTGCGAAAAGTTCTGAACCCGCTATCGCCGGTCGAAGCCATGGAATTGCTCATCGAACGCCTGGCGAAAACGCAGTCCAATGGCGAGTTCCTGGCCAAGATGAGTCAGTTGTAGGGAGCCTTGTCAGCGGGTTAACCATTGTCCTCCCACTCAGCTTCCAGCAAGAAAAATGAGTTCCTGCGTTTGGTTTTACAGTTTGATTGAATGCCGGCAGTGTGGACGCGACGAGCGCTTTCGAAGAGTTCTTGGCGCAGGGCCTGAACTACCTCCACATGCCGCAGGCAATTGGCACACTCGAGAACATGGACCTCAAACTCATCCTGGGCGGTGGGATCAAGCTGCTGATTGAGATATTTTCCTGCGAGTTCGTCCCGACGTAACTCCTGACACTCCATAGCGCGCCCAGATAGATAGTGGCGGGAACCCTCAACTTTGTGACATGCGTGCAAACTTTTTGGTTATCTTCCTGACTGCTCGCGACTTCCTGGCGCGTATGGCATCGTGAGACAGATTCAATCTTTGTGCGACTTCGGCCAGGGAATGCCCGTCAACCAGAGACAATAGCAGAATCTGCTGGTCGGTAACGCTGAAAGATTCGAGTTCGCGCTGTACCAGGCGCCTTCGTTCCAGGGATTCCAGTTCTTCTACCAGGTCGGCGCTGTGGGCCTCATCGTCGAGTTCAATTTCCACATGGTGGGCCTTGGTTCGCAAGTAATTATTGATGAGATTGCGGGCGGTCCCTTGTATGAATGCGGCCAATTTGGCCGACTCGCGAAGCTGGCCGTCGCGGAGTGCTTTCAAGATGGCAATCAGAATTTCCTGGGTAAGGTCCAGAGCGGCTTCGCGGTCCCGGGTGCGGGCAACGGCAATCACAAACACGCCACGCCGGTAGGTGCTGATCAGTTCATCCTCAGCCGAACGGTCACCAGCACGGATCCGCTGCCCAAGCATACTTGCGGCTTGGTTGACTTCGCTCATGGCGGCGGAAGCAACTAGCCCATCCTGCAAGGTTTCTCCTCGAAAGCCGATCCCAACTTCCAGTACTGGTATCCTCTCCAGATTTTGGCCGCTCTTGATTCGGCATCCTGCGCTCGGGTGTACGGGCACGTCAATACCATGCCAATCACTCGCATTTCATTTGTTGCTCACGGGCTAAGCATCTGAAAGAACTAGTGGTATTGAAAACCTCACGCGGAAGATAAGGAAAAGTGCTACACTTCTGCCACTTTCGCGAACCCGAGTTTCCCGGGGAGGAATGAGCTTGCATGGTGACGCCACCAGTGTCGCAGCCTGTCCGGTTCGACGTTTTTGAAGTTGATCTGCGCGCCGGAGAACTGCGAAAACATGGAATCAAAATCCGCCTGCAGGAGCAGCCCTTCCTCATCCTGCAGACCCTCTTGGAAACTCCCGGGCAGATCGTCACTCGCGAGGAGCTGCAGAAAAAGATCTGGCCGGGAGACACCTTTGTTGATTTCGATCACGGCCTGCACGCCGCCGTAAACCGGTTACGGCAGGCGCTGGGGGATGCAGCCGACAGTCCGCGATTTGTGGAAACAGTGGCTAGGCGTGGCTACCGTTTCATCGGCCAGATGCACGTTCCCGCAGACGAGACGTCTTCGGGAATCCAAGTTGTCCCCCCAGATGCGAAGCTCCCACCAAATCGAGCGGGAGGGAAATGGTGGGTGGGGCCGCTGGTGGGCTTTTCGCTGGCCGTTGCTGTTGCCGCGGTACTGGTTATCTTCAACGTGTGGGGACTGCGAAACCGGCTTTTTGCGACCCGATCCTTCCGCTCGCTGGCGGTGCTTCCGCTGGCTAACCTGACCGCGGATGGCAAACAGGAATATTTTGCGGACGGCATGACCGAAGACCTGATCACCCAGCTATCCAAACTCGGAGACTTGAAAGTGATCTCTCACACTTCGGTCATGCAATACAAAGGCACCCATAAGCCACTGCCCCAAATCGCGCGCGAACTGAATGTGGATGCGGTGGTTGAAGGGGCTGTGCAGCTTTCGGGGGACCATGTCCGCATCACCGCGCAGTTGGTAGATGGCCGCAGTGACCAGCACATTTGGGCCGACAACTACGACCGCGACCTGAGTAATATTCTGCTGCTGCAAAGCGATGTGGCCCGTGACATCGCCAAGCAGATTGACCTCCAGTTAACCCCGCAGCAGCAACTGCGTCTGGCGAAGGCCGCTCACCCGGTTAATCCGGATGCGTACCAGGCGTATCTGCTGGGCCGCTATTACTGGAACAAACGAACTGCTGATGGACTGGCGCAAGCTGGCCAATACTTCCAGCAGGCGATTCAGAGGGACCCGAATTACGCGCTGGCTTTCGCCGGACTTTCAGACTACTTTGCCTTTCTCACGCTGATAGGGGGGCCAGAAATACTGCCGCCCAAGCAGGCGATGGCTCAGGCCAAAGCGGCTGCGGTCAAAGCCGTGCAGTTGGACGATTCGTCCTCAGAAGCCCACGCCTCGATGGGACACATTCTGCACAACTATGACTGGGATTTCGAAGGCGCCGAACGCGAATTCAAGCGGGCGATCGAGCTGAACCCCAACTACGCGACTGCGCACCATTGGTACTCCCACTACCTGATGCAGGTTGGCCGCACCGACGAGAGCCTGGCGCAAGCCAAGTTGGCCACGGAACTTGATCCGCTCTCGCCGTTCATCAACAGTGGGCTGGCTCGCCAGTACTATCTTTCCCGGCAATACGACAAGGCTATTGCGCAATGCGACGTCATATTGCGGATCGATTCCGCGTATCTGCCGTCGCGAACTCAATTGGCGCTGGCCTATGAGCAAAAGGGGATGCTGACAGAGGCGGTTGCCGCGATGGAGCAGGCGCGCAAATTGGCAGGCGAAAACACCGATCTGCCCATGGTGCATGCCCTGCTCGCTCACGCTTATGCGCTTGCCGGACGCAAGGCCGATGCGCAAAGTGAGTTGAATACACTCACGAATATCGGACGGAAGCGTTACGTTCCACCGTCGTATGTAGCCATCGTGTACCTTGCGCTGGGCGATAAGGACAAAGCGTTTGAATATTTGAACAAGAGTTATCAAGACCGTTCCGAGCAGTTGCTGTATTTGGGGGTGGAGCCTGTGGCAGACCCTCTGCGGAGTGATCCCCGGTTTGACGTGCTGCTGAAGCAGGTGGGGTTGAAGCGCTGAGAACCCTCGCCCAATGAGCGTGCTGACCAGAAATGTTAATCGTTGATCTCTCGTAGCACTTTCAGAAACTGGACGTTCTGTTCCGGCGTCCCGATGCTTACCCGAACGGCAGTTGGCGCATCCCACATTCCCAGTGGCTGAACTATGACCCCGGCGATCCTCAGACGCTCAGCAAAAGCCGCGGCGTCCTGACCCAGTTCGCAATACAGAAAATTTGCCCAGGTTTGGGGAACCGGGAACCCCAGGCGTTTCAGGCCGGCGGTGAGTATTTCTGCCTGCATGGCATTGTTCTTGACCGCTCGGCGAATGTGCTCTGTGTCGTGAATTGCCGCCAGGGCTGCGGCCTGCGCGATGGACGAGACCGAGAAAATCGTCCGCAGCGGCGCGAACAACGAAATAAGGCGCGTCGGGCCGATCCCATAACCTACCCGTAATCCTGCGAGTCCGTGCGTTTTTGAAAATGTCTTCAGCAAGACCACGTTTCGGCCTTGACGCACGTACTCGAGAGATCGCGAGTACACAACACGGCGTTGCTGCGCAAAATCCTCGGCAAAGTCGCCGTATGCTTCGTCCAGCACGACAAGCACGTGCTCGGGCAGGCGATCAAAGAACCGGTCCACTTGGTCCGCGGTAACCAATGTGCCAGTTGGATTGTTGGGGTTCGCGAGGAAAACGATTCGCGCATTCGCATCGATGGCGTCCGCAATTGCATCCAGGTCGTAGCCATTCTCTCTCGTCGCTACTTTAATCAGCCTTCCTTCCGTGCCCTGGGTCGCTAGCTTGTAAACGATGAAAGACCGCGCGCTGGTGATGGCGTTTAGACCGGGCGCAAGGAGAGCTTTCGCGAGAATGCAGAGCAGTTCGGTCGCTCCCGCGGTGACCAGGACCTGGTCGGACTTGACGCGATGAAAGGCCGCGATCGCCTCGTGCAGTTCAGTCGCCTGAATTTCGGGATAGCGATGAACTCCGGAAAGCGCTGCACTGATCGCTTTTAGCGCCAGCGGTGAAGGGCCGAACGGGTTTTCATTGAGATTCAGTGCTATCGGTCTCGCGCTGCCGCTGGATTGTTTGAGTGGCCGGGCCCGGTTGCCCTCAGCCAGTTTGCGAATGTGGGCAGGCACGAACTGGCTGAAGTCGGTCATCGCCGGGCATTTGTCTTGTTTGGTTTCTTGCTCGATTTCTCGCGCGGCTGCTTCACTGGCGGCTTGGCCAGGCCTGCCGCAGCCTGAAGTTTGGCAATCTCTCCCATGGTCAGCCGGCGGAATTCTCCCGGGGGCAGGTCGAGACTCAGCGGTCCATAGCGCACGCGCTTGATCTTTTCCACGTGATGACCGATTTCCTCGAACATGCGCCTGATCTGTCGGTTTCTCCCCTCCTTCAGCGTGACTTCGTACCAGGGATTCTCGGACTCCCGCACCGAACGCACTCTTGCCGGCGCAGTTTTCACCCGCTCGCCGCGATCGGTCGAGATGGTCAGCCCACGACGAATTTTCGCCAGGCCCTCTGATGACGGTGTTCCCGCCACTTTTACAACGTAAGTCTTCGCCACCGAGGACGCAGCCTTCATCAGCCGGTGCGCCAGTTCGCCGTCGTTGGTGAGCAGCAGCAGGCCTTCGCTCGCGTAGTCGAGGCGCCCGACTGGATACACGCGGACTCGAATGCCATGCAGCAGATCCATCACCGTGGGCCGGCGCTCGGGATCGCTGGCCGTGGTGACGTATCCCTTCGGCTTGTTCATCAGCAGGTAAATGTGGTGTTCGGCTCCGTGCAGCAGCTTTCCATTCACGCGGATGTGGTCATGATCGAGGTCAGCCTTGGAGCCGAGTTCGGTAACGATTTGTCCGTTAACCGAGACCAGGCCGCCGGAGATCATCTTCTCAGCGCTACGGCGTGAGGTAATCCCGGCAGCGGCAATGATTTTTTGTAAACGCTCAGAGGGCATGTAAGGAAAAGACTATCAGGAAGGAAATGCGAGCGCATACTTAGTTACGCCGTCTTGCCGGATTCAATACTTGCTGGGTCAAGTTGCGTGTCTGCAGTTTCAGAGGGCGCATCCTGCGCCTGAGCATCCGCCGGGAGCAGATCGCTTTGGAAAGACTCCGAAATCAGCTTTTCGAATTCCTCCATGCTGGGCAATTCGCTCACGTCCTTCAACCCAAAGCGCAGCAGAAATTCTTTCGTAGTCTTGTACAAAATTGGACGGCCGATTACTTCTTTGCGTCCTGAAGTGGTGATCAACTTGCGATCCAGAAGCGTAGCGATCACTCCGCTCGAATCTACGCCGCGGATCTCGCTGATTTCCGGCACCGTCACTGGCTGCTTATAGGCAATGACGGCCAGCGTCTCAAGCGCAGGAAACGACAGGCGGATAGGCGGCTTCAAGCTTTTGGCAAAGGAACGCACCAGGTCGTGCTGCTCGGGCTTGGTGGACATGCGGTATCCGCCGGCGATCTGGCGCAACTCGATGCCGTGTTCGTCGGAGGAATAGTCGTCGCTCAGTTCTTCAATTGCAGCCCGCACCCGGGAGCGGATTTCGGCGTCGTCCACGCCCTCAGCGGCGACGAACTCCTTCACCAGTTGGACGATCTGGTCCAGAGTGATGGGCATTTCCGCCGCGTAAATGATGGCTTCAACTTTCGCTTTAAGACTCATAGAAATCAGTGGTTAGTAGGCAGTGGTCAGAAGCAGTTGCCAAGTGATTTTGCCGATCACTAGCCCCTGATCACTGGCACCTACTCTTTTACTTCCAGTCATCCCTTACTTCGGCCTGTTCTTTCATCACCGCGTCAAACCCAACATGCTTGCGAAGCAGGATTTCCCCAAACAAGTGGTCCTGACGAAGTTGAATTGCCTGCAAGCGCACCAGTTCCAGCAAAGCCAAAAACATACACACCAGCGCTTGCCGTGACTGCACATTTCGCAGAATCTGTTTCAGGCGCAGGGGACGATCCTCAAGCGAAAGCCGCCGCCTCAAATAGACGATCATCTGGCTGACGGTCACAGTTTCTTCATCCACCTGCAGGATCGGCTTCGAACGGATGCGTTCCAAGACCTGCTGGAATGTTTTCACGAGATCAATCACGTCCGCCGCAATCTCCTGCTCGGTACCTTCCGCCTCCATGAATTCGCGGAGGGCGGGATTCGACCGCACCGCGTCTTCCAGTTGCTGTTTCTGCATCAGCATTTGCGCCGCGGACTTGAATTTTTCATGTTCGATGAGGCGATTTACCAGTTCGGCGCGGGGATCGTCATCGGCTTCGGAAGCCGCCGCCGGATCGCGGGGCAACAGCATCTTCGACTTGATGTGAATCAACACTGCCGCCATGTAAATAAACTCAGCGGCCACGTTCACATCCATCTCGCGAAGCTTTTCTACATAAGCGAGATATTGGGCGGTGATTCTGGCAATCGGGATATCGTAAATATCGACGTCTTGCTTGCGGATGAGATCGAGCAACAGATCAAGCGGACCTTCATAGACGCTGCCCACGCTGACGGAGAAAGGGAAGTCGTTTTGCTCCTGTTTAGGGGAGACCAGGACGAGGCCGGGGGCCAATGAGGACTGCTCCGCCGACTCCGCTACTGCGATTTTTGCTTCGTCCGTCATCGTTGGCCGGTTGTCTTGAACCTTCAGTCTCTGATAAAACCTTCGGTCCAATGATCCTTTCCTAATTCGTAAGAATGGATCTCGAATCCTTGCGGAAAATCGATAAAGTCGGGTTTGCTCTTGAGTCGAACAATAGCATTCTTAGGATCATCATCGGTTTCATAAACGCCGATTAAAAGTTCGTCATCCTGCTGCACAAACCACAACAAATGGGCTTTTGTGTTCAACGAATGCATGGCCCTACTGTGTTCCCTGCGCGCTTTTGGGTGGTTCGTAATCCAGCGACATGCCCATCGCCTCGCGCACTTCCTTCATAGTCGCCGAAGCCACACTGCGGGCGTGCTCCGAGCCTGCTTCCAGAATATCCCAGGCCAGCCGCGGATTCTCCTCATATTTTTTCCGGCGCTCCTGCATGGGTTTGAGAATTTGCACCAACGCATCCGCCGCCCAACCCTTGCATTCGATGCACCCGATCCCGGCCGACCGGCATCCCACGTCCACTTTCGCGATGGTGGCGCGGTCGCTGAAAATCTTGTGCAAGTCACCCACAGGACACACATCCGGATTGCCGGGATCGGTCCGGCGGACACGGGCGGGGTCGGTCACCATGGTTTTCAGCTTCTGGCGAACCAGCGGCTCAGCGTCAGTGAGCAGGATTGTGTTTCCGTAGGACTTCGACATCTTGCGGCCGTCGGTGCCGCGCAGCTTAGGCGCGGGAGTCAGCAGGGCCTGCGGCTCTGGGAAGACGATTCTGGTAACGATGTAGTCAGCATTCGGCTCTAGTTCTATTCCATCTGACGTCTTAAGGTGCGACTTACTGGTCGTCTCGATGATCAGTGGATTTGCGAAGTTATAAAACCCGTTGAACCGCCGCGCAATCTCCCGCGTCAGTTCCACGTGAGCAACTTGATCCTCACCAACAGGCACGCAGTTACCCTTGTAAATCAGAATGTCAGCCGCCTGCAGCACCGGGTACCCGAGGAAACCATACGTCCCCAAATCTTTCTCCTTGATGTTCTCGCGCTGCTCTTTGTATGTCGGTACGCGTTCCAGCCATCCCAGCGGCGTAATCATCGAAAGCAACAGGTGCAACTCCGCATGTTCCGGCACGTGTGACTGGATGAACATGGTGCAGCGCTTGGGATCAAGCCCGGCTGCCAGCCAATCCAGCAACACTTCGAGCGAGTTCTGCTTTACTTTCGAAGTGTCCGCATAGTCCGTGGTGAGCGCATGCCAGTCGGCAACGCAGAAAAAACATTCATATTCGTCCAGCATGCGTATCCAATTCTGCAGCGCGCCCACATAATTGCCAAGATGCAGCTTGCCGGTGGAACGCATGCCGCTGAGAACGCGCTTCCGCTGTGGGCTTGGCGAGGTCGTCACAGTTTGACCACCACAGCATTAAAGGTATCAATGAAGGGAGATATCAGGCGCCACAGGAGATTGCCGCCGAAGAAAACCAAGGCTAGCAGCCCAAACCATCCTACCGTGTCATAGGCTTTTTGCAGGGGGCCTGGCAAGAAATGGCGGAGCACGTGGCTGCCATCGAGCGGCGGTACCGGGATGAGGTTGAAAACTCCCAAAACGATATTGATCATCGCAAGGTCGTACAGAAGCAGGCTTATGGGCATCAGAACTGAGTTAGTTTGCGCGGTGAGAACGTCCAGTTGATTAGGATAGACGAGTGGTATCACATGAATGATGGTCCGGCCCAAGTGGGAAACCAGTGCGATCAGGCCCAACGCGCTAATCGTGCCCAGCACGATCGCAAAATTACTGATGGGACCGACCACCGACGTCAGGATGTCATCCAGCACCGGATTCTTGAAATTACTTGGATTCACCGGGGTCGGCTTTGCCCAGCCCAGCACCGGCATGTGTGCAATCATCGCAGCCAGCGGAAGCAGCAGGGTCCCGACGGGATCAATATGCTTGATGGGATTCAGCGTGATCCGCCCCAGCATTCTAGCGGTTGGATCGCCGCGCAGGTTGGCCATCCAGGCGTGCGCCGATTCATGAACGCTGATGGCGAACACAAACGAAATTACCTGGAACAGAATGTCAACGTGTTGGAGGGTCATTCCTGGCTTTTCGCAGCTGCGCTGGCATCGATACTAACAAATTCCACTGCTACTGGCTGCTCTCAGGATGGTTTGCCGACTGGGGAGCGATGGTTTTGACCTTGATGGTTTTCGCCGGAACGCCGCCGACAATGTGAAACGGCGGCACATTCTTCGTGGCCACACTCATGGACCCAACCATTCCGTGCTCGGCTACCCGTACACCACTCAGTACCGTCGCGTGGTAGGTCACCCGGGCGCTCGGCCCCAGTTCTGTCTTGTGGTTGGTGATCAGCATCCCGTCGTTCAAGTCGTGGGCATGGGTGTAAACGTTGGCGTAGTCGGAGATTGAACTGCCGGGGTGGATGATCAGTTCGCCGCGATCGTCCAGTAGAACGTATTTGTGGATGGTGCAATTGTCTTCCACGGTGAGGTTGTAGCCGAAGGAAATTTCCACGCCGTGGAAAATTTTTACGTTGTTGCCGCAATGTTTGAAAACATGCCGCGCCAGCATGGACCGCATCCGGAAGCCGAGCCAGTGATTCAGTCCCACCGGCGAGCGGTCGTACATCATCCAAAACCAGATCAAGGGCTTGCGCTCAGCATACTTCGTTGCATCCACATCGCCGTAATATTCGGGCTCAAGGCTGGCATTGCGTGGGTCGAAGGAGTATGTCAGTGCCTGCTGCGCCAGACCGTCTCCCGAGCCGGCATGCTCCCTTCCGAGATAAAGCTGGTGGAGAGCATCGCGAACAACATCGCTGCGATGTTCGGGATCGGGATTCTGGAATTCAGAGTCTAATTGATCAATCCATTCTAGAAACGCCTTCTGCGCCGGCGGCGTGGGCGCAATATTGCGGTATTCAAATCGCGGCATGGGTTTGACCTCGGTGCAAGGGGTCAAACATAGCACAATCAAAAAAGCCCCGCCCTATCGCTGAAGAGATCGAGTGACATGGACAGGCACCCGCGCGGCAATTCACGTGAAGCCGAGCTACTTCTGGGTCACGGCGAGCTTGTGCCGGCCGACAGTGGCTATGTCTATCCGGTCAGGAAGAGCGAATTGCGAATCCAGCCCAATCTGCGGATACTTGGGCTGAAGAAATTTCTCGACGAAGAGTTGCAGCACGAATTGGGGGATTTCAACGCCATCCAAAGAGACGGAGTCCACGTGGACATAGCCTTGCCCGCCGGCGCCGTGCGCGTGCGCGACCACGTCTACATCGTGTACGCCGCTGAAGATGGAAAGCAACGGGTTCGAGGAGCGGGTGCCTTCCCGAATACGATCAAAATCCACTTTCGCTTCTCCGGTGATGATTCCGGGTTCGCCCTGCAGTTTCACTGACTGCACGCCGACTGGCAACTTCACTTCGTCCGATGCGAGATAGGAGTTAGCCTCTTGTTCGGTGAAGGTCGTGGGCGTCTGATCAGGATGGGGTAGGCGCGCGTTGTCTTCCAAGTGCCGGAGTTTCTCTTCCATGCTGGCAGCGGCTGGCACCGGTTTCGCAGAACTAGCTTTAGAACCGGATCCAACTGACGCGACGGTTGGGAATAAGACGAGCCAGGTAACCACCCACAGGGCTGAAGGTTTCACGGTTTCAGAGCGGCCTGCGTAGCAGTGATTGGGACAGTGGAGACACGCGTCTTAAGCAGGGTTCCCGAAAGAATGAAGCCAGGTGCACTCTCGCCGGTCATTTTCAAATTCAATCCTCCACTCAGCGAAACTGTGCCGCTTACTTTGTAAACGCCGCTGGGGCCGTCGAGTTTCGCGCCCGGGAAAGAAAACTGACCTTCCCGCAACAGAAGTTTCCCCGAGAAGTTGCTGGCGTGCAGTCCATTGGGGTTGGTGGGGAGCGCGATATGCGGGAAACGGGCATCGCGTATAACAAAGTTGCCGGTGAGGTTTGCCGAATCCAGCAAGTCCTGAAGTCGCCAACCGGAGGTTTTGAACTCATATTGTGCGGCGCCGCCTCCGTCAATCCAGGGGTTATGCATCACGTCGGCAACCTCATCGAGGGAGACGCCATCGAAGCTGCCGCTTCCGGTGTAGGCCGGAGGTCGAGCAGAAAAGTCGGCCTGCCATTCGGCGGTTGCTTTGCCGCCCAGAGTCTGTCCCTTGAGATTCGCCAGCCTGAGTTTTCCGTCGTGCAGGTCCAGATCTGCTATCAATTGTGTACAGGCGGATTTTCCCAACGTCAGAGCATCAACCATGATTTTCCCGGTGGCTCTGGCCCGCAGCAAATAAGGCATCTGACTGTCACCGCGCGCAAGAAATTTGTACCAGGATTGTTTTCTCGCTGCAGGATTCACCAACGCATTCAAGTCCGCCGCGTTGAGTGCTGCGGTGCGCAAATTGAACTGAACCTTGCAGGCCCCGGAAGCTACACACGGGCGCGCGATTTGCAGCGATCCCCGCCATGTAGCCTGCGCCGCGGAAGCGTTCAGGTTCTGCACCCGAACCGTGTCTTGATCCAGGATGAGATTCGCGCTGACGATTTCCAGCGGCGCGTTCAGGCCTCGCACCTGGGCCTGCACCGAGCGCAACTGTGCCGTGCCCAGAGCTCTCGGCTTGGGGCCAGCCCAGGAGCCCGCAATCGTGAGGTCAACCGACGAACTTCCATCCGCCGCAATTGCAGGGGTAGGAACACCAAGCACTTGCGCCGCCTGAAGAAGCTGCCTGAGTCCGGCGTCGCCGTGAACGCCAGCCTGATACCCCGAAAGCGAAAGCGAAGCTCTGGCCCGGAGCGGGTTTGGTGTGCCCACAACCACAGTGACTGGGCCAATCTCAAGGTGCGAATCGTTGACCGAAGACCCGCTCTTCTTTAGCGGGACTCCATGCGACGTACCATCGGTGGCCCCGGGGACCAAAGAAAACGGAATCCTGCCTAGGGCAATCTCGGATCCAATGCTTGGGGAACCGACGCGCAACTCTTGCGCTTCACCTTCACCCCGTAACTGAAGAGGCTGGACCAAGTTGCCACGACTCAACCGCATCGTCGCATTTAAGTTCCCGCTGGCCTTCAGATCGTAGGGAATTTCCGGCCATGAATGACGGACCAAAGAAAGGGCGGCTTGCGCCGGCACCTTAGTTGAGAGCAGCACAAAATCGTATGAAGAAAATGGCGGACCGGATGCGCTGCCCTTCAGTTCGAGTGAGCCGTCGCCGGCAGGAGCGTTGCAGTCCACATTGGACAGCATTTTCTGCAGCGAGCTATATTCGGCTGCACAATGGGCAACCAGCTCCAAGTTCCCGCCTCCCAGCACATCATAGCGGCGAAAGCCGTCAATCAAAGCGTCGGCAGTCAGCCTTAATTTTTCAGGAGTCCCGGCCAAAGCCCCGGCGAGAACCATGTTGCCTCGCCACCCTTTGTCATTTCCGTAGATCAGCTTCGAGACCTGACCGATCTGCGCCTGTTTCCATTCAAAAGAAAACTGGACTGGTGTTTCGTGAAGGACCGACGAGCGCTGCCACATGCCGCTGACGTTGATCACTCCGGTGTCGGTAAGGTTAGCGTCGGTGCGAATGGGCTGGGCTTTCAGGCGCATTCCCCATGCGTTCTCAGATTCCTGCCACAACGCAAACCGGGCGTCTGTAAAGGCGAAATGCGTTTTTTCGGTCCCTATTTTGAAATTGATTCGTGCTCGCGTGGCTTCGATATAAGGAAACGCCGGACGCGACTCCAGCTTCTCGGCGGCGGTGGGCGCGGTGGTGATTAGTGCGGTACGCTCCAGCAAGTCTTCCAGATCCCATTTACCGTGCGGGTCCCGCGTTAAGTTCAGGCTAGCTTGATCCAGCCTCAGACTGGCGATCTCGATTCGTCCGCGAAGAAGCGGCATGACCCGCAACCAGGCAGTTACGTCGGGAGCCCGCAGCAGAGCCTCGGCGCTGAAAATGGGATCGTCGTGGATGACAAGATTCTCGAATTCAAAACCGGGGCGAGGCAGGAAGCGCAGGTGTACAGAACCGATCTCAACTCTGCGACCCAGAGCCTGGCTGATGGATTGAGAAATTTTCCCGCGCAGTCGGCCTGCGCCCGGCCGTATCAGAAACAGAGCGAGGAGCAGCAGGCAGACTATTACGACCGCGCGCCTGGACAACACAGTCTTCACTTTACCGCCTTGAGAGTCCTTTTCCAGCGGGTCTGGTCAAAGAAGTGGATGACTACATGGGCCAGGAATCCCAGCCGCTGGCTCATCTCCCTTTGCTCGTACTGGTACTCCGGGGTTTCAAACGACCAATAAATGAACATGGGGCGCCCAATGACGTGGTCCTTCGGAATGAATCCCCAGAAGCGGCTGTCCAGGCTCCGATCGCGATTGTCGCCCATCCCGAAATAGTTGTTCGGCGGCACTACCACGTCGCCGTTTTCAATGTGCTGGGGCAGGGTCAGTTTCCACTCGGGAGTGACGTTGCCGTAATCCTGGGGCGCGACCGCGGGAAATTCATCGCGATACGGATCGTAGGAAAAGTCAGGATCACCGCTCTGGCTGTGTACGACGTAGGGTTCGTTGAGCCTTTCGCCGTTGCGATAAACAGCGCCATTGCGCAGATGAATGTGGTCGCCGGGAACGCCGATGATCCGCTTCACGATATAGAGCTCCGGAGTGCGAGGATCGGCGGAAAGAAATACCACAATATCGCCGCGATGAATCTGGCTATAGGGAACGATCGGCCCCACCCAGTTGGTAACAGGCGAAAACTGTACCCGGTTCACAAATACGTGGTCGCCAATCAGCAATGTTTCCACCATCGACGCCGAGGGAATCTCGAACGCCTGGAACACGAATGTGATGATGAAAAGGCCGGTGACCAGCACGCTGGCCAGCGAAGCCAGAAATTCCACGGTAGTCTCTCGCGGCTTTTCGTCTTGCGGCTTCTGCGGCGGCTTCGCCTTTTCTTTCTCGGTTTCTTTCTTGGCCACTCTTCCTCTTTCTAGAATTATCGGACCACCCGCAGGGTGCGGTCCCAGCGCGTAATCTGCATGATGTGGCTCATCGCATAGATGAACCGGTAAAGTTTATCACTGGGGTTAACCGAGGTGATTTCCGGACCCGCACTGCGGACCGACCAGTAAATCAGTAGCGGCCGACCGACGATATTCTCCTGCGGCACGAAGCCCCAATAGCGGCTGTCGGAACTGTCGTCCCGGTTGTCGCCCATCACAAAGTAATTTCCTTCCGGAACAATGAGTTCGCCATCATCGACTAGTTTTTTCATCTCCAGCCACCAGGCGCCATTTAGTCCGCCGACCGGAAGATCCACACGGGGAAAGTCGTCGCGAAACATGGCTTCCGGACTGGCATCATGCGGCCGGAAATAATGCACATAGGGTTCGGGCAGCGGAGACCCATTTACATAGACTCGGCGGTTAATTAGGCGGATCCGGTCCCCAGGCACTGCGACCACCCGCTTTACAAAATGCTGGCTCGGGTCCAAAGGGTAATGAAATACCACCATGTCAGCGCGCTTCACCGCACCGTAGGGCAGCACCTGGCCCCATAAACTGTCCTTGCCAAAATGCAGCTTGTCCACCAGGAGGTAATCCCCGATCAGCAGTGTTTTCTCCATCGATTCCGAAGGAATCTGGAATGCCTGGACGATGAAGGTGACAACGAAGACAGCAATGATGATGGTCCCGATAAGGGATTGGATGGACTCGGGCCAGCCGAAGAGACGGTGATGATGGTTAGTGGCTGAGCTCACCGACGTTCTCCGTTGCCTGCCGGGATCTGGAGGGCCAAATACTCCAGAACCTGGCGCGCGGCGTCCTGTTCGGCATTTTTCTTGGTTGCGCCTTGCGCACGGCCCACGAATTCCGGATCTCCGTCTGCCGTGGCGAACAATTGCGCTTCAATGGTGAAGGTTTTTTGATGTTCCGGACCGGACTCCTTCACCATGACATAGGCGGGCTGCGGACGGCCTTCCGCCTGTAGCTTTTCCTGTAGCGCGGATTTGTAGTCAGTGATCTTGCCCGCGGTCCCGGAAGAAATAAACGCTTCCAGTTCTGGCACCACTATGTGCTGCAGGATTAGCGGCCGCGCGGTTTCGAGGCCGGCATCCAGATAAACAGCGCCCAGTAAAGCCTCCAGCGCGTCCACGAGGAGGGCCGCCTTGCCTCGGCCTCCACTTTTCTCCTCACCTCTGCCGAGGCGCAAGTAGCGTCCCAGATCAAGATGCTCGGCGCTGCGGATCAGATGGTTCTTGCTGACCAGATGCGCCCGCAGTTTTGAGAGCTGGCCTTCGCTGAATTGCGGAAATCGCCGGAACAATTCCTCGGTCGTTACCAGGCCCAGGACGGCATCCCCCAGGAACTCGAGTTGCTCATTATCGGCGGCACGCTCCCCTCTCGCAGGATGGAGCGCTTCCGCTTCTTTGGCCCGAGAACTGTGGGTGAGGGCCTGCTCCAGCAATTCCGGGCGCTCGAAAACGTGACTGATGGTTCTCTCGAGATTCACCAAGTCCGGCAAATGTGTCGACACTATAGGGACATCCTAATCTTGGTAGTAGGGTTTAGTGATTGGGCGGCGGTGCAGGCGCCTTTGAACCGGCGGCTGGAGGAGTGGGCGAGATTGGAGTATTGTTTCCCCCGGTAACAACCACCAGCCGGTCCCGTTCATTACGCGCCATCTTGCCGACGTCGGTACTATCCTGAGTAAGTTCGACCGCCCGGCTCGCCTGCTGCAGAGCTTCCTGATACTTCTTTTGCTGGTCGAGAGCCAGAGCCAGCCGCAAGATCACTACCGCATCGGGATTTTCCACGTCGGCCTCAATCGCTTTACGTAGATTCCCCTCTGCATCCGCATATTGCTCCCGCTTGTACTGTATGGTGCCGATAGTCGCCAGCGCGGTCGCGCGCAAGTATTTCTTATAGGCCTCCACTCTCTCGGGTGAGCTTCCGGCCGGCACTGCCAAATCCGCATCAACGGTTTCGAGAGCGTGCTGAGCATAGGTGGTTGCCTGGTTCATGCGCTGGTCTCGATCCAGATCGGTGGCCGAAGTCTGTTCCTCCAGAACTTCTCCCACTCCAATAAGGGCTTCGGGATCATCTTTATCGATAGCCAGGACTTTTAAGCCCATATCCATCATTTTTGGTGAATTCGCAGCCGTTTGATAGCTATGCATTGCAGCGCGGTAGAGCAGGACGCGAAGATCGCTGGCGGGAAATTTCGCCGCGAAGTCATCCGCTGCCTTCTCCATGGCAGCAGGATTTTGGGCGTTGCCCACCGCCGCTTGATAAGCCTGGTACTCCTCCTGGGTTTTTGCCTGGATCGGAGGCCTGCCCGGAGGCTGGCTGGTTGCTGTTTGCGGCTTGGCCGCCGGCGCGGGAGCCTGCCCGTGTACGGCAGCGAGTCCCACCACCGCAAGCATCGTCACTGCAACCAAGCTTGGTGTTCGCTTCATTTCCATTCTCCTGAACGGTCTGACCCGGAACAATTGGATGCGAAACTAATTCTTGTCATCATTCTGCTTTGAAGCGTCAGGTTGTGCATGACCCCGCGGCTCAAACGCTTTCTGCAACCCCTGCTCGGCTGCGGCCTTGGCTTCGGGCAACGATTCGCTCACGTTCATCGCTGCCTGATAGTGGACCACCGCTTCCGCTCGCAACGGTCCGCCTTCCTCGTCATCTTTAAGGTCCAGCATGCGGGCGAGATAAATATGCGACCAAGCCACAACCTTGGGCTCGCTGGTGGCCTTCAGGGCCTGCTCGAAATAGTCGCGCGCGCCGTCCATGTTTCCGTGCAGAGCAATCTGCGCCAAAATAAAAAACGCGCGGCCCGGGTCCTCAGTTTTTTCTGCCAGCGCCTCTTTGGCCAGCTTCTCCGCGGTTGCCGCGTCTCCGGCGGACAAGCGCTCTTCGGCGGTAACTAACAGTTTGCCCTCCTTCGGCCCCGAAAGATGCAACAGTTCCGGTTCGGCAGAAGCGGCGAACTGAATCTGCCCGGCCCGCTTCTGCTCTTTGCGAACGTCAATCTGGGCCAGCATTGCCGGGAGTGCATTCTTGAAACCAATGCTGTCCTTCTCAAAATCCAGCAGGCGCTCGTAAAAATACCGGGTAAGAACATAACCCTGGGCCATGGAATCTTCCACCCCTCGGTCTTGTTCCGCCTGCGGCGCCTTTCCCCCGGACCGAGTGCGCGCCTCGACCGAGCGAATCAGGCACTCCGTGACCAGCAGGGAAGGGTCGGCCTTGAAGGTCTCGTCCATGGGGGCCAGCTTTACAGAATCGAGCAAAGGTTCAAGTTTTTCAAGACTCACGGCGAATTTTCCCACCATCGGATCGAGCAGATAGTGAAGATACGCGTGCCGAATCTGCTCCATCTTCAACCCACTGCCGGTGCCCGGAGTAATGACGACGTAATAGTCGGTGGCATAATTGCGCGCGTTGGTGCCAGATGGCGCGCCCATGGGCTCAATAAAGATGGTGAATGTCCGCCCTTGATAGCTGCCAGAGGGAAGCCGCAAGTAGAGCTCGGTGCCGGAAATCATTTTCGCGAAAGCGTCGCGGTAACGGTCTCCTAATTGGGCATAAGCTGCGGAATGCCGCTCCCAGATGGCGTGGATCCCGGCCTGGGAATAGAACTTGCCCAACAGCGGTACCAGGCCAAGCACGCCGCTGGCATCGGGAGGCAGGTCGGCTTCTTTCACCTTGGGGGCCAGCGCCGGCGGGGGAGTCAGGTAAAGCGCCAGCGACACGTATTGGGCTAGCGTCCGGGCCGGGTCTGACTGCTGGTGGTCGCGGTAAAACGCACAAATCGAGTCAGACGCTCCTTTGGCGTTTTCCGATTCTTCCAGTTTCTGTCCAACCTCGCCGCGAATGGCCAGCCGCAGCGGGTCAGAGGAAGCAAGTTCAGCGTCGTATCCACAGTTATTGATCGCGGTCAACACTACGAACAAGGTCTCGTCGCTGCCGAGCGTCACCGGACTCGAGCTCTGGGCGAACACCAGCCGTGTCGAGAGCAGCAGAACAGCAACCAGCCAGAATCGGCATGTAGAAATCAGAGAATTCCTCCTGCGGGGAAACCGGGCCAGTAGGTCTATTGATAAAAGTTTAAGAGGTTCTCCGCCGAGGGTCAAACCAGGGCGCGGACTTCCCTCGGTTAGATGCTCCTTGACCTTACGCCAATTTCAGCCTAGCTCATTGGCGATGCTCCGTGTATTCCTCGCGAACCCGCAGACGGTGGTCCAAGCCGGAGGTCGCAACCCGATGTGGCCGAGAGATGATCTTCACACAGGTGCGGTGCCGCCAACCAGTTGGTTGGTCGCATCGTTCCCCCCTGCTATTATTGTGCGATACTCCTTTAATGCATCTCCTGAGCGTACAGATTGCTGGACATCTAACCCCAAAACGAGTGCCAGCGTTGCTGGGAGTCAGATGGTGCTTCGGCACCGTGAGATGAGTGAGTCGCGACGGATAAAGAACCATTCCCAGGCCGGGATGGCGGAACTGGCAGACGCAGCGGACTCAAAATCCGCCGGGCTTCGGCCCTTGGGGGTTCGACTCCCCCTCCCGGCACCAATACTTAAGCCTCCGTAATTCGCGGCTTTACAAGCCCTCGCGGTTCCGCGGTGAAGACGCCGGGAAATCTCACGGGAGAGCTCAACGTGATGCAAACGTGATGTTCCAGCGAGGCTCTGGGAGGAACTCGCGGGCGCTTCCAGTTGAGGCGGATTTGGCGGTGAGGACTCACCGACCGCGACCGATTGGTTCTCTTTTGCAGCGAATATCCCTCCCAATCGTTGCCGTTGCGCGTCTTGGCTCTTTTTCCGCATATCCATTGCGTCGGCGATATCTTGATTGTCCACGATCGCGTAGCGATGAAACACAGAAGTTGTTTTCCAACCCCCGACCTCCATAGCGACCTTCTCCGAGACGCGCCCGCGGCGCATGTTCCGGGCAGCGGTGCGGCGCAGGTCGTGGAAGTGGAGCCCCGACAAGCCAGCCTCGCTGCACACCCTGTCCCAGCTGCCACGGAAATCCCTTACGGGCTTGCCATTCTCCCTGGTGAATAAGTAATCGTCGGCCCTCTTGCCTCGAATGCACTGAATCAGCAGTTCCCGGACCCGCCGCGGCATCGTGACCTCCAGGCCCTTTTTGTTTTTGGTAGTTCCTGGCTCCAGTCGAATGACGTTGGCGTTAGCATCGACTTGCTTCACCCGCATCTTGAGGAGAGATCCATGCCGCCAGTGCCGACATCCACAGACCGATCCTGCCACAGGCCCGCTCTAGTCGCAGCCGAGCCTCGGTTTCCACGAATCCGGTTCGAACGTTGTTCTCTTGGAGCATGGAAATGCACGGCAGAAATTGCACTTTCGGCGGCGTACATTCGGTGGCCAAGTGGAACATCCGCTTAAGCACCGCCGGCGTGCGATTGATGGTCGAGTCAGCCACTCCCGTCTCCTGGCGCCGAACGATGTACCTTTTGCAGAGATCCGCGTCACTTCCGCTGCCGCCATGTGGCCGAAGAACGGTTGCAAGTGCTTGACCCATCGATCCTCAAGGTCCTCGATCGAGGCATAGTGGTTGATCCGGTAATCCTCGAGCACATTTGCGTACAGCTCTGAGAGCATCACGCGCCGGGCAGTGGGTTGGACGAACTTGCCCATTCTCAGTTCTGCTTTCCTAATATCTCGAAGGGCAGCCGCCTTTTTGGGCGAGTTGGTCTCAGCCGACTCGCGGTAGTCCCGCCCGCGATAGCCGTAATGAATCCACAAGGACTTCGAGTCTTTCCGGCGGTACACGCCCGGCGGCAGTTTTTCTTCGCGTGTCATGCTCAGACCCTCACACTATGCGTTTGCTTCGCTCGATAAAGCCATCTAAATCGCGGATGTCCAGCAGGAAAGGCCCATCCCCATCTTGAACGAAAGGAATCCTGCGGTCCGCAATCAATTGGCGCACCTTCCACGGACTCGATCCCAAATATTCCGCAGCTTCCCGCACGCGCAGGATTCTTGATGAAACCAGCACAAATGACCAATCCCCTCAGATTTGAAGGGTTAGTGGCGGCCAACCTCACGGCCAGCGGCGTCGAGAATGATTCGGCTAGAAGAACAAAGGGTCGGTTTCTCGGAATAGTGTCCACTACAAAAGAAAAAAGCTCTGCGTAACTGAGAAAACGGTCCTCCGGATACCGGATGATTTTGGCGTCTAGATTTGGAGGGAGTGCGGAAACGAAGTTCGCAAACAGGTCCCCGGTGCCGTCTAAACCCGGAAGGAGAACCAACGTCGTGGGAAGCAAGTCGTTCCTCAATTTGTTGGGTATCCGGCATTTCTATCGCACCGACCTAAAGGTGTTTTGTTGGAGCAGTCCGTGCCAAACCGGGTCGGAGAAGACCGTTGTTGATGCAAACCAGATGGGATGAGAAGGTCGATCCCCGATCACGGATGGCGTTAAGCTAGCGGTGATCAACGCACTCAACGTGCAATCACATGAAAAAGGAGATCGACCTTGAAGAAGCATAGCAAGTCTTTGCAGCGGAGT
>Ga0137378_10000881_pt1 | contig 24547 bp, 24 predicted proteins | sample SagtaG_21_FD_104813 | JGI IMG/M metagenome (GOLD analysis project Ga0137378, IMG submission 104813) | Vadose zone soil microbial communities from Sagehorn Ranch, Mendocino, California, USA - Sage2_L_60_16 metaG | ecosystem: Environmental > Terrestrial > Soil > Vadose zone | place: USA... | reverse complement strand
TCGTGCCAGCTTGGATATTCAGGGTTTCCTTCTTCAACCCTGGAAGCTCTGCTCTCACGACATATTCGTTATCAGAGTCGATAACATCAACGTAAGGTACTCGCGTCGGCAGTTCATATTCAACTGGCCACTCGAATCCCCGGAAAGGATCCCAGGGGATCAGGGTCATTGTGTCCAGCAACTTGTCAACTGAATGACTAAAACTCGATGGGGGTCCTTTTGAGGCTAGCGCGGGCTTTTCCCTAACGGCAAGGGCAGGCTTATTCGCCTTCACAACCGCCTTTGCCACTCCTCTCTTCTTGGACATTAGAGCTTGCGTCATTGGGAGGTCACCCTAATTGTCGGATTCCGGCCGGGGTCAGGGGTCCGAGGAACCGGTTTCAGAGTGAGTTTGAGCTGATGTGCTTCTCTCAGAAAACCTGGGATCCGATCGTGGAGTAGTCCGGGGCTGACCGTCGACCAGACGTCTGTCGGGAAATTCATATTGGTTAGCATTGTTATTCTTCCTATTTTGTTACTGCAATGTAATAGTTGTTACTCGCTTATAAGACTTTTATCTAGACCAGATTACAGTCGAAATCGCAGACAATCCGCTATCCTGAAACTAAGCCCGGAAACACAAACAAGACAGAAACACCTCTTGGAAAAAAAATGGACCCCCTGGAGGGGTCCTCGCTAGCAATAGAGGTCAAGTGGAAGGAATCCCAGTGGCCTTCAAGAAACCAGCCTGTTCCCCTCTTTAGACAATGACATTTGACTCGTAACTTTTCCTTTTCGGTAACTATTTTTTTCTGCTAACTATTATGTGACCCCACCGGGGTACCCATTTTTCCCGCGTCCCGCCCTTCACGAACTTCAGCCAGAGCATTCGAGAATTCTTCCTGAGCCTCTCCCGCCCGACTCGCGCCTAGCTAGCTTTAAACCGGGAGGAGGGTAAGCGGCCGCTGTCCTTTCTTATGAGTAGAGAGCCCTACGTGCCAGGTGCGACCACCATTGGCATGGTTTGCAAAAATGGAGCTCTACTCGCATCTGAACGTCGATACGCGTATGGAAGCTTCGTCATGAGCAAAGGCGCGAAGAAAGTTTTCAAGATCACCGACAACATTGGCGTCGCCTGCGCGGGCATTGTGGGTGATATGCAGGTCCTGACCAGGGAAGCTCGGGCCTACATGAGCATCTACCAGTACGATAGGGGAAGGCCGGGGACTGTGAAGAACACGGCCAAGCTCATCGCCAATCTTCTCTCTAGCCGTCGCATGTTTCCATTTCTTGCCGAGACAATCATTGCTGGTGTTACCGAGGGGAAACCCGAGCTCTACGTGCTAGACCCTATAGGATCTCTTCTTCCTGACAAGTTCGCGGCGGTGGGGACGGGCGCTCAAATCGCGATAGGTGTTCTCGAATTAGAATACAATGAGGAGCTATCTCTTGACCAAGGGGAGGCTGTACTCCTCAAGGCTGTAAAATCGGCGCTAGCCAGAGACATATCCAGCGGAGACGGTGTAGACTTGATGATCATCACAGAACAGGGAATCAAAGAAGAATCCCCCCGATTCTTCTCCTAAGACCAACTCGTGGCACCCTATCGCTTCATGAGTAGTTTGCCCAACGTGGGTATTACGTAGATGCTAGGCTAGAGATGACCTGCACCGTAACGCGGCAGTCTCTTCATGATCACAAAGTCTCCGCATTATCATTGAAAGATGTGGGTCCGTCACAACCTGATGTCTTACTCGGGTTGCCGCTCAGATGTGTCTAGTCGATTACTGATTTCCTATCAGCTCGACTTGTCTCTTACCCTTCGTGAGTCTTGAGACCCGCAGAATCCCGGCCAGTTCTAGTTTCATCAACTCCCGGTTGAGCTCTCTGAAGCTGACCTCTCCAAAGTTTGACCTGAGATCCTTTAGCAAATCAATATCTGTCATTGGACCCTTCTTTTCCAGAATCTCCACTATGGATAGGGACATTGGCCTGGGACTCCATATCTTGCTCAACGCCGGGTCACAGGGAGAGATTCTACCGAAGCCGAACCTAACCATCTGAATAAAACTTCCCACCTTCTCACCTTCTCACCGATCAAGTTTGTCTCACCGAACCCTTTGGTCCAGAATCGTCAGGCATGGCCACTTCAAATTCGGTGAAGAGTTCCACCTAGCTGTATCGAAGCCTGGCTATGAGTAATTCGCGCTACTCGCAGATTGAGTTCGATCGTTCGAGTCCAGGCCCGGTCATAAGCGGCCTTCAATCTCTCGCACGGCATCTTCCATTCGCGGGAAACGAAACTGGAAGCCCTCTGCCAGCAACCGACTTGGCACAACCCGGCGGCTCTTGAGTATCAGTTCAGCCTCGGTCCTATGAACAAAGGCCGCAACCTCAAGCATCCTGCGCGTCGCGGGCAACCCGAAGGGCACGCCGCACTCCCGACGGATGATTCTCATCATCTCGCGTTGCGGAATCGGGTTCGGCGAGGCCACATTGACCGGCCCACTGAAATCGTCCCGGTGGATCAACCATTCGACGGAGCGGCAAAAATCGACTTCGTGAATCCAGGAAATGAACTGGCGCCCTCCGGCAATAGTGCCTCCCAGCCCCCATCGCGTGAGCCCTCGCAGGGTCCGGTAAACGCCACCCTTGCTCGCGGCGAAGACCATTGCCGTGCGCAACGCGACCTTCCGCGTAACAGGGGTGGGCGCCTCGTCGAGCGTTTCTTCCCAGGCGCGTGCGACTTCGATGGAGAATTCATCCTTGGCCTCCGGGGTCGCGCCAATTTCACCGGTGGCCTCATCCATCTCCCGGTCGAACGTGTGTTTGTAGATTGTGGCCGTGCTGGCGTTCAGCCACACCTGCGGTGGTTGCCGGCTGAGGGCGATGGCGTCGCCCAACACCTTTGTCGATTGAACCCGAGACTCGAGGATCTCACGCCGATTGCGTGCGTTGTATCGGCAATTCACTGATCGCCCGGCGAGATTGATCAGTGCGCTTGCACCGTCGAGCTCTCTCGCCCAGTCGCCCATTGAATGCCCATCCCATCTGACTTGACGAATCGATCGCGCAGTTTCTTGCGGGGATCGAGTCAGGACCACGATATCGTTATCTCTAGCGACAAGGTTGTCCGTGAGCAAGCCGCCAATGAAGCCGCTACCGCCAGCAACGACGATGCGATTCCTCATCTTCCGGTTCAACTCGAAAGCAATCTCCCTTGTGTTGCCAACCTTTTCGCGGTTGGTTCGTCATTACTAGCCGTGTTCCCGAGGCTTAAGTACACAACCTATTGATGCTTGGAAATGATCTAGACGATCAATCCTCGGAGTGCTGGCTCATGAGCATTGACACTGCAGACTCAAACGTCAACCGCAACATCACCCCCGGAGAATGGCACTCGATCAGCGTACGCGTGTAGCACTCAGAGCATCCCCAGTTGAGTGAGTAATTCGCGCTAATCACACTGATAGGAATCAGAATCGAGTTCCATTCCCTAATGAACGAGCGTTAGAATCACGATGAGATAGATAGGGATCGTAGAGGCACCTTCGCAGATGCCGGATGCGATAATGCTGTTCGTCTTGCGCATCAGCCTCACGAAGAGAAGGCCTCCGACGAGGGCGACCAGGACCGCCCCTATGAGTTGAGCAAAGTACTCTTGTTCAACGACTGAGAGCGCGAAAATGATCGTTGAAAGGAGGTTAGTGCTTCGCTGCGGTAGGAAGGCGTCGTACCGTTGGAGGAAGAGTCCTCGATATAGTAGTTCTTCCTTTGGCCCGTTGAGGAGAGCAACGATCGAAAGGTATGGGGTTAGGGAAAGTACGAAGGGAAGGCCTACGCCCTGGACCCCGAACGAAGGCGCTAGTGCTTGTTCGATGACAAATGATACGATTAGGAGCACAAGGAAGACTGGAACGGCGATGGCGAGGCCTAATCGCAGGTTTCCCTTCTGGAGAAAGAGCGAGCTGAGGGTTCCTCCGTTTGCCAGAACTAACAGGATCACTGGGGCGAACACTACAGAGGTGTCAATCACCTGGTAGACAACGAGGCCGTTAAGGGAAGGGAGTAGACCGTTAACAAGAGAGCTGTCCAATACTAGGTGTCGGACCGAGATTACGAGAGCAAACACAAAGAAAGCGTACGTGACGGCTGAGAAGCGTCTGAGACGAGACGACCGATGAATCAGATAATATGCGAGGCCGAAGAAGACAGGCGCAGCCACGCCGAAGACATCGCCCAAGTTGTCGGCAACTAGGACTGTGCCCCCGCCAGCAGCAAGGAATGCCAAGAAGAGACCCCAACTGGACCCCTGAACCCCTGGTTGCGGGATAGGAGAATTCGGCTGGACCATGCGCGAGGAAAATTCAGACTGTCCTATTACGATTATGCTATGGAAGCCTACGCATTTACGGAAACTCTTCGAGACTAAAGACTTCTAACAGAATATGAAGTAAAAGGATTGATTCGTGTTTCGCGCTAATCGAAGGCAAAGGTATGAATAGTTTACGATAATCGACGTGCCTGGGGGATCATCCTTTCAGCAAATCTTAACTCGATGAGGGATTGTGGAGAAACATATCATGCAAGCTGTGACGAGCAAAGTCGAGATTCGCGAGGCAGCAACTGGGTTGTGGAAACACGTCCACTTTTCCACCAATCTTCATCCTTCTTCGGTTGGCGAATGACTCCGACTTTTTGACAGACGTGAGTCACAGGGTGGCTGTGCCCAGTTACATGACGATTGAATACGTGAAGCTCATGAGCCAGAAAAGGATGAAAACTGAATACCAAGGCAATTGCAATACTAGTAAGCGCAATCGCGGTAGGAGCAATCGCACTCTTCTCGACCGGAGCACTCAGCCCTCAGCTAACCCCCACGCCCTCTTGCAATACTGAAAACTCGAACCTTCTAGCCGGAAGCTTCACAGCAAGCCAAACCACACCCTATACCTACACAGTCAAAGTCCATAACGCACAATCAGAGGCGGTGAGACTCACGTCTTACATGATTGGGACCCAGTCGTACAGCATCGACGTAGCAATCGCGGCAGGACAGAACGGAACATTCACGACAGTCCAAGATCCTAACTCCGAGACATGGATTCCAGTCAAGACATCGTGCGGAAACCAGTTCACGACCACGTTTGCTGAACCAGGGGCTCACGTGGAAAACATAGCTTCGACTTCCACTGCATTCCAGGATTCCACGCAGGTAGCTGTCGATCTTCAGAACAATGGCACCGAAACTGCAACCCTAACAAGTTACTATGTCACGGACTCAAGCGGCAACGAATACACGTTCGCAAACTGGAGCGGCCCTTTACTAGTACCGAATGGCGTTACGACTACAACTTTCAGCATCGGTTCGAGTTGTCCACAGTGCACTCTCTATGGTTCAGCCTTCACTTTCACGAGCGGAAGCCAATACACAATTGAGGTCGTAACGGGACGCGGCAACATCTTCACGTTCGCGGTAACCTGGATTTCTGGTCATCACTACTCAATAGTCCTTCAGATTGGATTCGGGAGCACTGCTCACTAAGTCAGAACTGGCTGCTAATGGGCTAACTACGCAGTCATTGGCTCCTGATTGGAATCGATTCGTCCGAAGCCAAATCTAACCATCTGAATAGATGGACAGATTCGTTGCAGGGTTCCGCCTAGCTGTATCGAAGCCTAGTTGTAAGTAATTCGCGCTAATCGGCACGCCCGAGATCATCTTTTCAGTAAATGTTAACTCTATGAGCGATCATAGAGAAACACGTTATGCAATCCGTGACCAGTAAGGTCGAGCTTCGAGATGTAGCGTCCGGTTTGTGGATCTGGCGTGCGGAACATCATCACTGGAAGCCTGGCGACGACTGGCAGCCGATCGTCACCTCGACGTACGTCGACTCCGGAGGCGAGAGACTCGTGATCGACCCTCTGGTCCCGAAAGCAGGCGCAGCAGAATTGTGGAAGCGTCTAGACGAGCGACCCCCAACGATGGCCGCTGTCATTATCCCTGACCACGTGCGGGACATCGACGAGTTTGTCCGTCGCTACAGGGTCCGTGCATTCGGTCCGAGGCTCTACTGGCCCGATGACTTGCCCGAGAACAAGCTGGAGATGATCGAATCGGATATGGTGCTCCCAGGGGGCTTTGTCGCGCTTTACGATGGACGAGGACGCCTTGAGACACCGCTCTGGCTGCCCGAGCAGCGGGTGATAGTCTTTGGAGATGGACTAACGGAGCGGGGAGGCGACCTTCGGATATGGGGTTCCCCGTGGCACAAGAAGCGAGCACTGCCGGCGATGCAAGAGTTGCTGAAGCTTCCGTTTGAGAAAGTCATCGTTTCGCACGCCGATCGCGAGCCAGTGCACAACCGCGCCGCCTTTGAGCGCGCGCTGGAACTTCCTCCGTGGGAGGGCTAGGAAATACGCCCTACTTTGTGGTGATCGAGGAGGCGGGACCCCGTTGGGATGATAAGCGGTCTATGCGTGATCAGAGAGGGTGGCCCGAGCATGCCGTGTTCATGGAAGCTCTCGCCGACGAGCGCTTCGTGATCTTGGGCGGTCCGCTGGGAAATTATCGTAAACACAGGGCCATGCTCATCCTTGACACGCCCAATGAAGGGATTCTCCGAAAGAGACTTGCCGAAGACCCCTGGATGCGCGACGAGGTGCTTCGCACTATCGAAATCTATCCATGGGAGATTCTCCTCGGAAAGCTGACGTGAGTACGAAAACTGGCTAAAGAAGCGATGACTCTTGCGACTAGGGAATCCCCGCTTGGCAGGGCTAGCATTTCTCAAATGAGGGGTATTGGGTCTTCACTGACGAAAGCTTAAGCCTCGGTTAGCCGTTACTCTACAACGAGAATCTTGTCAGAGTCGACTGCTCAAACACGTCTTGCCATAAATTGTCCAAGCTGCAACACGGCAATGGCTGACATGGGGGACATTCCATTCCGGACAGGAGGATCCAGCGGTGCTGCACATCTCCTCTTCGGGAACTGGGCAGAGCTCGGAGAAGGTCTCCTCCACCTTGACGCGTTCGTCTGTCAGAGCTGTGGAAGGGTCCAGCTCTTCGCAGACTCACAGACCAGAGATTCGATCCGATAAGCGCCAATTCCAACCATACAACAAGAACAGGCGAGTGCAGTTAGCACTTCAGCCGTCCCGCTGAAATGAGGATGCTACTTGGGGTTTCCGGCCTTGAGCCAGTCGACATAGTGTTGGATGGCGGACCGAATATCGAACTTCGGTGCGAAGCCAGTGTCCTCCTGTAACCGCTTGGTCTCCATGAGAGGTAGTGGTGGAAATGGAAAATGTCCTGGGGGAAGGTCTACTTTGAAATTCGGGACCACTCTCTTGACCGCTTCCACCACTTCCTTATTCGGAGTGAGCTTGCCTGAGCCAATGTTGTAAACGTCATACTGCAGCTTCTCGGCGGTATGAACCAGCGCGATCGCGCGTGCCAAGTCCTTGATGTAACACAGATCTCCCGTATCTTCAGCGTTACCGAAAAACACGTTCTCAAGGTTTGGCGGTTTCCCGCTTACGGCCGCATGAACTAGTCGTGCCTCAAGGCCGAGCTGATTACCGTCAAATGGGCCGTACATTCCCATTAGTCGAGCGCAGATAGTACTGATACCCGTCTTCTTTGCGAACTGATCCGCGGCCACTTCGACAATCTTCTGATACGCTAGAATGGGGAACATGCTGGGGAGGGAAATGGGAGCCTCCTCGTTTACTGTTCCTTGAAGCCCGAGGTACATTCCACCTGTACTGGAAAAAGTCACTCGTTCGACCTTCCAGTCCTGTGCCACTCGGAAGGTGGCGTCGAGCATGTCGAAGTATCCCTTGAGACCCCGCACCGGACCGTCGCCGGAAGCGAAGCCTCCTGCGACGTTAACTATCCCATCGATCTTGTGCTTGTCGCCGATCTTTCGCAAGTCCGCAACTGACGTCGAGTCGGCAGGCTCGACGATCACATGGCGATGATCAATATGCTTCTGAAGGAAACCCGGGACCTCGGTGCTCTTGTGCCGCGTGACAACGCAGTCCTCCCCATGCTCAACCAAGGCTTCTGTCGTGTTCGAGCCTATGAAGCCGTTCAGGCCACCGACGACAAGGATCATCGCGATCATTCCCTCGACGGGATGTTTGAGTCGCCATGATCCATGGTGATAATCACTTTTCCTCGGGTATGTCCCTCTTCAAGGTACTTGATGGCTTGCGCTGTTTCGCTCAACGTGTACCGTCTATCGATCACAGGCAGAATCTTTCCTTCCTCCATAAGCTCCTTCAATGTAACTAGGTCTTCCTGGTTTGATTTTGCTATGAAGAACACGAACCTCTTGTCTCCCCTTGACGCAAAAGGTCTCCGGATTGCAAAATAGAGCAGACGCATGATGATCTTATCCTTCCAACCGACAACAACGAAGGTCCCGTTGGGATTCATTATGCGCTTGTAGTCAGATATTGAATGGTTCGAGGCGATGTCACAGATCAGATCGTAACGTTGGCCTTTTCTGGTGAAATCTTCTTTGGTATAGTCGATGACGTGGTCTGCGCCTATCGACCGGGCCAAGTCAAGATTCCCAGTGTTTGTCACCGCTGTGACTTCAGCTCCAAAAGACTTGGCAATCTGCACCGCGAATGTTCCAACCCCGCCACCCGCACCGTTGACCAATACCTTCTGTCCGGGTTTGATGTGCCCATGGTTGCGGAGGGCCTGTAGCGCGGTGAACCCTGCGATTGGGACGGCAGCGGATTCCTCAAAAGATCGATTCCCTGGTTTCAACGCCAATCTGCTTTCCTTAGCAGTTCCATACTCCGCGTAACCGCCGATGCAGGCGCCGTACACTTCGTCTCCGGGTTTGAACTGCGTCACATTATTGCTAACTGCTTCGACTCTGCCGGCGATGTCCGTCCCGACCTGTCGTTCCTTGGGCCGGCGCACTCCGACTCCCATTCGAAACAGGGGCAGGAGGAGTCGTAAGAACAACGACATCCCATTCACGTCATACCGGTCTGCTGGGTTTACGGATGATGCATAGATCTTTACTAGTACTCCACGAACATCGTTAGGGACAGGTTTCTCAATGTCCTTCAACTGGAGAACGTCCGGCGATCCGAATCGTTCGCGAACTATCGCTTTCATGAGTCCTGTCTCAACGTGTTTTGATTCGGGGATCATTGGAACTTCCTCAATCATATTTCGCAAGTACCTCCTCTGTGGTGTTTAACATCTCGCCAATGTCGATCGGGGACCCTTCCATAACATCGCTCACCTGCTTTTTAGCCGTCTCAGTCAGTAGAGATCGCAAGTCATTCGCCAATGCTTTCGATTCTGTTCTGCTGGTCTTTTCCTCAGTTCTGAGGATGACGCTTTCCCCTGAAACCTTCAGTGTGAACTTTCGAACGTCGAGTGTGATCTTGTCCTCAGTGACCTGAAGCGAGTGAAGTGGGGATGCCGTCCTCACCTCTTTGGGAGAGTAAGAGAAACTGTCGGATCCAGCAGAGAGCTCCATTGAGCCGTCCCCCACGGAGAGTGTGCTTCCGTTCCATTTTGCCGTTGCGCGGTGACCATTTGTCGTCACATAGTCATTACTCGCTCCCTTCGCCAGCCATCTCTCCCTTGGGTGATGCTCGCCGTCCCCGTCCCAGTCGAAGATGAGTGGACCAATCTTCCATCGGTCCCCCATGCAACCGTCGCGGAGCCTTATCCGCCCAACATCCAGATTGTCTGCCCGCCCACTTGATTCTACAAACAGCTGGTTTGGCGACTTCCCGGTCATCTTCTCGACCTCGTCGCTGGACACTGTTTTCCCTTGGAATGGTATTCCTACAGTAGTGACTGGACCTGGGAGTGATGCGCTGACCATCCCCATCGGGGTCTTGAACGAGGTTGAAACCTCACCCAATAGCACGCATCCGATGGTTCGTCCCTCACGTCTGATCGGCATCCCTACCGTGTCCTGTTTCACAGTCAGCTTGGTTCCTTCCATTGTTGGCCCTTTGCCTTCGGCGACGATGAAGGGGGTTGCCGTCCACTTGCGCGTGAGACCGAGCTTTTGCACCGCGTACACTCCAAGACCCGCTGTGATCGCTACAACCGCGAGATAGGGGACCTGGCTTGAAATGATGGTTGGATAAACGTCGGACTGCAAGGATGTCACCCAGCCCAGGATCCAGATCGACAATATGATCCCGACAAACGCAGCCGTGAGGTTCCAGAGGAAGCTGGCAACTTCTCTCCCCGCTCCTGAGTTGGTCTCTGTGCGGAAGACTCTGCCCAGGAAGAACAGCCCTATACCAGCGAGGAGTATGGAGGCGGAATACTGTTGTATTCCGAGTGGTCCCCGGATCAGCCAGACCAGGGCAAGAATCGCTGACATCCCGCCCAATGTGGTTGCGGTTCGCCGCGTCGCCTGCGCTATCCTAGAATCGCGTCCTATCTCAATCAATTTGCTCTCCTCCGAGTGCTTCGCTCATCAGCGCCAAAGTCCTGACGAGTATTCTCCCCCTCTTAGTGAGCTCGTAGCCTCCCTCATCGCTGTGCGAAACTAGCCCCATGTTCAACAGGCTCTTCAAGTGATTGTTGACCGACGCCGCTTCAAGGCCTGTGGCTGTCTTGAAGTCCGAGAAAGTCTTCTTTGTGGAATAGAGCATTTTCACCATCTTGATTCTGTCGGTATTGGCCAGTGACTTCAGGAGGTCAGCGGCCGTAGTCTCTGGCATGTTATCGACCAATTCGTCTACGGCGATCTCTCCTCGCGTAGCCAGGCTTGACTTCACATTCTCGCGAATCTGTCTGACGAGGTCTTTGACTACGACAAAGGAGGGTTCGGATTGGGCCATGTCGTCCTTGTGGAGGTCAACCCTAATTGACCCAGTTCCGGAACTCTCGAGGGCTTGGGATACCTGGTGGCGTATCTCATCCTTGAGGGACCTTATTTCCTCGCGGATTTCCTCTCGTATGTCGTCTTTTGGTTCGGTCAAGTAAACGTCTCTGTACTCCGTCAAGCGTGGAAGTATATATAATTTTACTTCAAGGATAGAAAAGGTAAAGGATGGTTTCCCTGGTTCTTCACCCACGCTTACGCTCGGGGGAAAAAATCTCCCATTATCAGCCCTGATCTAGAATCCGGGAGGTCACTTCAAGATCATCGCTAAATTCGCTGGGCTAATCGAGTTTTTCGCGGAGCCATCTAAAGCGGGGATCATCCCCTGAATCGTCTGTCTCACCTATTATCATTGCTAGACTGCGGTTGTTCTAGAAATAGGGGGGTCTTAGCGACCGAGTCCCGCGTCGCATGAGCGAACACCAGTCATAGACAATAGTCGGCAGAATGGAGATTTGCTCTGGCCTACTTGTGGGCGAAGTAGATTGTCAACGGGTCTTCCTTTGAATCGATTCTTCCGAAGCCGAACCTAACCATCTGAATAATACCGCCCACATGCTCTCCCAGCAAGTTGGTCTCGCCAAACCCCTTGGTCCTCGTCGCGTCCGGCATGACCACTTCACACGAGATGTGTTGTTCATCTGGGACCCACTGGATTAGGGGTGCTTTGAGCTCCCTGGCCTTCGCGTACTCCTGGCTGTGAAACGTTGCCTTGACCATGTTTGGATTGGTTGAATGAATTTCTACATTGAAGAGTTCCATGAGCCGCACAATCTTCGACTTCTCGGACACCTGAAGGTCGGTTCCAGATATCCAGATGCGAGCAATACCCTCGCGAGGTAGCACTTTCAACGTCCGGTTTCCAAGCGATGGAAGTTCGGGGTGAAGAGGCAGATGAGCTTCGAACGCTTGTGAGACATGATCCACGTCCATGGGGACAGGATTAGGGATGAAATTGTACCTGTGAGCTAGTTTATCGATTTCTTTTCGATTAGTAGCGTTGATGTTGTCCCAGCTCAACGTCGCGTCAACCGGACGAGCACCCATCTCGTGGACGATCTTTCGCAGCGCCTCAGGCGAGTATCCCCTCCTCCTTAGCGATGCAACAGTCGGAATTCTGGGATCATCGAATCCATCGACCAATCCATCTTCCAGCTCTTTCACCATCTCTGACTTGCTCAGCTTGAAGCCTATCATCTTCAACCGACCGTACTCGATCGCTTCAGGATACGACCAGCCCATGTGCTTGTAGAGGAAGGTCTGTCGGACCGCGTTGGTCAAGTGCTCCTTTCCGCGTATGATGTGGGTAACTCCCATGAGATGATCGTCTACCGCAGCGGAGAAGTTGTACAGCGGCCACACCCGGTACTTCGAGCCGACCCTCGGATGTGGATACTTCTCAGGATCAATTATTCTGAATGCTGGCCAATCTCGAACCGCTGGATTCGGGTGAGTTGTCTCCGTCTTGACGCGAACCACTGCTTCTCCTTCTTTCAGCCCTCCGCTGAGCATCTTGTGCCACTGTTCAAGATTCTCGGCCGGACTCTTCGACCGATGCGGACAAGCACGACCTGACTCGATTATCGCCTTGAACTGGTCAGGCTCACACGTGCAGACAAATGCGATTCCCTGTCCGAGCGCTTTCTCTGCGTACTCATAATAAATCGAGACTCTATCGCTCATGATGTACTCCTCGTCCCACTGGCAACCAAGCCATTTCATGTCACTCTCGATCTGTCCATAATACTCGAGAACAGACTTCTTCAGTCTCGGGTCCGTATCTTCAAACCGGAGGATGAATTTGCCTTTGTACATCCTCGCGTAGTCATGGGAGAGGAAGACAGCGCGGAGAGATCCAATGTGGAGCACAAAGTCGGGGTTCGGGGCAAACCGGGTCACGATCAGCGAGTACTTGTCGGCGTTTGGAAGCGGAGCCAGAGCTTTGGCATCCGCCAGTCCAGCAATGGATCCTTTCTGCGACGACATTCGATTATCTAGTTCTCGCGGACTCGAACCGATTGAGTGGTTAGAAAAGGTGCTTGTCGATGATTTCGGCTGGTCCACCTGGATCTGAGACCACCACGTTGTCTGTAATCTTGCTGAGACTCCTTCGTACTGACTTGGCAGCGTCTCGAGTAGTGTTGACAAAAACCGATGGACCAGTGTCTAGAGAGAACCATGCTGGAAGATCCTCTTCGATTCGGAGCCTTCTTACTTCTCTGATGATTTCTATGGAGAGTGGACTGAGAAGAATCAGCCCCTCTCTACCCGTCATCGTGACTGCATGTAGGTTGAGTGTATCCTCCTCAGCTAATCGTCCAATGGAATCCACGTCCTTCCGTGAAATCGCCCGTTTCATCCGTGGAAGAATACTTCGAAGGTAAGCTAGCCTGGGCTTGAAAAATGGAGACTTGACAGCGTCAGCATGAGCTCTATCCGTTTTGATCTCTGACTCTATCGGAACAATTATCGTTCTTAGTTTGATTGAGCTGGCAGATGCAAGCTCCTCCGCATAAGAACGACCGTTTCTGTTCGCGTACCAGATGGAGAAGGCTCCGGTCAAGCTCCGTGAAGCAGAGCCAGCGCCCAATCTAACAACTTCGGACAACTCTTGCGTCTTGACCTCCAGCTCCAATGCCCGTGCCGTTGCGAGTCCCAGCGCTGCGAACCCGGAGGCCGAGAAACCCAGTCCCTTACCCTTGACATCAGGGTTCCTAGACTCAATTCTTGCCTTCAAGGACCCCAAACGAGACAAATGCCGGAGACGGTTAACCACCGCCAACACTCTATCCTGTTCTTTCCGGGATGGCGGCTTGCCGTTTATCCGGATACGATCATCTGCCAACTCTCGGTTGAACGCGACTGTTGTGATTGTGGGAAGAGCTTTCATGCAGACAGATATGCTGTCGTGGAAGGGTAGTCGGAGTTTCTCGTTCCGGAGACCGTGGTATTTCACGAGCCCTTGAATCGCGTAGGCTCGCGCGGAGGCCTTCAACATACTATCCGATGACGCCTGTAGTCCGAGCGACTTTCTCCGCAGCCCCTTCAGCCACTCCAGTCTCTCCGAGAATTGTGTATCGTTCGGGACGCAGACTGTGAGCCATCGTCAGGGCTTTTACCACCTGTTCAGGTGAGACGTTAAGCTCCTTCGCGGTTGAGGGAGCTCCAATCTCTTTCAGGAAGGTTCGAATTGCTTCCCAGTTGGATCCCTGGAGGTAAGCGCACAAGATTGCGCCAACACCTGTTCTCTCACCATGTAGACTTGTTTCTCCGGCGACAATGTCGAGTGCATGGCTGAACAAGTGTTCGGACCCACTGCAGGGTCGGGAGCTTCCTGCGATGCTCATTGCTACTCCGCAGCTTATGAGTGCCTCTACTACTGTTCGGACGCCTTCGATGTTTCGCTTGAGGATTTCCTTGGCGTTCTTGGTAACAAGCTCAGCACTCATCATTGCGAGCTCGGCAGCATAGTCGCCGTAGTATTCGTTCTTCAGTTTGTGGGCGAGCTGCCAGTCCTTAACGGCTGTGAACTTGGCAACGATGTCAGCACAGCCAGCGGCCAATAGGTTGTAGGGAGAATCGGCTATAACATCAATGTCCGTAAGAATCGCCACTGGCGCTTGCGCTCTGATCGAATAAGGCCTTGAACCTCCCTTGATCGAAGCATAGGGACTCGCGATGCCGTCGTGGCTTGCAGCCGTTGGAACGCTCATGAACGGGACCTTCGACTTTGCAGAGGAGAGCTTTGCCAGATCGATATCCTTGCCTCCACCGACGCCAAGGACCAGTGAGGCCTTGACTTTTTTGATCGTCTCTACGACATGATTCGCAACTTGCTCGGTTGATTCTTTGACAATGACATGGTCGACCTTCAACCCGGCCTTTGTAACTGATTTCGCGACGGGCTCGCCTGCGAGAGGATAGGTTACGGGTCCCGATACAACAAGCGCAGTGCCAGTGAAGCCGAGTCGTGCGCAAACCTCTCCAACTCGGCCGAGAACATTCTTACCCACGATAACCTCTCGTGGAAGCTGCATGTAGTGTAGAGACTCGTCGACTTCCATGATATTCACGGGAAGAACAGGATAATCAGAGTCACAACAAGAGTCAGGGCTTCAAGCCTGAAGAACTGACGCCCGATACGTCTTGCAATGCGGCCAACGAAACTCGTGATGGTCTGAAATGTCTCTGATCCAAGAACTCGTACTTCGATCGAGAATTTCGAGAAGCCCGCAGTAGATTCTTCCATCGAAGATATCGCACGCTGAACGGTCTCCCTCGCCTTCTGCTTCAACAACCCAACGTCTAGATGGGCGCCAACCGGGTAATATCCGAGAGTAGACCTGACCAGTCCAGTCACGAGATGCGTGTCAGTTGTCATTACCTCGCCATCAGCCATTCCGATCGTTTCAAGGTCTTCCAGTATCGCCTCTCGAGTTCCTGTATGCATGTTATTCCCGTCAATGGTCAGATAGGCAACAACCTGATTTCCATTCCGCACCACCAGCGAGGAAAGCCCTCCAGGGCCAATCCCATCTTCAAGCTGAAACTCCTTTAGAGGGTCCGCAGCAGACCCTGCCCAGAATGGCGATCTGCGGGCGAGAGCCAACTGGTCCAGCACTTTGACTGAGGCCTCAACGAGCTTTCGTGCCTGTTCAGAGGTTATTGAGGTTTGATTCGACAGACTATTGTGAGCATCCGCGACAACGGCCTCCAGGCCTCGTGCTTGCGCCTCCCGTTCGACCTCAAGAGCAACCTCGGAAGGCAAGTCCTCCATGTCCAATGGCGAGAGCGTCAATGTGAGAAACGCAACGTTACCAAAGACCTGGCCGGATGCTTTAGCCTCGCCTACCACGGACCTAACCATGGCGCTAGATTCGTGAACCGTAGCACCCACAGGATATTGGGCTGCAACCTTCTCTATGACTCGCTGCACATCCTTTTGCGAAACGATGTTCAATTGATGATTTGAGATCCCATGTGGGACCTGGACGACCCCTCCTTTCGACCTTTCAAGCGAGGCTTTCAACCGAGAGGGCAGGCCTCCGCTACCGAGATCCCGATAAGGGCCCGGATGAAAATTCGAGACAACAACGCTACCAATAGCACCTTTGATGCCTGAGAAGTCAAGAATCGAGCCCTCGATTATTCCATGCGTCCCGAGCGCGCCGAGTCGATTTTCTAAAGGCTCAGGATCCGACCTTAACCAGTGCTGAAGAAACACCCTGAAGAGAGTTAGAGGAGAATCGCGAACCTCCGGAGAACCCAAACGTTCCACGTCCCGCGTGATCCTTGAGACGCCGGCAGCCGAAAGGACGATGCCCACGACGAAAGCGGTTATCCCACGTATCGCAACAGCGTTGACAAAATTTGTGAGACCGATACCAGGCCCGAATGCCGAAAGGGACAAAATCGCGAGAGTTGGAGGCAACGCCGACGCCGAGAATTTCTTCCGAGACGGGGCCGATGAAATCGAGGTAACTGTGAGAAACCGTACCGGCAAAGAAATGACCAGTACTGTGAAGAATCCGTCAACCCATAACGTTGGATTGGAAACGGCCACCCCGGCGATTGCCCCCAGCGGCAATGCCGCTATGAGCAAGAACCACGATAGGATCTCAAGTCCAATCAGCCTTCGAAAGTTCAGAACCTTGTCTCCATGAAGAATCATTGTCGAGTTTAGCGCCTCGCCAATCAGGGACGGAATCACAACCGCAACCAGCGGGAAGTAGAACGCACCTTGAATACTAATCCCCGCTAATGGAAGGGAGAGAACAGATGCGAGGACAGCCAACGTCAGCAGAACAGAAACAACTTCGGGCGTCGAGGGAAAGCCTACTCTTCGAATGAAATTGAACGCGCTAACGGTACCACCTACGCCTCCAGTCGCCTCTTGAGCCACGACGCATCCACTAGACGCGTCTCATGGCGGATACGATACTCTTCACTGGACCAGGTCCTTGTTGCTCGAGAAGGGTCCCCGTGACGATGGCGGAGGCTCCAGCCTTCGCCAAGGCCCGCGCCTGGTCCGGCGTTCGAATACCTCCTCCCACAATTACAGGAGTGTCCAAGTCGGATGAGACCTTGTGGACCATGCTCGTTTCTACCGGGTGTTCGGCTCCGCTCCCTGCTTCAAGATAGACGAATCGCATCCCGAGATATTGAGCCGCGAGGGCATATGCGGCTGCTAACTCTGGTTTGGAATATGGGATTCTGTTCGCTCTTCCGACAGAGCTCACAGCGCTCTTCGAGTCTCCCACTACCAAGTATCCTAGGGGAATCGGTTCGAGCTTGAACCGCTTGACTGACGGAGCACCCGTCGCTTGAGCGCGAATCAGAAATCGCGGAGTTGAGGAGTTGAGTAGAGACATGAAGAATATCGCATCAGCAAAACGGCTCACGCCAGCCGGCCCATTCGGAAAGAGAATAATCGGGAGATCGGTTAGCTCCTTGATCTTCTTCACAGTCCCGTCGAGTTGATCAACTGACCTGACAGTTGAGCCTCCGACCATTATCGCGGCAGTCCCCCAACTTTCGAGATCTTCCAGTGACCTCGATAGTCGTCCTGTAAACTTCTCAGGGTCGATCAATGATAAGTGAATGCAGCCTTGTTCCTTGATCGCTGAAAGGAGAGAAGCTTCGACGGGTCCCATTTTTTCCGCTTTCTATCCTGTCAATAGCTGATAGGCGACCTTCATCGCTAGAAGCGGGTGTCGCGCCATCAACCCGACTGCCTTCGTGGGACTGAAACCATTCGCCATATCAACCAGATCCTGTCCCTCCAACAAGCCTGTTATGATATTCAACTCGCTATCAGAGAATCTTTCGAACGAATCCAAGGCTCTCAAACTGTTGGATATTCGGTCTCCCCACAACTTGTCAAATCTATCTCTGTAGCGTTGCAAATTCTCCGCAGACACGTTCCCTTTGAGAGCCGAGATCGCTGCTTCTTCGCCTGCAATCTTTCCCGCGACTAAACCAGTGTGTATGCCGGCTCCCGTGAGGGGTATGACTTGGCTCGCGGCATCGCCGCATAGCATCATGTTGTCAGCAATGTAACTCTCAGCCTCTCCTCCAACTGGGACGGGGGCGGCAAGGGTCCGCTCTATCTTAGCAGATCCAAAGGCTCGCGGGTGGTTCTCGATGAACTTGTCGAGAAGCACTTTCGCTCCAGCCCCTTTCACGCCAATCCCGACATTTGCATCGCCTTTTCCCTTCGGGAACACCCAGATGTACCCAGCCGGCGCCTTTTCATGCCCAACGTAAATTTCGAGCTTTGACTCATCCTCCACAACACAATCTGTCATCGAATATTGTAAGGCTGTAATCGCTTGGTAGTTCTTTCGGAGGAAAAATCGTCTTGCCAGGATCGACCCAGTGCCATCGCATCCTATGACAATCCTCGCTCTAACCGAGCTGGACTCCCCGCCGTTTTTCGTCTGAATTTCGATTAACCCGTCTTTTCGCTCGACATTTTCCACGGACGTCTCGAATCTTGTTTCAGACCCCGCCTTCTCAGCGCGGTCAGATAGGACTCGAAGAAAAGCGGGCTTGTCAAGAATGTAGCCTTCGCCGCCCACGTTTACTTTCTTCTGTTCATCGGGGGCATAGAGAACAGCGCCGGATATGTAGTTCGATACAAACTCGCTCGAAGGCTTGAGCTCCGCGTCCACAAGAGCATCGGCGAGTACTCCCTCGGCACAAACCTTCTTCCCCGGAGAGGGTTCACGCTCTATCAGAACGGTCCTCGCGTGCGACTCCGCCGCTTTCCAAGCAGCCATTACCCCTGCAGGACCAGCTCCGATAACGGCTACATCATAAGATTCCAAAGATCCATTTTTCCTAAAACATTGACTCCGGCTTTGTCTCTAGTTGGGTCTATCGGTTGCTGGGCAGCAAGGCCAGCCTCGATTTCTATATGTTTCCTTGGCGGAATAGCCAAAGGCGTCTTCACATTGGTGTCGACTGTCGTCGTGGTCTGATTTCGCCTTTCCGTCTCCACATCGACCCGGTGAAGGAACCATAGCGAGTACATAGACAAGCCGAAGGCCGTTGTAACGATCTTTGTCGCGAAAACCAGATTGAGAGGGCTCTTGAGGTCGAAAATGCTTGCCACTTTATCGGGGTTGCACGGGAAGGGTAGGCAATTAGTCGTTAGAACTTCGAGCGCCAACCAGACCATGAAGTTATAGAAGATCTCGTAGAACGAGGCGAACGCAACCAGGGCTGTGCCGAGGAAGAGCATGTTTCGGGCTCTCGGGGAAAGCTTGAGGAAATGTTCCTTGTTGGATTCGAGGCCCGCCGCCCAGTATACGAAGCTGAAGTACGCGAACCAGGTTATGGGTTTGGCATAGAAGTAAGGAAAGATCGAGGGATCAGGCCATTCTGACTGGACAAACTGTATTCCTACCTGGGGGTTCGTTGTTGCCTGTAGCCCGTAGAATACGATGAAAGCCAGCGCTGTCAGGCCAGCTGACCAAGATAAGAAAGACCAGGGTCGTCTTTCGATGAAGGATCGGATTTCGGTCCAACGTGTGCGGCCCGGCTTCCCGTCTGTCATAGGAAACTCGTTCCCCTAATGGGCAATAGTGCCTTTAGGCTTTCGTAGAAATGAGAAATAGGGGATTTGGGAGAAACACGGTTTCTCCCTACCTCTTATTGGGCATCCTTATTGGATGACTTCGCCTGAAGCGAAGCGGTTCGAAACCCGTGTGATCTTTATCTTGATGTGATCTCCGGGTTTGGTGTTCGGTACGAAGACAACAAGACCTTCGACGCGCGCGATTCCTTCACCGCGGCGACTGATCTCCTTGATGTCGACATCGTATTCTTTGCCTTCTTCGACCGGTTTCGGTCCGAATCTGTTCGCACCTGCACCACCGCCATAGCCTCTACGTTCATAACCCATAGCATCTTCCACCTCCGTTCATCGTTTCTTCCGTTCGTTCGGTTGCTACGGGAGAAAGCAGCAGTCGTTACTAACGGCTACCGGACGATCTCCGGCCAGTCAACCTGACGATAGAAAAGGGGACGCTTCAGAATATAAACATGCTTTCATGGTCGGGGGACAAGAAACGTAATTCTCTCCTAAAACCTAGTTTGAATACCACGTGCAACAATCCGGCTCGCTATGCCTGGCATGGTGCGGATACTTCCGGTGAGTGGGCTTCCACTAATCAAACCAGGAGATGACTTGCCCAGGTTGATAGTTGAAACAGCCCGCAAAGTTGGATGGGGAATTCGAGAAAAAGATGTACTAGTTGTAGGTCAGAAAGCAGTTTCCAAGGCCGAAGGTAGACTCGTCAACCTTGGCTCTGTTCAGCCGTCAACGAAGGCGTTGGTCATCGCGAGAGAAACTGGACGAAAACCCGAGTTCGTTCAGATAGTCCTCAACGATTCAAAGAAAGTTGTTAGAGCTGACAAAATGGCTTTGATAGTCACAACAAAACATGGCTGGACGTGTCTCAACGCTGGCGTTGACAAGTCGAACGTGAAAGGCGATCAGAACTATGCATTACTTCCCACAAACCCAGACGCTTCCGCGAGGAAGATCAGAAACAGAATAAGACGCCTCACGGGCAAGAACATAGGCGTCATAGTGACCGACACTCATAGTCGACCTTTCAGATTGGGACAGGTCGAAGAGACTATCGGAATCGCTGGCCTGAAACCTCACGCTGACTATAGAGGTCAAAGAGATCTGTTTGGATATCAATTGCGTTTCAAGAACGTAGCATTGGCGGACGAGGTGGCTGGGGCGGCAGAACTCGTCATGGGTCAAGGCAGAGAGGCCATTCCTGCGGCTATTGTCCAAGGATTTACGAGAGTTCGATTCCAGAACCAAGCGAAGAGTTCTGACCTCACTGGACCCGCCCGAGAAGACCTGTTCAAGGGGACCCTGTGAAAAGACGAGGCTCGGGGTCAAAGCCGAGCAGAACCACTGACAGGGTCCGCGTCGCCTATCCCACCTCTCAGTGGGCAAAACTAGAGTCTCTGAGAGACGGGGCTGTCCGCGTCATCAACGCTCTGGCTGCATGGAGTCAAATCGCTCTGACCCATGGTAGCGTCGCCAGGGGAGACGTAGATGACAAGAGCGATGTCGACGTGTTAATTCCCTCCAATGTAAACACGCAACTCGTAGAGGCCGCCTTAGAAAACGCTGGCTTCACCATCTTTTCAAAAGAAATCGCCCAAGCTACCCCATCTCATTCTCCTAAAGCTCATATGCATTTGGACCCTGAACAGACAACATCGGTCACGGTACCGCTGACGCCTTTCCGTTCGTTAGAGCTGGAGTTCTACTCCTTTGGAGGAACAGTAACGCTCCCGCAACTAGGCCAGAAATTTCGGCGTCCAGGTTGCACCAAGAAACTGCTCCTAATCGAGCCCATTCCCGAGGGCCATTTTGAATCCCCCGTCGTTGGTAGAGAGAGCGAAGTCGCGAGATTGCTCGGAGTAAGCGTTGCAATCGTTGTCGAACGAGTACGGGTCCTAACTCGCAGAGACACTGTCGGCAGAACCGGAATGTACCTTAGGATTCCTGTCCGAGAAGGAGAGTCCTTCGATGAAGTACTTCAAACGCGTTCGGATTCAGATCCGGCGCTGCGACGAACGCTCCGAGGTAGAAGCTGAAAAAGGTAATATGAAACCCGCTTGAGCCGAGCCTAATTCCCCGACACTAAGAGAAGAGCTTCTTGAGTCTACTCGACCCCTACATCCCGTTACTCTTCTACCTCGCCGTTTGGGCTGTCATTTATGCTCTGGCAGTGCTGTTGAAGGCCGACAAGCACGGGATCATAGCCAAGCCCTACTATATCATGCTGAAAACAATAGTTTTCAACAGCTGGATAGAGAAGATAGGCAGCCGATTTCGGAGGGGCTGGCTCGCCTTCTTCGACATCGGTGCGGCAATGGGAATCGGTCTCCTAGCATTCGTCATCTACGGTTTCATCAATAACGCAGTTGGGTTGTTCAGACACAGTTCAAGCGCTGGACCGACTCTTCTGATAATTCCGCTCCCTGGTTTGACAATCGGATGGGATATCTTTCCGTACATCCTTCTAGCAATAGCCGTTCTCCTGATTCCGCACGAAGTGGCCCACGGAATAGCCAGTGTCCTTGACAAAGTTCCCCTGAAATCCTCGGGGGTCTTCATGGCCATATTCCTACCCGGGGGGTTCGTGGAAATTGACGAGGAAAATCTGGCCAAACGCAAGGCCAGAACAAAGCTGAGGGTGTTTGCGGCAGGATCATTCACCAATGTTGCTACTTGGGCACTAGTGTTGCTGCTGCTCGTGGCTTTGTTTCAGTCCTCCCCCACAGGCGTCCTTGTTACAGGATTCACGAATGGAAGCCCGGCACAAGCCCAGGGTATGCCACAGTGGTCCATAATCACTCAAGTTAACAACAATACGACCCCTGATGTTCAACACCTAGGGGCCTACTTGGCGAGTCTAGCTCCTGGAGCGGTCGTCACTGTTCATCTGAGCAATCCTTCACAGACCCTAACGGTGACCACGGGAAAGTCCGAGACTAACGCGACCAGAGCAATACTCGGGGTGCAGACCGCGAACTACGTTCCGCTCAGATACCAATTTCTACCAGTTACCTCAACATACCAGCTTCTCACTGCGTTTAGTTGGATGCAGCTTATTCTGCTTGGGGTTGCCCTGGTCAATATGCTACCTCTCTTTCCGTTTGACGGCGATCGATATCTGGATACCCTCTTGGGGGTTCTAGGACTGAAGAATACCAAGAACGTACGGACAGTCGCCAGTGTTATCTCTCTGGGTCTTTTAGGCTCCAACATAATTCTGTCCTACATCTTGTTCGGTACAATATTTCCGAGATAGATCCGATGGATCTCAGATCCTGTACAGTGTGCAAGCGCAACCCTGGTTATTTTCGACGAGAGTATGAGGGGACGACTCTATGCAAGAGCTGCTTTAGAGATTCGTTAGAACGGAAAGTTCGTCGAACCATCAGTCACTGGGATATGTTCAGCCCCGATGACCATGTTGCTGTGGCAGTGTCGGGAGGCAAGGACAGCCTCACACTTCTCATGATTCTCCACAAGCTCGAGATGCGATTCCCCCGCACCCGTATTACCGCGGTCACCGTTGATGAAGGCATTGCGGGCTATCGAGAGGAGGCAGTTGATCTTGCGACGAAGTACTGTAAAGATCTCGGGATTGAGCATGAGGTCGTTTCGTTCGAAGATCTCTACGGGTACGGGCTAGATGACTTTCTGAAGAGCAAGCAGGAGAGGATGACCGCTTGTTCCTACTGCGGTGTTTTTCGCAGAAAGGCCATCAACCTAGCTGCAAGGAAAGTGGGAGCAAACAAAATTGCGACAGCCCACAATCTTGATGATATTGTGCAGACCTACATGCTGAACTTGTTCCAAGGCGATGCTGAGCGATTCGTCCGGTTCAGCCCAGTTCTCAAAGATCCCCGCGGCCTCTTCCTAACCCGGGTGAAGCCGCTGTGCGAGATTCCTGAGAGAGAGATTGTCATGTACGGCTATGCTGAGGACCTGCAGTTTCAAACAGCCTCTTGTCCCTACATGACCGAAGCTTTGCGAAACGAACTCCGCTCCGTTCTGAACAAACTGGAACTGGCTCATCCAGGTGTAACATTCTCTGCTTACCGGGCGATGCTCCGGCTTCGAACCCTCGCCGAACCAAATCTCGCGCCATCTCATCTGCAACCTTGCAAGTCCTGCGGAGAGCCAACGACATTCGAAATATGCGAGGCGTGCAAGATGCAGGGGATAAACTCAGTCATTCCTGAGCTTCCTGCTTAGAGCGGGATTTCTAGAATTGGAAGCAGCTCAGTAAGGACCCGGTATGTAAAACCCCAGACGATCTTTCCTTCGACAACAAAGGACTCCACACTCCAAGGTTGGTTTCTGATTGTAATTTCGCTCATTTTCTTCGTGGAAGGTAGATGTGCTAGGTTCGCCCAGAAAGAGCTGGCAATTTCCGAACCGATACTGATCCTAGGCATTATCCTCAAACCGTAGACCCAGGGCTGAACCCTCATTTCCATTCGCCTCATAGGATGACCGACCGAGAGGCTGCCGAGTTCCACACCGACTTCTTCGAGCTTGATTCCAACTTCTTCATCGACCTCCCGATGAAGGGCGGTTCTAGGCGTTTCGGCGCCTTGTTTGACTCGACCGCCTGGGAGTCCAATCTGGCCCGACCACGGGTCCCCCTCTCTTTCCGCCCTCTGTACTAGGAGTGTCTGCAGCCCTCTTCCAAGCTCGTCCCAGAGAAGAATCGCAACCACAGCCTCAACGTGGTCCCCGTCGTTTGATCGATTAATTGACCCGAGTTTGTTCTTTAGATTGAGGAGGTTTGGACTCAGGTCTGGGTGGGGCAAAAGCCTAGCACACTGTAGTTGCTGCTTCATTCATTGACGGTAAGGAGAGTTCGGCATGGGTCTGTGTCCCTAGGGATTCTAGAAGGCGATCGGTCGTTCCTCTCGCGGTTTGCCACCGGCCTCTTCAGCAATGATCTGGTATTTTGCCTTGACGAGTTCCATGAAGGGTCCCAGATCCTTTGAAGACTGGAAGGCGAAACCTGCCCAGCTCCGCTTCCTGATCTCGTCACGCAATCGCCAGTCAATTGTCTGGTTTTCGGTGAGACGGAGCCTCGACTTGAAGTCGGT
>Ga0137378_10000874_pt1 | contig 24649 bp, 29 predicted proteins | sample SagtaG_21_FD_104813 | JGI IMG/M metagenome (GOLD analysis project Ga0137378, IMG submission 104813) | Vadose zone soil microbial communities from Sagehorn Ranch, Mendocino, California, USA - Sage2_L_60_16 metaG | ecosystem: Environmental > Terrestrial > Soil > Vadose zone | place: USA... | reverse complement strand
GCTGTCAGCATCATTTTCGTTCCGTGGGCACATGTCGATTTTACCGGAGTCACTTATGCCATCATCTCTGGGGCGATCACCTCAGGCCTTGGTTACGTGATTTGGTACAGCGCACTACCGGGCTTGACAGCTACCAGCGCCGCTTCTGTCCAACTTAGTGTCCCGGTTGTGGCTGCCACGGGCGGAATACTCTTGCTAAGTGAACTCGTTACCCTGCGCTATGTGCTCGCGTCAATCTCGGTGCTTGGCGGGATCGCGCTCGTCGTAGTAACTCCGCATTCCCAAGATAGAATGTCAAACCCCTAGAACCCACCTCATAAACAGGTTTGTGTCGGTTCAGTTATTATCTGGTTCCTTGATTTTCATAAGACAATCCGCAACGCCAGCGCGGCGATTGCCAGCAAGAGAAAAATGATCGCTAGGCCGAACGAGTGATCATGCGCTCGGAGGTGCGTGATGATGGCGCCGATGAAAAACAACGTAAGGCCGATAGCAGCCGCTATCCCGATGGCTGGCACGCCGATGCCGACCAGCAGCCCGAGCGCCCCTGCTGCTTTGAGGATGCCCAAAATGGTAATCCATGATTCCGGTACACCCACCTTCTGCATGTTGATGAGGATTTGCTTGTAGCGGATGAAATCGAGCGTGGCCGAGAAGATGTTAGCAGCAGCGGCCAGGAGAGTGACAATGAGGTAGGCGGCAAACATGAGGAACTCCAATAATTATTTCGCGATGCCCACGATTTTGTTGATATGTTTCTTTTGCTCGATGGCATCGAGCATGAATGCTGCAACCGCTTTGCGGGCCAGACTGAAACCCATCCTGGGCGCGGCACCCTCCCGGCTTCGATAGGTGAGGTAGTCTTCCTCAGTGAGACGAGGAGGACGGGCGATTGTCCAGTCGAGCTCGCTACCTTGCACGATTTCTTCCATTGCCAACGAATCGCGCATATGGTTTCGAAGGATAAAACTGACGATTCGATTGGGAACACCGGGGAAATGTGCTGCAGCCGAAAGAATGACGAGCCGTTTCACTCCTGAACGCTGCATTGCTCGAGTAGTCGCAAGTGCGCTGTCGTGAAGAAGTGAGCTCGGTTTGAAAACCTCGCGCGGTCCTAGTGCGGAAAGGACTGCATCGTGATTTTGCATTGTATCAAACAGTTGGTTCTCGTCCATCACATTCCCCTTGAGCACGGTAAGTCGCTCATTTTTTAAGGTGACGCTTTCAGGCGAACGAACAAACGCGGTGACATCATACCCTCTCACAAGAGCTTGCTTAACAATCTCCCGTCCAACGCGGCCCGTTGCTCCTATGACAAATAGTTTCATAATCGATTCCTTGCTATTACGATTCTTGTTGGTTCAATTGGTGTTTCGTTCGCAGAACGCTCTGTTTGCCGGCGAAATGATGATGCGACCTCTGAATCAGATCCATTGCCGGCTGCAAATCCTCTCCATCATTCACAATGAAGGTGACGTATCCTGCTTCCGGCGCCCAGCGGTGCGGGCGTGCTCTACCTTCCGCAAGAACCCGCTCCTGATCGTCTTTCGACAATCGAATATCGCAGTGGCCGCGGCCATGAATATGCATGAACATTGTCCGTCCGACGAAAAAGGCGTCTTCGTGGATTCCAGCATTCTGTCGCTCGGTTACAGCCGGCAAGCTGAGAATCCTGCGCCGTAATTCCTGATTAAGTTCTGATGTCGATTTCATAACTGTTCCTTTTGTTGCAATCATATTTCTAATCCAATGTCTGCGGTAATTTTGGCTTCTCAATTCAGAACGGAGTTAGCCAAGCGAGCGACATGCACGGCATGGGCGCGCTAGTAACAGAGAGCGCGATGTGAGCGCGGCCAATGATTTGCACAGATTCAAAGAAAATGGATTCTGTGTAATTGATCTGTGACGGTCTCTGTTAATCCGTAAACGTTATGCCGCGTTGTCCCTGGGCTACGACCGAACCAGCCATCAGTTATCACGATCAGGAATGGGGCGTCCCTGTGCACGATGACCGGCTGCTCTTCGAATTTCTCATCCTCGAAGGCGCGCAGGCAGGGCTGAGTTGGAACACTATTTTAAGGAAACGGGAGAACTATCGGAAGGCGTTCGATGGATTCCGACCGGAGAAGATCGCACGCTACGGCACGGGCGACATGCAGCGACTACTCGGCGACGCCGGGATTGTGCGCAACCGATTGAAAATCGCGGCCACAATCGAGAACGCAAAGATGTTTCTCGCCGTGCGCAAAGAATTCCGGTCTTTCGACGCTTACATGTGGAGCTTCGTCGGCGGCAAACCAATCCAGAATCGTTGGCGTACCATGGCTGAGGTGCCTGCGCGCACAGCGGAATCCGATGCGATGAGCCGCGATCTGCTGCGACGCGGATTCAAATTCGTCGGCTCCACGATTTGCTACGCGTTGATGCAAGCGACCGGCATGGTCAACGATCACCTCGTGACATGTCCGCGACGTACGGAACTCGGTGGTGTATAGCGCCGGCGCCGAAGCAAGCCGCTAAACAAAAAGAAAGGCAAGAACTCATGAACTGCAGAAAAAACGTCCTGCTTTAATGCGGTCCTCGCAGCTGCTTTGAAGAATCAGAACGCGCCCTAATCGGAAAAAGAGGATGAAAGTGATGTTGTGGTTAGTAAGATTTTAAAAGATGGTCAATTCGACGGTACGGGGCAGATCCATATATTTTCCCCGCTAACGATTTTCGAGCAATCCACTTCTATCTGGAAAAGTGCTCGTCGAACACAATATTACCGAATGTTTATGATTCCGCGTGCTATCGCCCGTCCGCGCGCACCGCACGTGTCCAGCGCTTTGATCGCCTGCGCGCTTCCGATTGTGATCCTGTGCAGCGGCAGGCTGCTGGCAATTTATCTCGAGGAAAAGACGATTCATGCGACCGCTCCCAAAGATTTCTTTATTAAGAATCAGGGACTTGCATTCGAGCGCGCTGCGGCGCGCGCGCCGGATATCCTGCTCCTTTATGGCAGCTCCGAATTGAGCGATCCTATTCCCAACAGAGCATCTGATTTCTTTTCCAGTGAGCCTACTGGATTTCAGGTGTGTCCTGTAGGGAGGGCAGGCACTACGTCACTGATTATTTTACAAAAACTCGGTGCACTGAGCTCTGAGTTGCGCGGCCGGAAAGTTGCGATCTCGCTGTCACCGAGCTGGTTTTTAAGGCGTGCCATCAGGCCGGATTTTTATGCCGGAAGCTTCTCGCTACCGGCGGCCAGCCACATTCTTTTTGGCGATGCCCTTGATCTGAACCTGAAGACTGAGATCGCAAGGCGAATGCTGCAGTTCCCCGACACGCTACCAAAGGGTGGCCTCCTCCAGCTTGCTGCTACCTGCCTCGCTTCTGACCGTCCACTGGACCGGATGGTGCTGATGGCTATCTGGCCGTTGGGAAAGTTGCAGAACATAGCACTCGATTTGCAAGACCACTTTGAAGCGCTCGTTTACATTTTGGGTGGCGGTAAACCGATCCCACATTGGTTACGGCTGTTCTCTTTGCACAAACCGCATTCGCCTAACGCTCCGAGTCACGATGGCCACCGATCCGTGACGACCGAGCCTCGCAGTGCAATTCGATCGGCCGGCGATGCGGCGTTTCGCGCGCGGGTCGCGGCTGCAAGTGAATGGATCGATTTGGAGCTATTGTTTCGCACACTTAGAGAGCTCCGAGCGCAACCGCTCATTCTAAGCATGCCGATTGACGCTTATGCCGCGAGGGGCGTCTCACGATCGGCTCGCCAAGTCTATTACGACAAGATGCGCGAGCTTGCCCAGCGATATCACTTCCGGGTAATTGAGTTTGAAGACCATGATGCCGACCCGGCTTTTCTAATTGCCCGTCGTGAGCATCCCACATCAAAAGGGTGGATGTATTACAACCGAGCGCTCGACGATTTCTTTCATAAGGCTAAATGATACTTGTTCCGAAGCATTGAAAGACGACAAAGACAATATCCAGTTCAGCGCGGTGGAAGATCATGGTGGGATATTGACCATTCGTGGCGGCGGCGCCCGTAGGGATTGGAATGGTATTCATTATAAACAGGGCATGTCACGCAAGAACGTCGGAACGACAAGCCTGTCAGCGAACATCGCTACGATCCCACCCGGCGGCGTCGCGTACGCCCATATTCACGTCGATTTCGAAGTGATCCTTTACATCATCGAAGGAAAAGTGCGCCACGAATTTGGATCCGGCCTTAAGCAGGTCATTGAGAACGAAGCCGGCGATTTCATTTACATTAAGCCCGGCGTGCCACACGAAGTCTTTAACATGAGCGACACCGAACCAGTCGTCGCCTTTGTCGCCCGCTCCTCCGCCGATGAGTGGGACTGCATCATTCCCTACGACCACAATCAGCCGGAATGACCCTCACTTTGAAAAAGACCGTATGTCCGCCGCGCGCAGCGATGATGTCGATCGAGGAAATACGGCGATGTTTTCCGGCGCTCGCACGCACTCATAACGGTTATCCAGTTGCCTATTTCGACGGGCCAGGCGGCACTCAAGTGCCACGAATCGCGGTGGAGGCAATGAACGATTATCTTTATCACCATAACGCCAATACCCATTGGGCGTATCCAACAAGCGAGGAGACCGACGCGATCATCGACTCAGCCCGGCGCGTGCTGGCTGATTTCCTGAACGCAAGACAGACCGAAATCGTGTTCGGCGCTAACATGACGACATTAACCTTTCACCTCGCCCGCGCTCTCGGTCGCAGATACGAACGCAACGACGAGATTTTGGTCACCGAGCTTGACCATCACGCCAATATCGCACCCTGGCAGCTTCTCGAGAAGGAATGCGGCGTGAAGGTGCGAATGGTGAAAATGATTCCTGAAACCGGAGAGCTCGATTGGGACGACTTTTCCGGGCAATTAAACGAAGACACGAAGCTGGTGGCGATCGGCGCGGCATCGAACGCTCTCGGTACGATCAGCGATGTGCGGCGCGCCGGGCGAATGGCACACTCGTTAGGCGCGCAAATCTTTGTCGACGCTGTCCATTACGCTCCGCATCAATTGATCGATGTGCGCGATTGGGATTGCGACTTCCTCGCTTGCTCCGCCTATAAGTTTTATGGCCCGCACATCGGAATTCTGTACGGCCGGCATGACCTGCTTCGCTCGCTTGATTTTCCGAAACTGATCCCGGCACCCGATTCAGCGCCGGAACGGGCTGAGACTGGCACGCAGAATCATGAAGGAATCGCAGGCGCAGCAGCGGCTGTCGATTTTCTCGCCTCGCTCGCTCCAGGCGCGACGCGGCGCGAACGCCTGCGCGCTGCGTTCCAGCAACTACACGAGCGCGGCGATGCATTAATCATGCAACTTTGGACTGGACTGCAGGAAATAAAGGGTGTCCGCCTCTATGGACCGCCACCTGGCACAGAGCGCACACCAACGATCGCATTCACTGTGAACGGCGTGCCGTCAATAAAGGTAACGAAAAAATTGGCGGAACGCGGAGTATTCCTTTCACACGGCGACTTCTACGCGATGACAGTGGTGGAGCGATTGTGCCAAACTCCGCACGGACTCGTCCGCGCGGGTTGTGCCTGTTATACCACGCCGGAAGAAGTGGACCGGTTGCTAGCCTGTGTGCGCGGCCTGTAGCTGTTCTCGCATACTTGTCGAAGGCGTGCCTCACCAACTCTTCAATATGAGCGACACCCAACTTGTCGTCGCCTTCGTAGCCTGCTCATCCGCAGACGAATGGGACAACATCATTCCTTACAATCGAAATCAGTCTAGTCCGCCGTGAAGCGGGTTGCTTCTTCCACGGTGCCGGACAGTTGCTCGTAAAATTCTCCAGTCCAAAAGGACTTTCCAAGACGATTTCAGAGAGAGAAGGCCTCGTCGCAAAGCGCGAAGGGACCCATCAATAAACTAAAGAAAGGTACTATGGAAGAAGAACGTAATCCGAATGAACCGATCAAGCCTGCGGCTCCTGGACAACAAGGCGGCCAACAGGGAGATCGCGACAAAGAGAAGGAACGTGAGAAACAGGGCGGTGGCGGCCAGCCGGGTGGCGGTCAACCGGGCGGCGGTCAGCAAGGCGGCGGACAATAAGCCCTGCGTCGTGAATTAATAGGCGGCGGGAGGCGGCTCCCGCCGTTTTTCTTGTGCGCGTACGGCTGGCGAAGCTGGGCTGTTTTCTTCCCGCATTTATCCTCCGCTGATGGGTGAGACAATATTAATCCTTACGACCGCAATCAGTCGGCCTGAGATCTCGTAAGCCGCGCGCGGAATGTCAAATGGCCTGTTCGCGAAAACTTTCGAAGTTGGGGGCGATTCATTTCCCTTCGTGATTATCCCTCCGTAAACCCCGGAGTCGCGCTTGCCTGGAGTAAATTGCTTCCGCCGGCACCCGTCGTAGACCGCTCGTCAAGCCGACCTTCGATAGAATCCAGATCAACCATTTTGTCGGGTCCCACTCCCACGGCTTCACGCCGTTTCGATAGTCGTGTTGAAATTCGTGGTGATAATTGTGATAACCTTCGCCGAAGGTAAACAGCGCCATCAGGAATGAATCGCGCGCGCTGCATCGCGTCGAATACGGCTGCCGCCCAATGGTGTGGCAGGCCGAGTTGATCAGGAATGTGCCGTGTTGGAGCACGACAACTTTTGCGACGCCGCCGATGAGAAAACCACCGAGAGCGCCGACCCAGCCGTCCCACACGAACCCGGCCAGCGCCGGCAGGACGAAGCTGACCACGACGGCGAGGAGATGAATATGTCGATGTTGCCACATGACCAACGGATCTTTTTTTAGATCGGCGACGTTATCAAACGGCGGTTCGGGCCAGAGCTTGAACAACAACCAGCCGATGTGAGCGTGGAAAAACCCTTTGCTGATGTCGTACGGGTCTTCGTCGTGATCGACATGTTTATGATGGCGTCGATGATCGCTCGCCCACATCAGGACAGAATTCTCAAACGCAGCAGCGCCGAAGATGAGCGTGAACAGGCGCACCGGCAGTCTGGCCCGGAAAGTCATGTGCGAAAACAGACGGTGATAACCGAGCGTGATGCTGAAGCCGGTCGCGCCCAATAACACCGCGAACAGGGCGAGTTGGAACCAATCAACGCCGAAATACCATAGGTACAACGGCACCGCGGTGAGTGTGAGAACAAACGTGCCGATCAGGAACGAGCTTGTCGTCCAATTGATGCGGTCTGTCGGAATGCGGAAAATCAAGGAGAACAAGTTTGAAGAGGATCACCGGCTCATTGTTGTCGGTCGTCCGAGAACAACGTCCTCTTTTGTCCAGGTATGAATGCTGCCGCAGTGCGCGCAGGTGAATTTTTGTGTTTTCATTCTGGCCGTCCGCCAGAGTTTTTCCTCTATTGTCCTTCCCGTATCGGTCAGCTTTGAAGTGGAAGGACAGCGCACGAGCAAGCTTTTGATGTTGGGACCGGCCTTTGGTTTCGGCCGTCGCGGTGGATCGAAAAAGAATCGCGTCGCCATGTTAGAGCCGATAAACGATGCGAGCTTTGGCGGTGTCGTATGGCGACATCTCCATTTTTACTCGATCACCGATCGTCAGACGAATAAAGCGTTTGCGCATTTTGCCGGAGATATGCGCAAGAACGAGATGTTCGTTAGCGAGTGCGACCCGAAACATGGTCCCGGGGAGCACCGTCATAATCGTACCCTCCAGTTCGATGGCTTTTTCGGAGTCCATAGTGTCGATTCTCGGCGAATTGCGAACAGCGCGGCCCCGAAACCTTCCGGGGCCGGCTGCTGAATCAATGCTATCGGCGATTGCCCGAGAAGGAACGCCGCGCGCCGTAAGAACGTGGACGTTCCTCGCGCGGACGCGCTTCGTTCACAGTTAACGCGCGGCCGTTGAGTTCGTGGCCGTTGACCGCTGCCATCGCGGCATTGGCTTGTGCGCCATCGTTCATGGTGACGAACGCGAACCCGCGCGATTTGCCAGTCATCCGGTCCATCATCAGACGGACTTCGTTGACAGCGCCGTGTTGTTCGAACAGATCCTGAAGATCGTTCTCGGTTGTCTCAAAAGAGAGATTACCTACGTACAGTTTCATTGTGTTTTGAATTTGGAAAAACTACCGATCTACAGAGCCGTTCCCGGGAATCGGGTTTCAAACCACCAATGAGCGACGCTCACCTGACGATCTACCGTGCAGTGAAGTTAAACAGAGTAATCCAATAAGGGCGGAGTATCGCCCAGGTTGGGCGAAACGCAAACGATTATTTCACTCGCCTAAAACGACATAGGATTCACTGGATCGAACCGAGTCTTGCCGCTCGGTCGGGCCTTTGTCAGGATCGCAGAATGAAGCATCTTCTTCTGGCCTGTCTCTTTCCGATGGCGTTAACAGCTCAGACCATGCAGCAGCTGACTGAACACTTGGGTAAAACTGTGCTGTACGGCGACATTGCTCTTTCTCCCGACGGCAAACATGTCGCATGGGTGCAATCCACGGCCGTGACAACATCAAAGCACACCTACATTCGTGAAACATCCGGAAGTGCGTCGGCGGCGATGGTTAACATCCCCAGAGCCGGCGAAAGGACAGACTTCGATCCCGCCTGGGCCCCCGATTCCAAGACGCTCGCAGTTTTTTCCAGCGCGGGCGAGAAAGAGCAGCGGCAACTCTGGACGGTAAATGCCGATGGTTCCAATCCTACAAAAATTACAAGCCTGAAAGGATACGCAGCCCGTCCACATTGGTCGCACGATGGGAAACAAATTGCTTTCCTCTATATCGAAGGCGCGAGTGGCGGCGGCCCGTTAATGGCCGCACCTGCCACGACTGGCGTCATCGACAGAGCGATTCATAATCAGCGGATTGCTGTTTTCGACGTCGCTAGCGGCCAGTTACGCCAGGTTTCACCAGAGAATCTTCACATCTACGATTACGATTGGGCGCCAGACGACAAGATGTTCGTCGCAACCGCGGCGCCGGGGCCAGGCGACAACAATTGGTGGATCGCGCAGATTTACACGATCGACATTGCGAAGGGTAACGCCGCATCCATCTACAAGCCTTCTCTTCAGGTCGCAGTTACGCGCTGGTCGCCGGATGGCAAGTCGATCGCGTTTATCGAAGGGTTGATGAGCGATGAAGGATTTCACGGCGGCGATTTATTTACGATCGCTGCCGACGGCCGCAACGTGCAGAATCGTACGCGAGGTCGTAAAAGTTCGATCAGCTCACTTTTCTGCCTCGCGCCGGATCGCATTCTTTTTACAGAGATAGTCGGAGGCGCAAGTGCGATCTCTGAATTGGCACTCGCCAATAATTCGGTGCGGACGATTTGGAAAGGCGCGGAGCATCTTTACGCGTTCGGTAATTTTCCGAACTTCGCTGTTTCCAAGGACGGCAAATTCGCGGGTGCAGAACGCAGCAGTTTTGAAACGCCTCCCGAGATCTGGGCCGGACCGATCGGTGATTGGCATCAGCTGACCGGCAACAACTCAGGTCTAACCGCATCCTGGGGCAAAGCCGACAATCTTGAGTGGACGAACGAGGGCTTCAATATTCAAGGCTGGCTTCTGTCGCCGGCGAAAGTGGAGTCCGGCAAGAAATATCCCTTAGTCGTTCTCATCCATGGCGGACCTTCAAGCGCGGAAATACCCGACTGGCCCGCTTCATTTGGGATGTCGAGAGCCATCATCGCAGCGCTTTCGTCACGAGGTTATTACGCGCTGATGCCGAATCCTCGCGGAAGTTACGGTCAGGGAGAGGATTTTACTCGCGCCAACGTTAAAGATTTTGGCGGCGGCGATCTGCGCGACATGCTCGCCGGAGTGGATGCTGCGATAAAAAAACATCCGATTGATTCTGCGCGGCTCGGCGTGACTGGGTGGAGTTACGGTGGATTCATGACCATGTGGACGGTCACGCAGACCAATCGATTTCGTGCAGCAGTCGCCGGCGCCGGCATTGCCAATTGGCAAAGTTACTATGGCCAAAACTTGATCGATCAATGGATGATTCCGTTCTTCGGCGCATCAGTTTACGACGATCCCGCCGTTTACGAGAAGAGTTCGCCGATTCACTTCATCACGAATGTGAAGACCCCTACCCTCGTCATTGTCGGCGAACGCGATGCGGAATGTCCTGCGTCGCAGTCCTACGAATTCTGGCACGCGTTGAAGACGCTCGGTGTGCCGACACAGCTGATCATTTATCCGGGGGAAGGCCATCTCTTCATCAAGCCTGACAACCAGGCCGACCGAATGGATAAGACAGTCGGATGGTTCGACAAATATTTGCGCTAACTTCCTTTCACGTTCCCTGTTCCTCCCCGTCCTCGGGCTTAAGTTTTCTTGATTCACTGAACGATTTTCGTGTATTTTGATCCTTCGTAACAGCATCATGAGACAAGCACGAAAAGTTATCTTCATCAGCGCGCTCTGCCTGACCGCTACCTGCATTGTTACGGTACAGGCTGGCAGCGAAAAGAGTGTCACTGCCACTCAGGTCAACGGCACCTGGCAAAGGAAAGGCGGTGAATTTAAAATCTGGGCGCTCGGCCAACAGCGTCTTCAGATCGAATTTTCGGGCGTTTACGAATACAAAACGCCGCAAGGCCCAACAGCCAATACCGGCGAAGGCAGCGGCATCGCGACCATTGAAGGCGACACCGCCATCTTCAAGCCAGAGGGCGCGGAAGAGGAATGCCGGATCACCCTAAAATTCACCGGCGGCAAACTTGCAGTCACCCAAACCAGCGTTTGCGGGTTTGGCAACAACGTGACCGCCGCAGGCACTTACAAAAAAGTTTCCACTAAGAAACCAAAGTTCGACTCCGACTGACGTCTGCTTGCCGCGCGGTAGGTCACGAAGTCAGGTTAAATGTTGAGCGCCTGCCGCGCCGCAGCCAAGCGAAGGCGGGGTTGCATCGATTGCGAAGCGGCTCTTGTTTTGCCGGTCTCGTCACTCGCTTGCCAAGCCGGAGCCTTTGGCGAAGGCTGTCACCTGTCGTTTTTGCTTCTTCAAATTTATGCCTAAGTACCTTGTCATTAGCACGAGCGGCAATCCCGACAGTAACAGCCGCCGGATGGGCCGCGTCGCGCTCGCGCAACTGCAGAAGCGAAAAGTCGACTGCGATTGGATCGACATCCGCGAACTGGACCTGCCGCTGTGCGACGCGGATAAATGTTATGGGATACCCAGCTCAAGAAAACTGAGCTCGGCGATTGAACACGCCGACGGCATTCTCGTTGCCGCGCCAGTGTATAATTATGATGTCGCCGCCGCGGCTAAGAACATGATCGAGCTTAGCGGGAACGCGTGGGAAGACAAAATCGTCGGCTTTCTTTGCGCTGCCGGAGGCACAGCCAGCTACATGTCGGTCATGGCTTATGCTAACAGCCTCATGCTCGATTTTCGTTGCGTGATTATTCCGCAGTTCGCCTTTGCCACGGCCGACGCTTTCGACGGCGACCGCATCACCGACAAAAAAATTACCCAGCGAATCGAGCAAGTCGTCGACGAATTGGTCCGCTTCACCAAAGCGCTCCGCGGCTAGCCTGCGCAGATTTCAGCGCTTCAGTTTCTCAGCGTCTCAGCTTTTTGGTTCCGGGGCCACTCGCAACACAATCTTGCCGCGCGTGTGCCGCGTCTCGATTTGCTGATGCGCTTTCGCAGCTTCGGCTAATGGAAAAGTTTGCGACACGATTGGCATGATCTTGTTCGCCTCAATCAACTTCGTCAGCTCATCGAGCACTTTTGCATCGGGATGCGCCATCAGTCCGGAACAGCGAATTGCGCGTTTCTCGCATTCGGCGGGATCAGGGTCGCCGGTAATCGAAACGATCACGCCGCCTTTCTTCACCACGCCGTACGACGCAGGAAGTGTATCTGCACGAACACAGTTCAGGACAACATCGACATCTTTCACGACGTCTTGGAACTTCGTCGTCTCGTAATCGATGGGTTGATCGACGCCAAGTTGCTTCAGCAAATCTTGGTTCGTCGCCGAACCAGTTGCGATCACCTTCGCGCCGCGCGCTTTCGCAATTTGCACCGCAAAAGAGCCGACCCCGCCGGACCCGCCATGAATCAGCACGGTCTGTCCCTTGTCGATCTTCGCCGTATCGATGAGCGCTTGCCACGCTGTCGTCGCCGCCAGTGGCACGGCGGCGGCCTTTTCGAAGTCAATGTTCTTCGGCTTGAGCGCCATCTCTCCCTCTTTCGCAGTCGCAAACTCGGCGTAACCGCCGCCGCGCATGATCGACAGGTAAGCGTAAACCGCATCGCCAGCTTTGAACTTCGTGACGTTGGCTCCGGTTTTTTCAACAACGCCCGCGATGTCATAACCGATGATCATCGGTCGTTTGTCGAATCCCCTCCTCGACAGCATCCCCTGCCTCACGTACGCATCGACCGGATTCACCCCGGCCGCAATCACACGGACAAGGACCTCGTCATCTCTAGGCTCCGGCCGCGGCACCTCCTGCAATTTTAATGTTTCCGGCCCGCCGTACTCGCGCAACACCACCGCCTTCATCAGTGGCCCTGTCGCGGCACGCACAGAAAAAACGGCGACAGCCGCAAATGCAATCACCGTCAGCGGTCGTAAAATTCGCATGCGTCCAGCCTCTCCGGCGCGCCTGTTTAAGGCGAGCGAAAAAATCACGTCAGTTTTTTTGCAAACGCAAGATTTGACCACAGAGAACACGGAGCACGCAGAGAAATAAATTCAGTTTGCCTCCGTCAACTCTGTGCCTCTGCGGTGAAGAATCCGTCTGATCGTTTGGACTTCCTTCTTTCCTGCGTTCCTTAGAGATGAATGCAAATCAAAGCTCAAGAAGAAATCTGGCCGCTCAAGGAACCGTTCCGGATTTCGCGCGGCAGCCGCACGGAGGCACGCGTCATCGTTGTGACCGTCACGGACGGCAAACACACCGGACGTGGCGAAGGTGCACCTTTGGCGCGCTACGGCCAAAGTGTTGATTCGGTGTTGGCGCAGATCGAATCGATGAAGAGAGAGAAAAATTTGGATCGACGTCAGCTGCAAAAACTGCTGCCAGCAGGTGCAGCGCGAAATGCGTTAGACTGCGCGCTGTGGGACCTGGAAGCGAAAATTTCCGGCAAACGCGTCTGGGAACTAGCGAACATTCCGAGTGTCGCTGAAGTCGAAACGTCGTTCACGATCAGTCTCGATACGCCCGAGAAAATGGCCGCCTCCGCGCAAGGCTACGGCGTGCCAGGGCCGCTGAAGTTGAAGCTCGGCGGTGACAAACTGGACCTCCCGCGGGTCGAAGCCGTGCGCGAGGTCGCGCCGAATGCGCGACTTCTGATCGACGCGAACGAATCGTGGTCGCCTGAGCTTTATCGGAAAATTGTTCCGGCACTGAAAGAATTAGCCGTTCGGCTGATTGAACAACCGTTTCCCGCCGACGCCGATGAAATCCTCGAAACTCTCGATCATTCGGTACCGGTCTGCGCCGATGAAAGTTGCCACACCAACGTCGATCTTCCGCGTCTGAAGAATCGCTACGAAGCGATCAACGTGAAGCTCGACAAAACCGGAGGCCTAAGCGAAGCGCTACGCTTGTGCGAGCGCGCCCGCGAAAGCCGCTTCAAATTACTGATCGGTTGCATGGTCTGCACGTCGTTAGGCATCGCTCCCGCTCGCCTGCTCGCAAGCGCGGCCAATTACGTAGACCTCGATGGTCCGCTGCTTCTCGTCCGCGACCGCGACCACGGACTCGCGTATCGCAATGGCAAGATCGAGATGCCGTCTCGTGAACTTTGGGGCTAAAGCGTAAGTCGGCGTGAAATGTCAATCGGTCAGACGCGGACACCCTCCGGTTGCGGGCTTACGCTTTTTCACGCAGCCATTTATTTTTGATTGTAAGATGACACGCGAAGCACGCGAATCGTTACCGGTTTGCCGTCGCGGCGAATATTCCGTTTTTCAATCTCGAACTCGATGATAGACGCTGTCGTGAGCGTGCCGCCGCCATTCTCCTGATACTCGATCTTGTAATGATTCCCTTTCGACTCGCGTACGCGGTAGCGCATGAATCCTTCCTTACTTTCCGGCGTGGGAGATCTCGTCCACTCTCCATCCGGTTTCACGTCGTCGGTGTTGAACTGGTTCCCATTTTTCTCGACCGCATCCAGATTGATTTCTGTCACCATCGGGCTTTCCGAATCCGAAATCCAGCAATCGATCATATTGAAAACTTTCGGGTGAATCTTCAGCGCGGAAGTCTTTCCTGCAGCAGCCGGCGCGGTTTCCGGGTTTGAGTTAACCGGATGGAGCGAATCGACGATCTTTTGAAACTCGGCGAGAGTGATTCCAGCCGCCGAGAAACCATGAAAGCGCCCGAGAATCGGATGCCCTTGCGGATCTTTTGCTTTTTCCGCCTTCATGTTTTCGTCCTCTACCCAATTGGTGAGGATCTCGATCTTGCGGCCTTCTTTTCCTTTCGGCCGGTAGATTAGATACATTGGGCCGAGCGGCGTTTTGATTTCCGTTTCCTCCGCGTTCTCCTCGTCGGGCATAATATTCCGGTCACCGATGCCTTCGCGTGCCGATTCGATCGAGAATGTCGCTCCGCGCTGCGGGTCATTGCTGTAGACGATCGAATAGAGCGGCAACTGATGCTTCATGTCGTCGAACTCCTCGTGCAGCTCGTCAAAAGTGATGTCGACTCGCTGCAATCGAAAACCCTCCGGTAGATGCGAAGGAACAAAACAGATGATCTCCAGCTTCCTTAAATCATCCAACGTAACCTCCGGCGTGGCGCGGACCGCGGAGAGGGACAATACGAACGCGCACAGAACAAACCTCGACGTTCGTTTAATGCGATTGCGACTCATCACTCTGCCAATCTGATCGATTCGATCATCTTGTCGAGAATGGAACGCGCTGCTCGCGGCTTTGTCTTCAATGCCGCCGATCGGTTAGCTCCATTCGCAGATTTGCACCAGATTCGAAGCCAATTGATTCCGTGCCGCCGATCTATCTGTTAATCTGTCGAGATGGCGAAGCCTCGGGAAAAGACCTGCTCGACCGCGCCGCGACCGATGGCGGCGCGACGCATGGCTCGTGCTCGCGCGCAATCTGATTCCGGTCGTCGGCATCTACGGGTTCGGCTGGTCCGCTGCGCTCGCCGTGTTCAACTACTGGTTCGATGGACTGACCGCGCTCGCTGCGATCGTTGCCGCGCTGATTCCGCGTGCACTGCGGGAGACGCAGGCGAAGTCGGTCGGCGCGGCGTGGCCGATGAACTTGGTGCGCGGCGTCGTCACGTGGATTTTCCTCGTAGGCATCGTCGGTCTGCCGTACTGGATCGTGCAGATTCCGCTCCACGATCTGCTGCTCGGCGGCGAACTGCGCCGCCAGCTCGCGCATTCCCCGGCACTCTGGCTCACCTTTGGCTCGCTCGCGGCCGGACATTTCTGGAAGGCGTTCCACTTAGGCTATGACGCGCTGCCCGACAACGAGCTGAAGCAGCGGGTGCGCTGGGATGTGTATCTCCTGGTGCTGCGCGCGCTGGCGATGTTCATGATGGCCGCGCACGGCCTCGCCTTCATTCTGGTGCCGCTGATGGCGCTGCTGCTGAGCTATTTCGAGATCTGGCCCGAGCGCGCGCTCGGTGCGGTCTTCGGCGATCCGTCGCGGCTGTACGAATACGATCCGGACGATCCTACATCGAGCCGGCGCCGACGCTGACGGCGACCGCGGCGTCTTCAGAAAAAACGGAACAGAAGGCAACAAAGACAACGAAGGGCTACAGGTAAGCAAACCCCTTTCCTTCTGTTAAAGATTCTCATTTGCTGTAGCGGCGCTCTCGGAGTTGAACGTTTTGCTCGCTTCACTAACAAACCGTTCAAGCGCCGTCGGGTCTGCTTTCCGGCGCCTGGGACGCTGGTCCCGGCGCAGAATGCTGATCATCGCTCGAGGCGGCTTTCGAATTCGCCTCAGCGGCTCTTTTGGCAGCCCACCTGGCTTTCATCGCAGCTGAAAGCTGCGCACGACGTTCCGGTGAGAGATTAAGTTTTCTTTTCGCTTTCTTGACGCTGCCGATTGACGTAGAAGACTGAGCAGCCAAGCGAGCGCGAGCGCGAGCAGCCGATTTCCTACTGGCTTTCATTGCCTTTGCTGCCTCCACCGCTTCCAGTTTTCGTCGTAGCTTGGCCAGCTTCTTTGGGCCTTCTTTCAGACGCTTTTCAAGCCGTCGGATCTTTTTCCTTAAATTCTTCAGCTTCATAATCGTGTATGCTCGCCGTGCGGCAAAGGATCCCAATTTACAGCTAATGATGAAATCTCACTGATGTCACGTTTCTTCTTTGGGCGGTCTGATGGCGATCCAGAACTTTGGCGTTAGAACCGTCCTCCTTCTTAACTCCTAATTCTTATGTTGGCTCGTCAGTTCCGTGTTTCCTCCTTCTTACTTGGTAATTCTTAATTGCCCTCGAGATCTCACCGGCACCGCTAAGACAAGGGCGGACGAGAAAGAAACAAAACTCGACGCGGCATTTCACGCTACGCTCAAATAAATTTAGTCTTCACGAGTTCGAAGCAGAAAAGTCAAATGTCCCGCTCGCGAATGGAGCCGCAGGGGTGCGAGCGACATAGCTGGGTTAAGCCGAGAGGCCGAAATCAGCGGGAGCGAGTGAGTCAAATCTTTCAGAGTTTAGAGACGACCCCAATCTTGCTACCCCAATCTTGCTCCAATCTTGCTTCTAGATGTGACCGCTTTTGCTTCTTCAAGTTTTCTAGACATGCTCGTAACTTCCGTTAGTAATCATATCGATGAAGTCGATGCAGAAAGAACATTTTCGCGCAGCATTCCGGGATTTCGCGAAGAACTTATTCGGCAAGCCTTTCGGTCAACTAACGACCCGCGAACTAGGAACCGCGTTGACGAAATTTTACGTTTCAGAGATCCACAATCGGATGACGACAGAGATCGACGAAGATGATTTGGAGGAAGCTCTCATCGATGGGCCGAATGACCTTGGCCTCGATCTGATTCACAGGGACGACAACGTAGTACATCTCTTGCAGTCCAAATACTTCAACGAAAGATCGGGTGCAGAGTTAAAAGACATTCTGCACTTCCAGAATGTCTTCGATCGAATTGCCGACAGCAAGTTCACGAAGAGAGGAACCCGGCTGAGGGAGAAACTCAGTGACCTGGATTTTGCGAACGACACGTTCATCCTGCGCTTCATTTGTTTAGGAAAAATCACCGGACAGGCGGCTGATCAAACCGCAAAGCCGCTGCGGTTCCCCGATAAATTAAAAGCGCTCGAGGACCGTGTCACCGTTGAATATTTAGACGAGAACATGCTGACTCAGGAATTGCGCAATGCCTTGTCGCAAAGCGCAGGTATCAGCGGCATCAGCAGACTCGTTACTGTCGGTTCGAGAGGCAACAGAACTCCTATCATTCAGGTACACACTGAGGCTCATCCGTCTTATGTGATGGTGGTCCCGGCGATGCAGATTGTGGAGCTCTACAAGAATTCGAGCGCCCGAGATTCTCTGTTCACACTAAACATCCGAAATTTCATCGGGAGTACTCAAACGAATAAGAATATTCTGAAAACTGCTCGCACTCGACCCAACCATTTTTTCCACTTCAACAACGGTATTTCATGTCTCGCAAAGAAGGTGACCTTAGCAGACTCAAAGGACAGGATTGAAGCTGAGGGCCTTCAGATAATCAATGGAGCGCAAACTGTCAAAGCGCTAGTACGCGCCGCAGAGGGGCATCATCTCGACCCAGAACCGTCGATTCTCGTCCGAATAACGGAAATCTCAAAGGGCTACGCCGCCGAGGGCGCTTTCACCACGGACGTAACCAGGTTTAACAACACGCAGAACGTCATCAAGGACTCCGATTTTCGGAGTAATGATCCAATCCAACAAGACCTTAAGACCAAATTCAATTACTCACGGTTTGGTAGGCCCGTCGATTACGTCCCAAAGCGAACGGATCGAAAGAGACCTAACGCCGTGCAGATCCGACTCGAGGAGTTCGCGAAGGTCATCTACTCATTTCTTGGCGATCCAATCAAATTCTCTGGTCAGACCTCGTTTCTGTTCGACGAGTCGGAAAGTGGGCGGCTACCGCCTAGTTTTTGGAGATGGTCACGAAGTGTGGCTTAAGATGCCAGAAGAAGAGTTCAAGCTGCGGAGTGCAGTATGGTGGCTAGCGGATGAGTTTGGGCGTCAGCTCAAGCATGATCGGGAGATAACGATTGCGCCGATTGAGCGTGCTTCCCTAGAGCGCAAATGGTTTATTATCCACGCGGCGGGGTTGGTTCTGCAGCGGCAGTATGGAGAGCATGAGTATCGGGCAAAGCTTGCTCAGCATTGGCGTGGCGATTGGCGCATAGAAAACCCATTCTTTGCGAAGCTGTATGATACTGCCAAGAGAAGCGTAATGTACGTTTACGCATCAGCTGCAAAAAGGGACGGGTTCATTCATCGGAATTGGATGCGTAGCGTGTCGAGCGTTGACGAATTAGCCGACTTTATTGCAACAGCGCCGTTCATGGATAGGTAGGTCTGTTGGTGTAGTCTTTGTTGCATCAGGATCAAAAAGTGTCGTCGATAGATTCATTCCCCGATCCGACACTTCACTGATTCCGCTTAACCACACGTTGTTGTGTCCCTCATCACTAGCGCTTCCGTAAATGACGAGCGAGATCACGCGGCGATCACAACGAATAACGAATTCGCTGCTCTGGCTATCAAGGTTCAGTCCGATGCCGCGCTCGACGAACTCATGCGCTTGCCGCACTTTCTCTCGCTATCGCGTCGTCAAGCCTCAGATTTGGACGTAATAGAAGATTTTTTGGTCAATGGCTGGAACACGGAGCGAATTCTGGGTATTACGGCCGACAGCTTAACTCCAGGTGCGTTACCGAGTGGGCTGCAATGGGCGTTCCCAATGGCCTATTACTCCGTTTATTCCGTAACACGCGCGTGTTTCAAGACAGCCGGGTACACTGAGGCGAGTCACACATCGGTCATCCGAAAGTTTGGCTCACTAGTTCAACAAGGGAAATATCCGGAATCTGTCTCCTTCTTTGCGTCCGGTCCACGACCATGCCGGTTCAGCGGCGTCCAACAGGAAGCGGGGTTTTCCACGCTTATAACACCTTACGACAAACAAACGGCAGACAAGATAATTGCATGTTTTCTTAATGCGACGCGGAAGCGGGATCTCCAGGAGAAGAAGAAGCACATAAAACTTCCTACTAAAGCAGGGAAACGAAAACGGGCGTTCCGTAGCGGTGATTGGTCACAGGTTTCAGAAGGACTCGGCCACACATCACTACTGAGTTTGCTTTATCGCAAGCGAATTAAGGCGAACTATCAAGATATCGATACGTTCTTAAGTCCGAAGATCAACGGAACTGGAATCTTCTGTTCGCTGCAACAAATCGTCAACAGTCTCAACCTCATCCATGAAGCAATGATCGCGCGAATGATCGGCATAGACGAGTTTGAGAAACTCGAAGCAGATCTTTCGTCAAAAGATTTTCAATCTCTTCGAAAACGGTTTGAGAAAATTCGAACTGCGTTATCGGAAACGGTCTGATTTTTGGGCGCGAGTCAAATGACGGATGATCATCTTTTCGTGAAACAAACAGTGAAAGTGAACATTCCTATCCCAGAACTGCCCTTGGAAGAAGAAGTCTGGTTGATGGTTTTCGTTACGTCCGTGCGCGAGGGACGCACAAAACAAGGGAAACCGTTTCGCGACGTCAGCGCACACAATTCGACAGGGAGTCTGGCCTTGAAGATATGGTCAGACGCGCTTGAGGGGTGCGAAGAAATCGGGCCCGGGTTTTTGGGCTATCAAAGGCAAGCTCGAAGTATATCAGAACCAAACTCAATTCGTAATTTCCAAATACACCCGGACGACGATTGAGAAGTATCGCGAACACCAAAAGGCTGAGCCGGTTTTGCCACGCGCCTTCACGATCGACATTGAAACACTTGCGCTTCTCGGCTTTCGCGAACGCGTCGGACCAAAGCTAGAAAAGAGTTTGAGGCTCGGCGACATGCGGCTCGAACAGCAGCAACGCTACCGGGAAAACCCCGCCACCGAGGAAGAACTCGTGTATCAACTCGGTTCGCTGCACGCGACATCGGGGCGTGTCCTCTCGATCGCGGTACATGTCGGACCAATTGCTGGATTCACAATCGAGGGCCTGACGCAGGCTCACACCGAATACGCTTTCGGGATCGATGCCGAGGGGAACGAGCACACTGAAAGGCAATTGCTGACTGACTTTCTAAATTTGATGTCAGACTTCGATGCGGAATGCGACGAGATTGTCGGTCACAACATCATTGGCTTCGATCTGCCGTTCATCTTTCAGCGGTGCCTAGTGGACGGTATCGCCGTGAAGCCGTTTGTGAATCTGGGCGATTACAATGTACGCGGGGTGTTCGACACGATGCGCGTGTGGTGCTTGGGCGACCGACGAGCACGTGTCAGCCTCGACGACATTGCTTGGGCGCTGGGAATTGAATCAAGCAAGACGGCGGACGTTGAAGGCAGTCGCCTCTTCGAGCTCTATCAGGCTGGTAAGTTGGCCGAGATTCGCGAATACAATTTGAATGACGTGCGAGTGACCCGGAAGGTCTATGAACGCATGGTTGCGTCTCTTGGGAGATGAGCCGATTGAACGCCCAAGCGGTCGCGACGGGATGCGGCAAACGCGTTGCGAAAAGCTGCCGAAATTGCAGCCGCGTGATCTGTACACCACTGGCGAAGTTATGAAACAGCCTGCAGGCGGCACGGCGAATCCTACTTTGGCACGGAGGAGGCAACCAGTTTCTGAAACCGCGGATCTTTGCGCAGTGGCTCAAACATTGGATCCAGCCGGAGCAACCCAGGAGTGACCGGCGGTCAATCCAAGCGTTGGCACCTTCACTCATCAAGCAAGAACTTGCGCGTTTCTCGAACGACCAATGCTTCGTCTGCTATGAACACGTAGTGGTTGGTGTCATGCAGTTCGATGACTCGCGAGTTCTTCACGCCTGAGCGGAAACGCTGGATTGCGGCTTATATCGACCCGTTCGGAAATACGCAGTATATGGCCATTCCTATCCATGATGCGCATCCCTAGACCAAGTCTTTTCGAGAACTTGGGAATTCCACTATGAAAGCCAATCGCGGAGTCGGAAAGTGATCGAAATCGAGGTAAGCTATGAGAATGAGCACCCGCGAACCCCTCGTCCGCAACATCTCCGACACCGCGCTCCTCGCGGCCATTTACCGCGCCCGCGAAACGGAACGGCCCGATGCTGTTTTCCGCGATCCATTCGCGCGGCGCCTCGCGGGCGAGCGCGGCGACCAGATCGCGAAATCCATGCCTTTCAGCGAGCGGGCAACGTGGGCCTGGATCACACGCACTTATGCGTACGACGAATTCATCAAGCAGCAGGTTAGGGAGGGCGTCGACATGGTCGTCAACCTGGCTGCCGGCCTCGACGCGCGTCCCTATCGAATGAATTTGCCAGCATCGCTTCATTGGATCGAAGTCGACCTACCGGGAATCCTCGATTACAAAGAGGAGATTCTTCGTGGCGAGAAGCCGGCCTGCATTCTCGATCGCGCGCGCCTCGATTTGTCCGATATCGCTGCGCGCCGCCAGCTTTTCGCCGCCCTCAGTGGTACCGCGAAGAACGTCCTCATCATCACGGAAGGATTGCTGATTTACTTCTCGCGCGACGAGGTCGCGTCTCTAGCGCAGGACCTCGCGGCCGTACGCCCCTTCCATCACTGGATCATCGATATTGTGTCGCCTGGCTTGCTGAAGATGCTTCAGAAGGGCATGGGCGAGCAAATCAGGAAAGGCAAGGCGGAGTTCAAGTTTGCGCCGGAGGAGGGTCCCGGGTTCTTCACGGAGAATGGATGGGACGTGGTTGACGTTCGCTCAACGTTAAAGACTGCCGCGCGACTGAAGCGCCTCACTCTTTGGATGCGCCTTCTCTCTTTCTTGCCCGATTCGCAGGGCAAGCAAGGCTCCCGCCCGTGGTCCGGCATCTGCCTGCTCCGCAATCGATCCGCTGCGCAGACCAGCGCCTAGTGACGCGGCTCGCGTAGAGCTTCTGCGCCGAGCAACGATTCTTCTGTCAATTCTCGATTCGCCTGAAACACCATTGCGACCGCTTCCTTGAGATTCTCACGCGCTCCGAACATTGCATCCAGCCGGAGCAACGCAGGAATGAGCGGCTAGTTAATGCGCGCATAGGCACTTCATTGATCGAGCAAGAACTTGCGCATTTCTCTAACGACCGACGCTTCGTCTACTATGAACACGTAGTGGTTGGTGTTATGCAGTTCGATGACTCGCGAGTTCTTCACGCCTAAGCGGAAGCGCTGGATTGCGGATTTTCTGGCCCACGAATCATACGAAAAACGCTAACGCAAATTCGAATCCGCAGCCATCGGCGCTGCCGCGTTTTTCATGCGGGCTGCGCGGTGGCGAATTTCAGTTTCACGAACAGAATTGCTGAACGGTCAGCCCCGCTGAGCGGATGAGGCTTCGCAGCGTTCCTTTGGCCACTTCTTTATGATCGGGAATTGAAAGTGTCACGTTCTGTCCAGCTTTGACCATAATGATGTGGCTACCACGCTGCCGGGCAACTTCCCAGCCGTGCTTCTAGAAGGCGCGTACGACTTCGCGCCCACTCATGCGCGGCAGCTGCGACATCAGACGCTTACTTCAATCTGCTGAGCCTCGATTGTCAGGGGCATGCCGCGCTCGGCACGCACTTCGAGGCAAAGCGCAATCGCTTCTTTGATGTTAGCGAGTGTTTCCTCGCGCGTTTTACCCTGACTGACGCAGCCGGGAATCGAGGGACACTCGGCAATCCACATTCCGTCCTCGTCGCGGTCTAACACTGTGGAGAATTTCATCAGGTGAATCTTACCAGCACCACGCGTTCCCGTAAATCCGTATCTGAGATCACTCGGATACGCTCGCTTCCTACCGTCGTGACGTCGTGTCCGGCCACGGCAAGAATCTGCTGACCGCGCCGGCCGAGATTTTCGTCCAGCTTGAACTTCACACTGCCGGCTCCAGCGGCACTTTGACAAAACGCTCGCGCGCCATCTCCGCGCCATAAGCGATGCACGTCTGGATGTCGATCTCAGTCAGATCAGGATAGTCCTCCAAAATTTCAGCGACCGTGGAGCCTGAAGCCAGAAGATCGAGAATCAGCGACACCCAGATGCGGTGACCACGAATGCACGGCTTGCCGAAGCAACGCTGCGGATCGATCCAGATTCGTTGAAGCAGCTCCTCGCGTGTCATGAGGTATTCTTAACCCGATTATGCCTTCGCGTAAACCGCAGTCAGCCTTGAGAGGTAAAGTCCGTTTCGGCGAGCCACCGAAACTAAGTCGCCGCGGCGACTACTCGTCAAACATTATTTCTTTGAACTGTTCGGCCCGCCGCGGCGGGTAAACTTTTCTGGTGCTAGCTCCCGAATAAACGACCAGGATACCTCGGCGGTCTGGCCGTTGTCGTAGTGGACGAAGAAGCCGCTACGGGTCCAATCTTCGATCTCAAGTCGGTCGAACTTTGCGTCAGGCGAAATCTGGTTTGCCGCGCGAATTGTTGAATGGGGCTCCAGAATGCACAGGCCGTCGTCGAACTCGACATCGAACGCGTCTTCCCAACTCACATAGCGCACGTTTTTAACCGGCGAATACTTGGCCGCTCCAAATGGCACTTTGGCGTTCTTGGTGGCTTTCAAAACCGGCCCTCCTCACGAAGTTCGCGGATAAGTTCGACAATTCTCTTGTCCATTTTCGGCACGTCGATTGGTTCCATCGTATCCAGATTCACACGCGTAATGATTTTACCATCCTTATCGAATACGTGCACATGTCTCGGTGGGTGATCGCTAATCCCACCAGATAAAAATGTAACCGCCACGACGAATCCGGCCCATTCCTCAACATTCTTCGGGGCAAGAGTTGATTGTCGATGTTAAAGCAGTTGGCGACGGCGAGGGCGCCGTCGCCAACACGCGACCCGCCTACGCAACGCTTCGGCGTGGCGGGGGCGCGTGCTCCCCGGACTTTGCGGTCGCCACGGCGACCGCCTCTACAGCAGACATCCGCGGCATCGCGAAGCCTATTTTTGCGCGGAGGCGCCAATCAGTTTCTGGAAGCGCGGATCTTTGCGGAGTGGGTCAAACATTGGATCGAGCCGCAGCAAGGCGGGAGTGAGCGGCGGGTTTGCGGCCAGGGGCGCCTCGTATGGGATCGAAAGCAGCTTGGTCAAGGTGGAGATAGCGCGGTCCGGATCGCCGATGCGAGCCGCGACCCGGGCGAGGATGTCCAGCGGCCTCGGACCCGTCAGCGCGTCTTTCTCAATCGAAATCATGGCGATCGCGCGCTCGGCCAGAGTCAGTGCAGCGACGTTGTCGCCAAGACCCATGCTTATAAGCGCCAGATCTCCCATCAGAACAAAATTTTCAGGCTGTTCTTTGAGGAAAGGCTCCAGTTCGCTGCGAGCCTGACTCCAACTTTCGCGGGCGGCGGCATGGTCGCCGGCAACTTCCTGTGCCCAGCCTAACCAAAAGCGCAGTTCGCCATTGTAATAACCCAATGCTTGATCAGGCTTGGC
>Ga0137378_10000869_pt1 | contig 24697 bp, 15 predicted proteins | sample SagtaG_21_FD_104813 | JGI IMG/M metagenome (GOLD analysis project Ga0137378, IMG submission 104813) | Vadose zone soil microbial communities from Sagehorn Ranch, Mendocino, California, USA - Sage2_L_60_16 metaG | ecosystem: Environmental > Terrestrial > Soil > Vadose zone | place: USA... | reverse complement strand
CCTTGCAGAGGAAATCTTCCAAGCCCAGCCAAGGCTCACACAAAACTGCTCGGCCAACTCCGCCAGGCTGCCCTGGCCCTGGTCGTAGGCCTCCAACAGTTTCTGCCGCAAATCATCCGAATAAGGTCGCGCCATAGCATGTGCGCGGAGTATCGCCATCCATACTATACATCATCAGGAGAAATGCTCTAAATAGCAAGCTTGGTCGGGAGACTTAATCGTTTTCTACTGACCTGCAGAAATTGAGAATCGCGACTGGAATCTCTCGATCAAGCAGGGATTGTAATGATCCTTCCCCTTTCCCTGATGCCTCTCTACTCCTCGCGCATTAGGATCATGGGGTTTACAGCCAGCGCCTTTTGGGCTGGAATCCACGCAGCCATCAGTCCAAGCGCCAGCATCGTCAGCACCACCCCACCCAGCACCAGGGGATCTTTCGGCGCTGCCTGGTACACGATGTACGACAGCACCTTGCTCGCGAGAATGCCTAGCACCATCCCCGCCGCCGAGCCCACCGACAGCAGTACGAATGCCCGCCCAAGAGCGGCCCGCAGCACTTGCTTCCGCCGGGCTCCCAGCGCCAAGCGAATGCCAAGCTCACGCAGCCGTTTGCTCACGGTATAAGAGGCCATGCCGAAGATTCCCGTCACTGCCAGCATCGCACCCAGCAGCCCCAGCACGCCCAGCGCCACGGTAGCCACCCGCGCAGCAAACAACGCTGAACTCATTTCCTGGTTCCACGTCTTCACAACGATTGGCAACCCTGCGTCTAGTCCGTGCAGCGTGCTCTCCAGCGCCCTGGAAATCTCTTCCGGATCGCGCTTCGATTTGACCAGCAGAAACGTGCCGCTCGACTGCTGCTGCTGAAATGAAAAGAACATCGCCGGCTGCTGATCCTCTGTCATGGTGCGGTATTTCCCGTCTTCCACCACGCCCACCACTTCCGCCCGCGTTCCGTTCCAATACTTGAAATGCCCACCGATCGCCTTGTTCACCGATCCGAAGACTTTTAGCGCAAACTGCCGATTCACCAGGGCCACCTTGGGCACCTTAGTGTCGTCTTGCAGCCTGAGGTCTCTGCCCGCCAGCAGCCTGGTGCCCGCAGCCTCAAGGTAGCCCGGCGAAATGTTGTAGTTCATGGCGTCCGCGGCCACATTGGTGGGCCTGTAATCCGTGGTACTGTCGGTGTAGACATAGGAGTCGTCACCGCCCAGGCTCAGTGGCAGGTGGTCGATATAGCCCACCGCCGTCACACCCGGAATGGCAGCTACTGCATCGAGCATGCGCCGCTGCATCTGCGGCATCCGCTCGTCTGTGTAGCCTGCCATATGCAGCTCGCTTCCCACGAGCATCACGTTCTGCGGCACAAAACCGAAACTGCCGTGCATCGATCGCACCAGCCCGCGCACCGCCACCAGAGAAGACGTCACCAGCACTGCACATATCGCGATTTGCACCGCAAGCAGAACATCCCTTAAAGTGAACCGCCGCAGTCCGCCTAAACTTGCCGCACCGGTGCGAATAACCTGCCATGGATCCGATCGCATCACTTGCCGTACCGGAGCCATTCCGAAAAGAACGCCGCTGGCCAGCGCCAGCAAGAGCGCAACAATGTAGGTACCTGCGTCGGGGTTCACCGGCACATTAATTGGAGTATCCGGAATCGGCTGCCATGCACTCAGCATGCGCAGGATCACGACACCTCCTGCCAGCCCCAGCGCTCCGCCGGCCAGCGAAACCAGCACAGCCTCCGTCAGCATGTGCCGCAGGATCAACCCGCGCCGCGAACCCAGCGCCAGCCGCAGCGCCGTCTCTTTGGCACGATCGGCCGCGCGCGCTGCAAAGAGGCTTCCCAGGTTCGCGCATGCCGCCAGCAGAATAAGCCCTGCCAGCAGCATCAGGCCCGCCATGAAGGCGCGGGCCGGTCCGCCGAGCATGTCACCCACCAGGCCCGGACGGGCCAGTGTGAACTTCACGCCCTCGTCGTCACCCGGATAGGTTTTGGACAGCCAGGCTGCAAGAACATTCAGGTCCTCAGTTGCTCGTGCCGCCGTGATTCCGGGCTTCAGGCGTCCTATGACGTACTCGGAGTGATTGCCGCGATGCTTGAGTGCATCGTAGCCCTCGACGGCGGGCTGCTCAACCATCGGAATCCAAAACGCGGGGGCGAAAAACAGTTCGGTACCCCGAAATGCACGCGGCGCCACCCCGATGATGGTGAGCTGGTGCTTGTTGATTTGCACCGTCTTCCCAACTACACCAGCATCGCCATGAAAATGACCATTCCAGTATGCGTAGCTCAGCACCAGATAGGGAGCGCTGTTGGCCCCCTGCTCATCGGTAGCATGAAAGAAGCGACCCAGATGCGGCTGAATCCCCAGAGCGTCAAAGTAGTTTCCACTTGCCAGGTAGGGCCACGCAGTGGAGGGATTCCCGCCGCTGTTTACACCCACGGGACCAACGATGTTGTACGTCGCCAGGCTCTCAAATGTCCGATTCCGATCCCGCAGATCGAGGTAATCGGGATAAGACTGCGAGGGAAAATTGGAACGCTGCACCATGTATAGATTCTGAGCATTCGGCACATTCACAGGCCGCAGCACCACTGCGTTCAGGACGCTGAATACTACCGCGTTTGCCCCTATTCCCAGTGCCAGCGTGAGAATTGCAGTAACCGCAAATCCCGGAGACTTCCTAAGCTGTCGAAACGCAATTCTCAGGTCTCTCGTCATTTTGGCCGCCCTTGAACCTAACTACGGCTTCGCCCGGTCTACAGTTCCCCTTGAATTTCACCCTCTCTTCTTTCTCTGTTCCCTCGTCGCTGAACGACATCGATGGAGCAAGTCGCCTCAAGATCCTGGATGCGATCCTTGCGGGCCGACTCTATGCTCGCACCGGAGATTCTCGACGCGATCAGCAATCGCATCGATTCGACGAGATTAAGAACATCAAGGAACAGCGCGATCGACAGATGATGCGAGTTATTGAGATTCGCCCTACAGGCTGGTCGAATGAGCCGAAGTAACCTCGCAAGCAATGCGGCATGCAATGTCGTATTTCCCCGCGTGCTGCTGGCCAAGAAGCCCTCTGAGGAGGCCGTCGGCGCCAATGATCCAGGGACTCATTCCAGATACTTGCATTCGGAATAAGATCGAATGAAGCTTCGAGTCGTGATGTCAAGACATAAAAGGGCTTTGCAGGAGGGCGAGCGTGGAAACGCGCTTTGGCTTATTATCTGCAATTATCAATTCCGCACCTTGGTCGCGAAGAATGAGCAAATGTGAACAGTCGCGCCACGGCTGCCCGGCCTACGGTTGCCGCGGGTGGTGTGGGGGCCTTTAAAGACTTGGGCTGAGGTCAACACGCCGCCCAGAAAAATCTGGAGGCACCATGAAATTCTGCAAATCCCCGTTGATCATGGCACTTGCTCTGATCGTCTCATCACCTTTGATGTCCCACGCCCGCGATTGTAGCAATTCCACCATCCGAGGCAGCTACGCATTTACCATTCACGGAACACTCTTCATCCCGGATGGACCTGCCCTGGTCATTGATGGTATCGACAAGGTTACGTTTGATGGCAAAGGGAATTTCACGCAAGTCGACGCGGTTGCCACAAACGGAAAACTTGACGCGCCGGGGTGGCGCCCTGGCTCGGGCACCTACTTGGTGAACCCGGACTGCACCGGAACGCAGACCATTGTGGTCCCGGGCCTGCCCGACCTGCACTTGCAGTTTATCGTCGCCCAATCGGGGAACACGATCCACCAGGTAGTGATCGATCCCGGATTCGCAACTACGGCCGAGGGGGAACGGGTTACAGCTCCCGAAGAGAAGGATTAGGGTTTCCGGAAAGAGACCATTCTCGACAGAGCGGGCACTTATCCGCTCCGGCCGCCGAAGCCTCCGCGGACCATGATGGTTATCACGCTCCGCAGAGACTTTGGACGGAAGTCGAGTGTGCCGATCGGTGTGCTCGGGGCACCTTTCGGCTCATTCACTCAGATTCCGTATTTCCGGCGGTCCCGGGGGAGGGACTTGAAACCCAAAGACACAAGCTCTGTCCGTTGGGTCGGTATGAAAGGATGATCGGGTTCACAAAGATAGATTGTGTCGTGCTATTTGCCTGGTTTGGCAACTTTCCGAAACTGCCCAACTGCGCGCGTTTTTTTCCTGCAAAATTGTCTCGGAACTCATCTGCGTCATCCCGTGCAAAGGCGACGTCGTCAGTGGAGGAAGGAAACTCGATCGACTGCGCCTCGTTCGCGGCTTTTGCGCAAAACTGGGCAAGGTAGTCGTCGACCATTCTGGCTTGCCCCTTGTTATCGCATACAACTTTAAGTATGGTCTGCATCGCTATAACTCCTCATCGCATTGATGACTATCTGGCTTCAAAGCGCCGGGACTTCGGTTCCCCCCCCGGCGCGGCCCTGTTCCCGGTCGCGTGAATGGATATCTCAGAGAACGTTGCCTCGACCTGTGCCGTGCCACCACCGCGTCCGTGCGCCCGTATCGATCCAGCGAACCATGGTGTCGGGACCCTGTCTCACGGAGCTCAATTGGTGAGGAATGGATCGGGGTTTCACGCCTTTTTCCGAGGCTGCCCTCATCGCGAGCGTCACAATCTTCTGAATCTCCGGCTTTCCTGCCACTTCAAGAGCATCTCGGGTGGAGTTGATCACTGCGCCTGTCGGAGACGTCCAATTTGCCCAACGCAGCAGCCGGCACTCGATCCCGGACTCCAGATTGATCAACTGGACCAGTTCCTCCACGGTGAAATCGGAGCCCTGAACCGCTTCCAGAATGCGCGTGCAATTCATTGGGTTCAGGGAGTCCCTCTTTTTTACGCAGGTAATGCCCTCGCCAAGGTAATCACCCTGGAAGAGTCCAAATCCCTCTTCGACGGCGTGCAGGAACTCTTCTTCGGACTCGATTTTTTCGGCAATCAGCGTAGCGCTGGTCAGCTTCAGACGACGGAGCATGCAAGCACGCTCTCTGCGTCCGGAATGACGGAAATCAACCTTGATAAAATCCGCCAGGTCGAGAAATTCCTCCATCTTTTCCGGCGACTTGAAATCATCGAGGGCGAAGCGGTAGCCGGCGGCCTTCAATGAGCGACAAACCGACAACACCTCATCGTCCGGCTTGACCGATTCCAGGATCTTAAAGACAGCCGAGTGCGGCAGCAGCGAGAGGAAGCCGCTCATCAGGGTATCGCGTGTGCAATTCAGGAATACCGCACGCTCGCCAATCAGTTCCTCAAACCCGTACAGGAGCCAGTTGTCGAGCATGATGCGCGCGGTGATGTTGGGGTCGCCCCGAAATGCATCGTCCCAACCTGCGTGGAACAGGGCCTCACTCCCAAACCCCTGTTTATTCGGACCTACGATTGGGTGTAGCGCGAATTGGCGAAATTCGGAAACCTCGGCAGCCGCCACGCCGTGATGGGGACGAAGATTTCGCTCTTGCTCGTGCATTTCTCCTTGTTGCCGTAATCTATCGCGGAATCGATCCATGGACTTCTCCAGTCTCGGGAAGGAACCTCTAACCCAAACCCCACTGCCCCAGATCACGACGTGCAGGGCTAGTGGAGTGGTTCCACTTGTCCCTTTCCTGATTGCAGAGCCTATGCGACTTCCCAGGCGAGCGGAATGTTCGAAACAGTGTTCGAGGGCTGAAAACAGTTTCTTTGAAAGTCGCGTGGTCTATATCGATTTATCTCTCAATGATTTCCGATATAATTTGATCGGGAAAGTGCCCCTTCGGCACGGCCTGGAGTAGAGCCGGATGTCCTTAAATCGAATGCTTCGAATGGGTATGTTACTGGTCCAGCGGCAATGCGGCAGATACAATCAGGATTTGCTGACTCAATTGCCATCTTTGGCCCTCCGTTCCGACTCACATTCGGCGCGCAGCAAACTGTTTGTTGACTTGGCGACGAAGCTTTCCTACCTGTTTTGTGTAATTTGCACAGTCGGCTTCCGCGCCAACAAACCTGCCTGTTTGGGGACGAATTCTCCTTCAACAATTGTTTTTACGCTGTGCTACACTCTCGTCGAAGTTTCTGAGGTATAGCGAATGCCCGGCGAAGCGAAGGCGAGGGCGAATGACGTGGACCCCGCCCAGGTCCGCGAAGAACTTCGGAACGTCTCTGCAAGCGAAGCCTTCAAAGGCGGCAAGCGTGCACAGGACTTTCTCCAGCTTGTGGTAGAACACGCCCTGGCTGGCCGCTTCGACAGTCTGCGCGAACGCATGCTCGGCGTGGAGATGTTCGGGCGTCCCGTGGACTACGACACTGCGAACGATGCTGTGGTCCGGGTCAAGGCCTCTGAAGTCCGCCGACGGCTCGCTCAGTATTATCAAAGCCTGAGGAACCCTCCTCCGGTTCGCATCGACCTTCCCACCGGCTCCTATGTTCCCCAGTTCTCCTTCGGTACTACAGCGCAAGCGGCGCCAGAATCCTCGCTGGTAAGCCAGCCGGCCGAGCCGGCGGAACCGCCTCCGCCGCCTGCCCGGCGTTCACGGTTCGGGATGTCTCGCCTGTTCGTCGTGTTGACGGGATGCTCGCTGGTTGCGGCGGCCGTCGTGATCGCGATTCTTGTCTGGAAGCACCAGCCCCCCCGAGACCCGATTCGGTCGCTCGCGGTGTTGCCTCTGGCAAACTACTCCGGAGATCCCAAGCAGGACTATTTTGCCGACGGCATGACCGACAATCTGATTGCGGAGTTAGGCCAGATCTCCTCGCTGCGCGTCATCTCACGCACCTCCACCATGACCTACAAAGGAACCCAGAAGGCGATTCCCCAGATCGCTCATGAGCTTTCGGTCGACGCCATTGTCGAGGGATCTGTCGAGCGCGAGGGAAACCGGGTCCGCATCACTATACAGTTGATTGACGCGCGTAGCGATCAGCACATCTGGGCCCATACCTACGACCGCGACATGACTGACACGCTTGCATTGCAGAGCGAGGTGGCTGCTGCCATCTCGCAGCAGATTAGCGTCGAGCTTACCCCCTCTGAGGCAGCTCGACTCAATCGCAATCAACGCGTGGCTCCCGAGGCAATGGAGCTTTACATGCGAGGCATGCAGCAATTCAACGGGGTAACGCCGCGCGACGCCATTGACTACTTCCAGCAGGCGGTAGATAAGGACCCCGGATTCGGCGCCGCCCACGCGGCGCTGGCTGATGCGTACGGGTGGGCAGGGGAAGCAGGCCGGATGCCATATGAGGAAGCATTCGCTAAGCAGAGAGAGGAAGCGCTCAAGGCCATTGAACTCGACGACACGCGTCCCGAACCGCACCTCCAATTAGCCTTTGCCGCATTGAATCAGAACTGGGATTGGGTAACTTGCCGGAACGAGTTGCAGCGGGCACTTGCGGTCAGCCCAAATTCCACCAGTGTCCATTGGACCTATGCCCAATACCTGATTCGCACGGGACGTGCGGAGGAGGCGATTGCCGAAGCCAACATTGCGTTGCAATTGGATCCCGTTTCCAGCCGAGCCTATATGGATCGCGCCTACATCCAGTATTTCGCGAGACACTATGACGCGGCATTGGATGGCATGCAGCGAGCCGCATACTTGCCGCATACCCCTAAGCAGCTTCACTTCGCCCTCGGTGACATCTATGTAGAGAAGGGCCTATATCAAGAAGCGGGTCAGAAATTCAAGGAACTGGAAGGGCCGCACGCTTTGGGTCATCTCGGTAACATCTATGCTCGACAGGGACGCACTGCCGACGCCCAGGTCATCATCAACCAATTGAAACAGGAGGTCCAGAAGTCCGGCATTGGCAGGTATGAGATTGCGTTTATATACGCCGGACTTGGCGACAAGGACAACGCGTTCGCCTGGTTGGAGACAGCATTTCAGACTCGTGACAAGGGCATCCTATATCTCAAGATCGACCCCTGCCTCGATCCGTTGCGTTCCGATCCCCGTTTTCAAGACCTGATCAAGCGCGTCGGCTTTCCGTCGTAGCAAAGAACGCTTATAGGCTCTCATGCATGGGCTCTCATGCCAGCAACCCTCCGAATTTGAGAGGCCGAGTGCCTCGAAGTCATTACTCATCTCGCAGCGCAACCATTGGATTGACGCGCGACGCACGACGCGCAGGCAAAAGGGCAGCAAGTGTCGCCACGAGGATCATCAGACACAGGGCGACACCCACCGATGCTGGATCGAAAGGGCCGACTCCATATAGGACCCTTGACATCAGGTGCGGGTCTTCGAGTTTGACGACAAGATTTGCGCCGATTAGGGCGACAGGAACGCCAATGAGGAGGCCGACACCGGCGAGGGTAAGGATTTCCCTGAGAATCATCCACTGAACGGTGGAACGTGCGGCCCCAAGTGCAATGCGCACTCCGATTTCGTGTGTGCGTCGGACCACAGCATACGACATAAGGCCGTAGACCCCAATGCAGACGAGAAGAGTGGCGGCGAGCGAAAAGAATGCAGAAAGCTGTGCAATCAGTTGTTGATTACCAATCGAGTTATCCACTTGGGCGGCGAGCGTGGAGACATTGCTAACCATCACGCGGGGATCGATGTTGGCGATGGCGCTGCGGACCTCGCTGATAACAGCACCAGGTTCACCTGAATAGCGAACCGAGAAGTTGCTGAAATATTGAAGGTGCTGCGTCCAGGGAAAGTACGCGGCCATCTGGGGCTGCTCGCTCAATGTGACGTATTTAGCGTCTTTCACCACGCCAATGATTTCGATGTCACCGCTGTCGGCCGGATCATTGCCGATTCCGAAGCGATGTCCAATCGGGGAAATGCCGGGAAAGAAGTGCCTCGCCATGGTTTCGTTAATGACTGCGACTGGCGGGGCATGCTCATTGTCCTGCCGATTGAATCCCCGCCCCGCTAGAATCGGAAGCCCAAAAGTAGTGAAATACTTGCCGCCAACCACGTTATAGAGGACATCATGGCCGTTCTCCCGAGTGCGCGGTACGCCCCGGACAATGACCGGATCTGACCACTCTCCTTCATTGAAAGTGAACATCGAGAAGCTGGCAGCGCGAACGCCCGGGAGAGTCTGCACTCGATCTTCGATCTGGTGCTGGAGGTCGACAAGGTGGGAATCCTGCTTATAGCCGGCTGCATATTCGTCTAGACCAAAGACCAGCACATTGTGTTTGTCGAAGCCGGTGTTGACATCTGTAAGCCTCAGCAGGCTGTGCAGAAAGAGACCGGCACCGGCAAGCAGTACAAGCGAGAGTGCGATCTGCGTAACAATGAGGGCGCGGCCGAGCCGATTGCGCATGGGCGCCGATTCGGTGCCGCGACCTTCCTTGAGTGAAGGCACGCATACCCCGCCAGTAGCCCGGAGCGCCGGGAACATGCCGAAGAGCAGTGTGGTGCACGCAGTAAGAATGATCGTGAAAAGCAGGACCTGGAGGTTGGGCGTCGCGTCGACTGGAACGGGCCGGGCCTGACCAGACGCGAGATGTAGAAGCACCGCGCCAGCGTTCCATGACAACGCAATTCCGACGACCGCACCGGCTACAGCGAGCAACGCACTTTCCGTTAGCAGTTGGGCAACAATGCGCGAGCGGCCGGCGCCGAGGGCCATCCGCGTGGCAATTTCGCGGGAACGCACGACACCACGGGCGAGCAGGAGGTTGGCAATATTCACGCAAGCGATAAGCAGGACCAGCGCGACGACAGCCATAAGGATTTCCAGCGGTAGGGACATTTGCAGGCGTAGCTGTGACAGACCGCGAGCGGCGGACGTGAGTTCGATATCTGCGTGGCTCAGGCTCGCAAGGACATTCGGCGAGGGGTTCGCGCCAAGATATTCGCTGCGAATGATCTGCCGAAAAAGCGTGTCTGTGGCCGCAGCGGCTTGCGCTACGCTGACGCTGGGTTTGCGGCGAGCGATCAGATACAGAGATTGAAAGTCTTTGTCGTTCAGTCCGTTCCATCCAGGAGAGATCTCTTTCTCCATGGAAAGGGGGATCCAGAAATCAGGGGACTGGCCGACATTAGTGCCGAAGAACCCACGCTGCGCAATTCCGACCACCGTGTAATTTGTAGACTCGATCCGGACGGTCTTGCCGAGGACAGAAGGACTGCGACCCTGGCGCACCCACCAGCCGTAACTGGCAACGGCAACCGGCCCAGAACCAGGTGCCCGGGCGTCATCGGATGTGAGAGTGCGCCCGAGCACAGCGTGAACGCCAAGCACGTCGAAAAAATTGCCGGACACGAGATCGATACGGCTCAGCCACATCGGGCTCCCATCCAGCGAGGCATGAGTGCCGAACTCGATGCTGTCAATGGCGGCAACGCCCGAGTACACGACGTTTCGTGCGCTGAATTCGCGGAAGAAGGGATAGGAAAATAGATCCCAGCTCCTATCGGGCATACCGTCGACGCTACCCACCCAGCGCCCACGACCGAACAGCACGAGTTGCTGAGGTGACACTACGGGCAGATTTCGGAGCAGAATCGCGTCCAGAAGCGAAAATATCGCTGTATTGGCCCCGATGCCCAGGCCGAGGGAGAGAATGGCGATGGCGGCAAACCCGGGCGATTTTCGCAGTTGACGCAATGCGTATCGCACATCTTGCAATAAATTCTCGACAATCGGCAGCCCTTCCTCAGCGTGATACTGCTCTCGAATCCGCTCGACGGCTCCCAGCTTCAGCCGTGCCTGACGGTGGGCTTCCTCCGGCGGCATGCCTGCTCGAACGTTTTCCTCGGTCTGCATCGAGATATGCTGTTCCATTTCTTCCCGGAGCCGCTCATCGCCATGGCGACCGGCCGTGAATTTTCGGATACGGGTCAGAAACCGGACCAGAGTTCTCATGCCAGATCCTCCGCTTTCACTTCAAAGAACCGCGCGATGATCGCCGCTGTCTGCTCCCAATCGCGTTTTTCAGCTTCCAGCAATTTGTGCCCCACACGGGTCAACCGATAAAAGCGTGCTCGGCGGTTGTTTTCAGAGGGGCCCCACTCGGATGCGATGGCGCCCTCCTGCTCCAGCCTCAGCAGGACAGGATAAAGAGTGCCCTGGTTAAGCGAAAGCAGGTCTCCGCTGATCTGCTCGATGCGCCGGGCAATGCCATATCCGTGCAGCGGTCCCAGCACATCGAGGGTCTTCAAGACCATCAGGGCCAGCGTTCCTTGCTGGACATCTTTTTTCTGTTTCATGTGGTTTCGTCCCGTGAGCCGGTCATTTGGCTTACCAACAGGAGAATGCCACATTTCCATTGGGAAAGCAACAGGTAAAGTTCGTCACCCATGACCAACAGGCTAGCGAATCTCCGTTGAGGCATGCTTCCAGTCGTGTGGAATGGCTTCCCGCCACGTTGACGCGCTTACAGGTGTGCTGAACGGACCGGCTTTACGTCCGGCTTTGGAGGGGTAGATTATTAGTCCCAAGTGGGCCAAAGCGACGCAAGCTGCCAGAGGCATCGCGCACGTCTCGATCGAGACCTTGGCGGAACCACGAGCAAACCTGGCCAGGCAAGTCTGCTTCTTCGGCATTCATGAGATGTAAAGGGGAAAAACTGAGGGTCCCGGGCTCGCGTCAAACATAGCGAACCCGGAACCCTTAGTTTTTTCGTGCTGAACGGACCGGAATGCGAGGCAATCGCCTCAACCGATTTCCGTTACCACGCGGAAATCGTCAGGTGGTCCACGTACACGGTGATAGTCCCGCTCGAACCTAGTCCGTCAATTTGGAATTGCGTGTTGATTGCCGGGGCCCACCCGAGATCGGCCGCGCCGAATGCCTTGACATTCAATGCGGTTTCCTTCCCGTCGAGCCATATGGAATGATAAGTGATGTAGCCGGAGTCATCCCGTGAGAAGGTCGCCTGAACGTGATGCCATTTGTTCTGAGACCAGCTGCGCGGGTTGCAGCTTGTGCCGCTTTTGCTCACCCAATGTGGCTTTACGCTCGTGGCAGTTCCCTGGTTGACGGTGTATGCCCAGTTTCCCGTCCAGCCATCGCACTGGAATCCGATCAGAACAGTGTTGCCGTTGGGCATTACCTGGTTGGTGTCGAATTCAATATTGGCAATCTTACTCGCGGAGCTTGTGAGATATATCCACGTGTCATAGAAGAAGTTCTTAGCATTGGCATCGTCTGCGAAGACAACTGAATAACGCTCATCTCCGTTGTTCGTAAACGAGGTTACAAACTTCCTCGAAGCTCCATAGACCGAAGGAGAACTGACTATCGACATCGATCCTGTGGATGTTCCCGGCCCGCCGGTATCGTGCGTGGAGCGCCACCCGCTCAAGGATTCAATGCTGCTCACAGTATCGGCATTTGAAGGGACGATTGATGAGCCCGCCTTGACGTTAATTACAACGTCTTTAACGCACACAATTCCATTACCAGCCCAGGCCTTCACGTGTAATGTGTGCGTGCCTGCTGTAGCCGAAACTGAGTGATTTATGGATTGACTATAAAAATAGACGTTATCAGAACTGCTATCGAAAGAATAGCCCATCGAAACAACGCTCGTTGACGAGCAAGTTGCTGCGCTCGCCGAGAGGGTGAAAGGTGAGGTGACGTCGGTGCCGGTGACAGGAGAGTTGACCGTTACCCCTGCCAGGGCGGGGACTGTGAGGCCAAGCATCGCAGAGCAGGCGAGAGTTACTTTCCGAGCGATATGCATCAAGAATTCCTTTGTAATGGAGACTTTTTCGAACAAACTCCCAATTCGCGCTTGCGGTAGGGAGCCGACTTACTTTGTCGAACTTGTTCGGGCTGGTCTGAGAGGCACACTACTTTCCATGCCAGATCGAACTACTCAGCAACCTCTATAAAGTCTCGGGACAGGCAGCTAGCTCCACCTGCGCACCCAGACTGATTCCGGACAAATTTGTAGCTTTCGAGCGAGACTCTGATCGATGCGGATATCTCTGTCTGTCGTTCTTCCGCCTCATCAGGCTCATTCACAATCAAATTTGTACCGAAGGCAACTTTTTAAGAATGTTCAAGAAAATGCTTACATACTGATCTCGAATCGACAATGATTTTCCCCAAAAAAACCAAAAAAACTTCACAATCCGGGCATCCCGGCAATAATTACCGGCATCCCGAAAAATCTACGCGGCGAAATGCGTCAAATTTACCGAGTGCACGGTGGGCTCGCGCGTCACGTTGGCGAAGAGTCGGAATTGCGCAGCTCCTTTGCGCTACGTCACGTGCAAATAGGGCGTCGGCAAGTCGCAAATGTTGCGAACTGTCCGACGCCCCATTCGTGCGGATTGAAATGTCCGGCCCGCGATCGAACTCCCCCGAGCCGACAACCCGGTTTACCAGCGATAGATTGAAAGGTTGTCAAGATACAAAGTAGACGATCCGCTTGTTCCCACGCCGTCCACCTGGAAGTTAGTCACCAAGACTCCCGCAGCCCAACCCAGGTTGAAGTCTGAGTTCACTGTCTGGTTGATTGCACCCTCCACACCGTCGAGCCACACAGAATGGTAGGTCACGTTGCCGGAGTCGTCGCGAGAGTAACTGATCTGGACGTGATGCCACGTATCCTTCACCCATGTTGACGGATTGCAAGCCACGGTCGAATGAAGCCATTTAACCACCGGACTGCTCGGCGTTCCAACGTTGGCGCTGTATTCCCATACTCCGGCATAGCCCGAGCATTGGAAGGCGTAGATCACCGTGTCTCCGTTGGGGATGACCTGGTTGTTGTCCATTTCAAGATTCATGACGTTGCTTCCAGCGTCGATCCACACCTGTGCGTCATACACAAAGTTCTTCGCATCGGCATCATTTGCATACGAGAGGGAGTAGAGTTCGCCGCCTGAATTAGTGAAGGTGGTGTAAAACCGTTCCGCCTGTCCGCTCAAAGAAGGATCGCTAACTACGGTCATGTCACCAGTGGATGTTCCCGGGGTGCCAGAATCATGTTTGATCCTCCAGTCGGGCTGCAACTGCACATCCGACAGTTTGATTGCGTTCGACGGAATTGTTGGCCCCTTAGGCGCTGTAATAACGTATTGCGCAAGGCCCAACCCGCTGTTCGTATAGCCTGAAGCAACGGCCAGTGCTTCGATCACCATTGAAGCAGTAATCGAGATTGGGCCAGAGTATTGAGGTGACGACAGCGATGGACCCGAACCGTCAGTGGTGTAGTAGATCTTCGCGCCAAGGGTTGCGTCAGATAATGCGACGACCTGTTTCGTTGTATATTGGCCCGAAGCCAGTGAAAATGCCGGCGTAGCCGCGGTGGGGGGTGGAACCACGCGGATATTCAGAAGCACCTGGTCACTCACGTTCTGGCCCCAGCACTTTACTTGCAGCACGTGCGTTCCTGCATTCGCTGTGACTGCTGCGCTGAACGATGCAGGTTCGAGAGTGGTCTTACCGCCATCGATCGAATAGCCCATCGAGACCGCGGGTGTCGAACCGCATGTCCTTGTGCTCGCGACCAGATTGAATGGCGAGGTCATCTGCGTTCCATTTAGAGGGTTGGTGACAACAATGTCTGACCCTACGTAAGGAGCGGCTGCAACCACGGTGATGTTCAGAAGAACCTCGCTGCTCACACCCTTACCCCAGCACTTCACGTGAAGAACGTGCGGTCCCTGACTGGCCACTACAGAAGCGCTGAAAGAAGTAGGCTCGAAGGTTGCCAAGTTGTGATCGATGGAATAGCCCATGGATACTGCGGGAACTGAAGCGCAGGTGCTCGTGCTTGCAACCAGGGCGAAGGGCGACGTGACCTGGGCTCCGTTTGCAGGTGTCGTAACAGTGATGGCTGATGCGGCGGTGGCACTACACGCCGCAAAAATGGAGAGAGCCGAAAGAAAATGCTTCATTGTAATACCTCATAAAATATCCGGGTGCGCTCTTTGTATAGCCGTCGATACGGCTCGCGCCTCGGGTGAAAACAGCCTTCGAGGGGACCATGGCTGCCATCGTTTGATTTAAGTCCATACGCAAAGCCGCATTGCCGGGCGCACCCGTCAGGCATTCGACTGGCTGGACAGAACGGAATCTAGAAATAAGAGAATCGAGAGACGTTGTAGCAGACGCGGGAAGGCTTTGATCGATAAGTTGCAGGCCCAGGCAGGCAGCATCCGCGTAAATATTTTCTGCGGCGAGGACTGAGCAATCAAGTAAACCAGAGAGCATTACTGTCAACCCCTGAAATTGAAACCAATCGACAGATGTGCATCGGCTCTCGCGCTCGGCCGAGTCACATAGATACACCCGCGAAGCCGGCGTGCATGGCTTCGCAGGAGATTCCCGCACACATCCCGGGGCCCGGATCAGATCCAAGGTGGCTGTACGTGTCAATTGAATGATTCGTTGAAAACAGTATAGGGCGCTACAAGTAACCTCGGGGGAACTAATCTTCTGCCTATGGCGTTACGGAGGTACTAACACGAACAGGTCAATGCTAAACACGATTGGGTGACGACGCTCACAGCATAAGTCGAAAAACTTCGAATTATCGCAGAACAGGTTTGCCCTGGACGGCAGCAACCGGACATAGATGCCATGGGCGTTCGCGCCTGCAGAACGTGGCTTGTCGGCAAACTGCCATCCAGCAAGATAAAACGAAAACCCTGCCGAAGCCTCTCATCGAAGAGATCACGATGAGCCGGTCTTTCGGCAGGGTTATTCGTTTAGATTTTTCGCAGCGACAGTCGCTTATTACGGCACAGTGACAGAGATCTTAGTGTTTGCCTGCTGCGTGCCGCTGGTTCCCGTCACTGTCACAGTGTAGGACCCCGAAGTTGTACTGCCTTGTCGAGTCAATTTGGTCCCACCACCGCATCCGGTTGCTGTTGCCACCACGATCGCGAAGAGCAGCATGCCAATCACCGTCTGCCACTTACGCCGGCGGAACGGCAAGCAGAAGATGAGCACTGCCGCCAGCACTCCACCTCCGCCGAGCCCGATTGTGCGTTGTGTCGAATTGCGATTAACTGCAAGACTCGCGCCCGTGGTGCCGATGGTGACCGTACCTGTTACCACCTGTGTGCTCGAGATAGCGGCTGGTTGCGTAACCGTACAGGTGGGCGGATCAACTGCTGCGGCCGGGCTGCTCGTGAGGGCACAGGCAAGTGTCACAGTACCGGTAAAGCCGCCGCTCGGCGTCACGGTAATCGTTGAGGTTGCCTTTGCTCCAGCAGACGTAATGCTGATTGGCGTGGCACTCAGCGAGAAGGCAGAAGTTACAGTCGTGCCTCCTACCGTAAGCGCGACGTTTGTCGTTTCGGTCAGGGTGCCCGAGGTTCCCGACACTTTCACAGTGTAGGAACCGGTAGCAGTCGTTGCTTGCGTCGTAATCGAGAGTTGTGCGGTCGCCGGTTGGGTTCCCGTAATCTTCGCCGGCTGGGTCATTGCGCAGGAGGGTGCATCCGTCGCAACGGCTGGCCCACCGCTCACCGCGCACGTGAGCACAACGTTGCCGGTAAATCCGCCGCTGGGCGTGATGGTTATGACGGAACTGCCATTCCCCCCGGGCGAAGTAATGCTGATTGCTGCGCCGGTGAGCGCGAAGAGTGGTGTTGCGATTGTGCCTGTCACCGTCGCCGCGACGTTCGTGCTCGCGGTCACAGTTCCCGATGTCCCTGTCACCGTTGTGGTGTAGGAGCCTGCAGTCGTGGTTGCCTTCGTTGCGATAGTGAGCGTGGCAGTCACCGACTGAGTTCCCGTAATCGCAGTGGGTTGAGTCACTGAGCAAGTTGGTGTGTCCACCGCGCCCGCCGGGCCGGCAGTAACAACGCAAGCCAGTGTGACGGCGCCAGTGAAACCGTTGGCGGGTGCAACAGTAATCGTTGAGGTGGTCGAGCCTCCTTGGGCAACGTCTGCCGCCTGGCTCGAGGTTAATGAGAATGTGGCCGCTGGTTGCGAATTCTGGATGACGTACGCAGCACTCACGACGTCGCTGCTACCGAAGGTTGGACTGATCGCGATAGCCTTGATCGTCTCCGATGCCGCAACCGCGATTGGGCTCGCATACTTCGTCGAAGCAGCATTGGGTGTGGATCCATCCACGGTGTAGTAAATCGCAGCATCAGCCGTTGCAGTGCTCAACGCAACGTTCTGCGCTGTTGCATAGGTACCTGCCGCCGGCGCAAATATCGGAACTGTCGATTGCGTCTGGTAGGTCCACGTAAGAATCTTCTGGCTCGATGACAACCCACCGGTGCCCCCCGTGAAGCCTACGTAGGCGGTGGTGCCGCCAATAGTCGCGGGGATGTTGATGACTTGCGACATTGTGAATTTCTTGTTTGTCACAAGGTCAAGAAGGTTGAGCGTCAGTGTGGTGCCGTCGTAGTCAATCTGGGCTTGAATCGAATCCCCACTGCTCAGCACGATTCCGCTCGGAGTAATATCCACAGTCGGCAGCGTGGGTGCTTGTCCGTTGGTGTATACGCCGGTCGAGTTGTTTCCTTCGCCATTGAAATCGTAGAAGTTGAACTTGATCGCGACGCTCTTGGGGATACCCTGATATCCGAGCCCTGCCGAGTTTCCACCTAACGCCGTCGGGGCCACGTTTTGAACCGTGAACGTGAATCCGTTCCCTTGTGCATTCGACAACTGGAGTTCGAATGTAGTGGTGAATGCCTGGATGCTGATGGGAGTGTTCCAGAACACGCTTCCTGCCTGGTTTAATCCGCCACTCGTCAATTGCAGCCGGGTGTCGTTACTAGCCGCGGCGCTGCCATTCAGGGTTAAGCCCGTGGTCGATGCAAAGCCGGTTGCGAAGTTGATCGACATACCCCCGTTCTGGATGACGTATGCGCCGGTAGAGACATTACTGTTCTGCAAGGCTGGATCGATTGCGATCGCATTGATGGTCTCTGAAACCGCCACCAGTATCGGGCCCGCATAGAGCGTCGAAGAGGCTGACGGAGTTGAACCATCCGTTGTGTAGTAAATCTTCGCGTTTGCATCCGCATCCGCAAGAGTTACTGTTTGCGCGGCATTATAGGTGCCGCCGGCCGGAGAAAAAGTAACGGTAGGCGTCTGGGTGGTAAATGTGAACGTCGCTGTGGTCACACCGCTTTGCACAAAACCCGATGCGTTCGCAATCGCCTTGATGGTCGTATTGGTGCTGATCGTAATCGGAGCGGTGTAGAGCGTTGACGACGGCGTGGGCGTGGTGCCATCCAGCGTGTAATAGATGCTTGCCGATGCTGTCGCGCTCGAAAGCTGAACGTTCTGGCTCGTAGCGAATGTGCCGCCGTTCGGGGTGATAACTGGCGCTGCCGCATTCGGCACCCCGTTGAACAACCCGTAAACATCCACTTGTCCGTTGGCTACGACGTAGACTTTGCCGTTTGTGACCATCGGAATGGAGAACCTGTTGCCAGGTCCCCCAGCATCGCGCTTGGAGTTGGTGTCGCTCTCGTAGATCGTATTCGTCAGATCGTTCGCGTTCCACGCATAAAGCACACCCGGGCCGTAGCTGTTGAACAGATATGTTTTCACAGCCCAAGCGATGCCGTCTTGCGTCCCATTGGAGGAAATGGAAAAGGACGGATCAGGGTATACAGTTGACATCGGTGACTTGCTGTCCGGTGTAGTGCTCAAAACGCCGTTGGTTAACTTGAGCAACATCGGTACGTTCTTCTCGGCCCAGATGTAGACGTTTCCGTTCCAATAGGCCGGTGTGGACCAGAATCCTTTAGCGACTGGGACCAATCCAGTAATGTCCTGCAGTGCATTAGTGTTGGCAGAAGCGCCCGAGAGGAAACCGCCGAGGTTGTCGCGATTAAGCACCGTGACCCGTCCCTCCTTGCCGCCCGTGATCAGCATGTGCGGATTTGGTCCCGAGTTGTTGGGCACCATAAGGAGGCCGCCCGAGCCTTGGTCCCAATCGGAGTTGTTCAGTGTTTGAAAGTTGTACGAAGTAAAGCCATCGACCGGCGTGAGCCCGCCATTGGTCAAATTGAAGGCGACGACGCTCTCGCCCATTTCGGAGGTCGCGCTGAATGGCGGAAAGCTCGAATGCGTTCCGTTGCCGGTGACCACAAACATACGTCCGCCCGGCACCGCCTCGTCGATCGGCATTCCTGCTCCCGATGCCCAGAGTCCGGCACCAATCCCGTTGGGAGTAAGGCAAAGCACGGCCTTCTGCTGAAGCGTGCTCGCATCATATGAGAACAACCAGCCATGCCAGGGGCCGTTGTCTCCGTGCGCGCCATATCCGAAATAGACAAAACCATTGTAGTAATTGAGCGCAGTGCGCTGATTCTCCCACAATGGACTGAACGACAGCTGTCCGCCGGTGCTTCCATTTCCTGTGCCCGCTACCGTTGCGGTGATATTGACCGGGCTGTTCGGCTGCTCTGCGCCCGTGATGATGTTGATGGCGTGCAGTCGCGAGAAGTACGCGCCATTCTCCTTGGTGTTCGCCACCACATACATCGTGTTCGTTGCCGGATTGATGGTCCCCGTGCCCGTGATGCCAACCGTCGGAGCAACGTCGGGGGAACCCGTGTCGGCCCACGGTACTGCGGTCGCCCCCGCTCCTGCTCCGTACGCCGCAGTCAGCAGGCTCACTTTCCAGATGGGGTTCGCATTCGCGCCGCCGTTCGAATCGGCATCGAAGGCATAAATCGAATCGTTCTCCGTGGCAACAAACAGCACATTATGCACCAGGCCGTCGCTCATCTTCAGTCCGGGCATATAAAGCGGCTGGGAATAAACGGTACTATCCACCGAAAGCGCAAACAGCTTTCCAAACGAGTTCACGTTCACGTTGGCAAGCGTCAGCGCAGTTTCCTGCGTGTTCTGCCCGGCATGCGTCAAATCGTAGCGCCAGGTGGTCACCGGCACAGGCGTAGGTGTTTGGGCCAACAGGTTCGCGATTGGAACGAACAGAAGAGCCAATAAAAATACGCGGAGCACCGCAAGCGGTGTCAGCGGAGTTTGTGAATTCGAGGAGATCAGGGAGGATAGAGAGGTTTGCGAAAGCCTGGCTAGTTTTGACATCAAGAGACACCTTCAACAAGGAATGGCCACATTTGTCCGCCCGGCGTACCAGAAGCGGTCCAAGTTCATGCTGCGCATTGGAGGCAAAATCAGCAAAAAAGCCGCGCGGTGGGCTTTTAGTGAGAAGCACGTAGAGGCAAGGCGCTTATCCCGGTTTACGTTGAGCCTTTACCTACACCCGTCTTGCAGTTACCTACACCCGTCTTGCAGACAGTGAAATTCGTTTGGAATCAGTTTGAATTCGCTAAAACATCGGCTTCAACGTTTGATGCGCACATCGGCACTCACCGTTGCCTACGGTTCAGCCATCGACTTTTCACACCCTGCTTCGGCAAAATATGTCCATATGCAAACGAAAGGTTTCAGCTTCCGATTTCAGCAGAATGGCAGCGTGGCACTTCGCTGCCATTCTGCCGTCCTCTGCTCGATCTTGCTGATATGCACGCTTTGTGGAGTGCCACTTCGGGCCCAAAAGGCAACGACAGCGCCGATTGGAATAGCTTGGCAAGTCAAGGGCTTATGGCAAGCAGAAGGTCGCGGGACTGCAGTCTCCTCCGGCGACGCGATACAGCCAGGATCGCTTCTGCACCCCGGAGAAGGAAGCGCGACTCACTCGATCCTCATTCTGTTGCCCGACGGTCAACGTATTCTCTACGAGTGCTTCCTCCCCGAGGACTGTGCGCGAAATTTCCGTGTACCTTCGCTTTATCGCAAGCCCGATCTTTTCGCTGTCGATATGCTCGCGCGCATTCACGCTGTGCTCATCCGCGGAAACCGGGACTTGGGATCCCACAGCCATGAGCGATTTCCCCCGGCGCCCGATGAGGCTCTGGTACTGCTCGACCCCGAAAAGCGAGTACAGGTCTCAGGCCTTGTGGCGGCTCTTCCAGACGGCAGTTACACCTACGACCTGCGACCGCTCTACCGCGCAGATCCACCCCAATCGCATCTCAAGTTCGAGAAGAGTTCGTCATCTATTTCAATCCCCCTTCCTGCTTTGGGACTCTACGACGTGACCATCTTCGATCAACTGAACACCCCGCGAATCGACCTTTTCGTTGCTGCTGTGGCACCCATACAACATGCGACCTTCGCAAAGTTATACGGCAGTGCCAAGGTGCTTATGCAGGATTGGAATGTTAATTACCAGGGTTGGCCGATCCATGACTTTCAACGGGCCTATCTTGAGTCGCTGATCATGGGCATCAAGCCACAGACGCTTGGTGCGCCTGCCATCGCGTCCGATCGTGCGCAGGGTGTTGACGTCACCGCTGAGCCCGCGTTCTCTCCGAGGCCCGGAGTTTTTAAGGGGGATACCGCGGTAACATTACAGTGCAACACGCCCGGTGGCATCATGCACTTTACGGTCGATGGATCTCAGCCGCTCAACAATTCGCAGGTGTACGGTGCGCCGATCATGGTCAAAGGCACGGAGTTGACCATCAAAGCATTTTCGAGCGCTCCTGGAAAGAAGGACAGCGCAGTCGTAACTGGAATCTTCAGAATCGGCGACTAGTCGTTGAAGTAGAACGGCGCGGGTTTTGCATGCAACTCGGAACTTGGGAACCGAGAGACGCGGAGATGCTCTATGTTGAGGAGAGATTTCTTTTCCATATTGCCCTTGGCGCTGGGCGTCACGGCGACCGGGCGTGGATTTCCAGGGCTCAACAACGTGGCAAAGAACATTCTGGATTACGGGGCTCAGCCCGATGGAAAAACACTGAACACCAAAGCGATCCAGCGCGCGATCGATGATGTCTTCCAGGCAGGCGGAGGAGTAGTCAATGTGCAGCCGGGGAGATTTCTTACCGGCAGAATCGAACTAAAGAGTCGAGTAACTCTGAACCTCCAGGCAGGCTGCACTCTGCTGGGCAGTGAATCAATGAATGACTATAGCCCGATCCCTGGATTGCCCCGCGCCGGTGACGCCAACCCGCGGCACCTCATCTTTGCCCAGGACGCCGAAGACGTGACGCTGACGGGACCGGGGCGCATCGATGGGCAGGGACCGACCTACTGGGAGTCATCGGGCAAAGTGCCGCTACCGCCGAACGAACAGTGGTCCGATTTTGCATCTCGCGCCCTCGCGCCGAAGAAGACCGGCCGCCCCAGCCCAATGCTCGAGTTTGTCAATTGCCGCAGATTGAAACTCGACGGTGTGCGCATCGAAAACGCCCCCGGATGGACGGTTGGCCTTGTCAACTGCGACAACGTCGACATCCATGGGATAGCGATAAAGAATCCGGTCGTAGGACCGAATACAGACGGTATCGACATTAATGGATGCCAGGATGTCCTCGTATCCAACTGTTCGATCGACACCGGGGACGACGCCATTTGCCTGAAGAGCGAAAGCCCAAACGGTCCCGAACCGCGCCTCCTCAAAAACGTCGTGGTCACCAATTGTGTTCTGACCACCTGCTGCAATGGATTCAAGCTTGGCACCGGGTCTGAGGGCGGCTTTGAGAACATCACATTCTCAAATTCGACCATTACCAACCAGCAGGTTGAGTTCAAGAATCGAGTGATCTCCGGTGTGGCCCTCGAAGTGGTGGACGGAGGATGGATCAACGGCGTCGTGGTCACCGGCATCCGCATGGTGCGCACGCGCACGCCGATCTTCATCCGCCTGGGAAATCGCAAGCGGACGCATGACTATCCACAACACGGGCTGCGCGGCGTGAGGATTGAAGATATCCAGGCTTCTGAAGCCTTATTGGCAAGCTCCATCACTGGTTTGCCGGGTGCGGAGGTGCGAGATGTGACGCTATCTCACATCCAGGTTGACAACGTACTTCAAGGTCGCCCGGAATGGGCGGGGCGCGCTGTTCCGGAAAAAGAGACGGCATACCCCGAAGCGCGAATGTTTGGAATGCTGCCTGCTTCAGGCTTATATGCGCGGCACGTCCGCGGCCTCAACATGAATGATGTTGCTTTTACCGCGCCCCCCGGGGAAGCCCGCCCAACCGTCATCTTCGACGACGTGGTTGGCGCGCGCTTGATCGGAGTGAAAAGCACTCCGGTAAGCGGCGGAAAACCGGTCGTCCAAGTTATCGGCTCAAAGGACGTTAAAATCTCGTAATACAACTACGTCGTGACGATTGAATCGGGCGCTCGCTGACCTAGTGCCGATCCGCTTTCGACTCGTCCGCGCCGCCTTTGATATCGCTTTCTTTCGAGCTATTCGACGCGTGCGTGCTGTCATCACTTTCAGCCTTCTCTGAGTCATTCCGGTGCTTCGATTCATCGCCCTCTGGCGGAATCTTCATGTCGTAATCGAGCGGATCATCAGGTTGGTCAGGCATACCGCCTCCTCCTGTTGTTCGATGCGAAATGCACCATCCGAAGGAACTCCCCTCCTCCTAAAGTTTCGCCTGAATGGAATGAAGTTCCCATCCAACGGAATCGGATTTCTGGCCTGCGAGCCATTCGAGATCCAATGCCGGCATGGCTAAGAAATCGCGCGGCTTGCCTCGAGAGCAAGCATTCAGAGAACAAGCACTCAATGGATGAGGTGAGTGTTTGCATGGCGTAATCAGATTGGTCTTTGTTTTAAATCAAAGACCACCCTCATCGCCGCTGCCATGTTCAGACAAACGCGAATTGGATATGCTCAAAAGCGTCGAAGAGTTGGCGTTGCACGATCGAAAATACTTGTCGCCGCAAATTGCAATCAACACGTCGCCATCTTCTAAGGTCGGATGCACGTGCGATCCGGGAGGCCATCTTTGTCGACGGAATTCAAATTCGTTTCCCCAGCAGAACACATTCCAACTCGGCACAGTTCGAGCAGCGCTTGTATGGTTTTTGCCAAGCCAGGAAATATCAGTGGATATTGTGAGAACGGGATCGCAAATTGCCCGCTTGTTGAGGGCCTGACGACCAATGAAGGAGCCCAGATTCTCGCAATGGCCCGCAAAAGGCGGTTCTCGCGTCATGACCTCCTGTGCATGGACGGGGAACTTGTCAAAGATATTTATCTGATCACAGAGGGCGCCGTAAAGGTCATGAAGTTCACCGAAGGCGGAGATGCGGTGATCTTCGGAATCGGGTTGCCGGGCGATATCATCTGTCCCGGAACCCTGTTTCAATCCTGCAAGTACTCTTCGACCGTGGTATCGCTTCGCCCCACCAAGGCACTGTCATGGCCGGTACAAAGCTTCAAAGCCATTCTGGATCGTTGTCCGCTCCTCTTCCAAAACTATCTTCAGATTCAACACAGTCACATGCTCGAGATCGAAGAACGATTCTGCGAGATGGCTACGAAGACCGTTAACCAGCGGTTAGCACGTCAATTGACCCGTTTGCATGGAAGAGTCGTAGAAATGGCCAATGGCATGACCGAGATCGGAGTCTCCAGGGAAGAGCTGGCGCAGATGACCGGTACAACCGCCTTTAGCGCATGCAGGGCGCTTGTCGAGTGGGAAGCGCGTGGAATCATACGTTCGCGGCGCGAGTCTGTGACGATCTGTGATGCTGAGTCGTTGCGAGCTCTCTCCGAGTAACAGACCTCTATGGTGTATAACTTTGCTCGCCTTAGTCGTTGTCAGGGTCGAATGCGCATCTTACCTTCTATCCTTGCCGCCTAAGTCAGGCGCACCGCCGCCTTTCTGCCGCTAAGTAACTGGTCTTGAAGCGGGAGGGACATCATCGCCCACTCCGCACTTCAATTAGTTGATGCCGTTTGCATAAGTGCCATCCCTAACCCCTGGTGAGGCCCCTTGTGAACGCTCGCAATGCTTGATT
>Ga0137378_10000864_pt1 | contig 24716 bp, 25 predicted proteins | sample SagtaG_21_FD_104813 | JGI IMG/M metagenome (GOLD analysis project Ga0137378, IMG submission 104813) | Vadose zone soil microbial communities from Sagehorn Ranch, Mendocino, California, USA - Sage2_L_60_16 metaG | ecosystem: Environmental > Terrestrial > Soil > Vadose zone | place: USA... | reverse complement strand
TGGCTAAGCGATAGCTGCCGAAGCTATGGCGATTAGCGTCGCTGCGCCATTCAATCCCGGTCTCTTTCGTTATCCGCTTAATTTCTCTTGTCTTGGCATTCTCGTTCGTCTTGAAATTGCCAGGATAAACCGGGCCGGATAGCTCGCGGTACGGACCAAGCCAAGCCATCAAATTCCTTTCGATAGGCACGAGTCGGCTAGTGCGAACCTTTCGGGCCACGCGCCGCGGCACAGCGATCACTCCTTGATCGAACTTGATCATGCTCCAATCGAGCCGGAGAATTTCGCTGGGTCGCAAGCCGGCGAACATCCCGAGTGCCATCCAAGGAATCCATCGCGCCGATGTGTGGGCCAAGATCAACGCAGCTTCCAGCGGGGTCCAAGTCTCAACATCATTCCCGGCCTTAATTTTCGCGACCTTTTCCGCTTCTGAGATCCGATCCTCGCCAAGATAGCCATGGCGACGCGCGAATCGGAAAAGTTGCACAATCGCGTCGCGTACGTTGTCCCTGCCTCGCGGCCCAACGGCTAGTTCCCGAAGATATTTAGCGATCTCGCTCGCGCCCGCTAGCTCCAATTGTGGATACTTCGCAATGTACCGCTGCAAATCTCTCCAAGCTAACCGCGCTAAGCGCGCCTCGCCGTCCTCGCTGAGCAACGTTGCGCTCATGCGGCCCTCCGTTCCCTTTGCTCAAGCCAAGCCGCCCAACCCTTTGAGATGACTGCTCCCGCCTTGCGCGCTTGCACAACGACACCTTTGAGCAATAGCCGCTCGAAATGTGTGTCGGCAGTCATCGCAATTAGCCCAGCTTGATTAGCAGACCTTGCTTTGCGATTTGGGGGGGCGCCCAAGTGAGACAAAGCCGACTCACGTCAGCGATCGAAAGGTTATTTTTGGCCGCGATCTTCTCGAGCTTCCGGTGCAAATCCAGAGGGAAAGTCAGCGTTTGCGTTTTACCTTTTGCACTCATTTGAACCGAATGTAACTGCTTCGGTGTCACGCCCGTCAACATTTTTTTTAACTTTTTGAAACTTTTTTCTTGCCGTTCGGTTCGATCTTTCCTTGAACCTGAATAGCACCAAAGAATGCCTAAGATTGTTTGGGAGCTTTTCGCCTGGATGTAAATGCAGAGGTAAGAATCGCCGCCACGATTATCCCGAGCAGGGCTGCGGGCTTCATTTGTTTACGCCGTCACGCAAGCTGTTGCGTGTCCTTTTTCCGCCTGTGGTGGCGGCCCTCGGGCTCGTTTAGTCCGGTGATTTTTTCCTTCGGTCTGCGCTCCGGTCGCGAAACAAGCGGCCCGTTGCGAGAAACGATCTCAAACGGCGGCCCCACCCTGTAGTCATTCGCCTCTAGCCAATCGACGGCTGCGCGCACGGCGTGCCGCGCAATGTCGTTCTCACTGAGATCGAGCTTTCGCGCGGCGTTGTGCAGCCGTTGCTTCAATTCTGGCCCGAGCCGAATCGTAATCCCGTGCGTTCTCATTAGATTACAGATTATTCCTACGGGGACTAGCGGCCAAAGTTCCCAGAAAAGCTTGGGAACATCCAAATCCTTCATATTTGCGGTACAAAAACATGTCGAGCACCGCGAGGCCACAAAAATGGCGGCTGGCTGCTGAGAATGCGAAAGCCGACTACTGGATTAGCGCTTCTCGCACCGCTGACCGGGCGCGGCGCAAGGGTAGCCGAGCTCAGGCCGGAATAGATTACGGTCACGAGCCCGACCTCCGCGGGCGGGGATTATTTTTTCGAGCGCGTCGCGCTGGCCGTGGCGTCGTTCCGCAGTTAGTCTAGGCCGGACCGGACGACGATGCCTCTTTTCAGATCGCTAGAATCGCCCATTGTTTGTCCCAGCAGCTTGTCCGACTCGGCACAGGATTATTTCCGCTCGGCCGTTCGGATGTGGAAAGGAAACTTCGCTCGTGTCCAACCGAAAACGACGCTACGAATCGCACACCACTGCGATTTTGCCGGTACTTCAACAACGACTGTCCCCGGTTTATCGCCAGTCGCATCTTGAAGCGCAATGTGAATGTCGCCGTCCGTTTCAACTTTGAGAGCAACTACGCGGCCCGTCACAGCAAACCATTTGTTTTCAATCCCGGTGCGCTCTGAGTGCTGAGTCAACCGCACGTCTGACCCCGACCAACTGAAAATATCTGAGCGCGTGGCGGCTTGTATTGCGCTGGCTTCCGCAGGCGGAGTTGACGGATCGTTCTTTGCTGCCAAACGGGCCTTTCCGTGATTATCGCGACAGTCGCACGGTACCCTATATGAAAGGCCACGTTGAACGGCGCTACAAAGCAGAAGCTGATGGGAGATTGAAATTCACCAGCGGCGGAAATGTTCTGACTGGTGCTGGCGCAACAGAAGGCGAATCTGGACAGCCATGGCCCGGTTTTGATCCTTCAAAAAAGAACAGGCATTGGCAATCCCCGGATTCTTGGCAGAACAAATGGACGCCGCTTTTGAGGAGTTGGGAGTGCTGGCGAAACTCGAAGCACTGTTCGATGCTGGACTTGTCGAGATCATTCCCGGCGCAGCTTGGCCTACGCCTGTGCGCTACTGAAGGTCTTTTGCCGCGAGATTGACCGCGCCGCCTCAGCGAAACGCTCTCGATGTGTCCGCCGTTATGAAGTTCGTAAAGCAAACTCCGACGAATTGAGAATCGCGCCTGGACGCCGAGCGCATCCAGAAACTCCGGATCTTGTCCCGCGACATGAGCCGGTGTCGCAATTACCGGAGCAGTTGTCTTCTCGGTTATCTGCTCGCCGAGTTTCTTGGTGTCCAGTGGCATATCTGGACACACAAACTAATCACGAAAAACATCATGTCGCGCGGAGGAAGCCGGATGCGCCCGATAATTCTTAACTTTTTCTTATCCGTTCCTTCCCGGACTCCCTGCGCTGCCGCTTTGGCGTCGTACGCTTCTTGAGATTCTCAGCGCGATTGTCTCGTTCTCTGCGAAAGCGAACAAGAGCGAGAAAGTCGTTAGGCGGCACGCCGTCGCGCTTCCACAAAGCGAGCAACGACTTGCCGTAGCTTTTCCAGTCATCCGTATCGCGGATCTCGCTAATATCGCGCCACTAATCCCAAAACAGATCGTGAAACCCACGCTCTGAACGGTACACTTTCCACGTTTCTCCGTGGATCGTCACTGAATCGTCTTTGTTGCGGTATTCGGGATCGCAAAGCTTGACAAACGGTTCAAGCGACCCTCGCAGTATGCGCCCGATTAGGTTCTCCATTGCCTCATGGCTCTCACCATGCACCGCCAAATACTCCGCGTTGGTTTGCCGTCGTGACACATGTTTGCGCGCGCTCTGAATCAGCTCCCAGGCTTCGGCCAAAAACTCTGCGGGACCTTTGTCCTTCACATTCTCTTTCTCAAGAGGCTTCGAATTTAGTTTCGCCACCTTGTTCTCCCACAGCGTCACGGCCACGCGCGCAACCGCTAGGCACTGCCCGAATTCATCAGTGTCGATCTTTAGCACGCTCGGCCACGCCGCCGTCGACGATTCGTTCTGGTCGTCTCCTGATCCAGGCTTCATTTAACGTTCCTTCTTTTTTCCTAAAATTTTTCCGCGCGCACTGACGCACTTGGTGATTCTTTCCTCGCCGGACCTTCGACCGCCCCCCGGTGCTTAGCTTCAGATCGCACGACATGGAAGTACGGCGTTTCCGGTGGTCGCAACCGGGGCGCTGGCGCTTATCGCTCGCGCCGGCCAGCGTAGGCCGGTGGTTTCTCGGACTGAACCGTCAACGTGGATTCCCTCTTCATCCCGGTTTCCTTAGCAAAAAAGAGTTCCAATCAACAAGGTTGAACCTCGGCGGAAATCGGCGGACTTGTTCTGACCTGATGTTCTGACAGCGCCAATTGCAACACCTTCCCGGGGCTGTTTTGTCTATGAAACAGGCTAGTGCTCCACAATCGAAATGCGGGTTCGATTCCCGTTGCCCGCTATTGGTCAGGCGCAATGAGCTCGCGGTTCCGCCAGGTGAAGCCAAGACCGGAATAAATCGTCAGCGCCACTGTAATCCATACTAGTACGGGCCCCGCTTCGTAGCGTGCCCGCACCCACCATCTGGATGTCTCGCTCGCGTACCACAATTCTGGCATTGAAAGGAGGGCAAGAAAGAAAATCACGGTGATGATTTGCCAGGAAGTTTTCTGTTTGCCCAGACTTTCCGCTGGAAGGATCCGGCCTTTAGCACTGGCCATCAGGCGCAAACCTGTAATCAAAAAATCACGCGCAACTACCGTGGTCGCTGCCCAGGCCGGCACAGCTTTAAGAGGCACCAACGAAATAAAAGCTGCCGCCATCATGATCTTGTCCACGAGGGGATCCATTAATTTGCCAAAATTTGTGATGACCCCGTACCTCCGGGCGATTTCTCCATCGATAAAATCCGTCAAACCCGCGATGAGAAAAATGATAAGAGCCGATGTGCGCGCGTACTGCCACGAGGAGTTTAGCGCCAGAACAAAAAGCACCGTGAGCAGCAGCCGGCTAAGCGTTAAACGATTGGCCCAGTTCATTTCGCTGTAGCCGCCTCACTCTGCGAGGCGCGGCGCAGACTCTCGACCTTGAATCGCGGCCGTTTCCAGATTGGCACCTTTTTCTTTAGCTCGTCCACAATCCACTTGCTCGCCTCGAAAGCAGCCGCGCGACGCTGCGCACTAACCTCGAGAAACAACGACGGCTCGCCAGTTCGCACGAAACCGATCCGATGATGAGCGATAACTTTCTTCAACTGAAACTTCGCCACCGCAGCCTCCGCGACTAATCGCAGTTGATGTTCGGCCATTGCCATATGCGCCTCGTAATCGATGCCCTCGATCTTGCGCCCATCTTCAACCTCGCGAACAACGCCCCAAAAGACAACCACCGCACCGGCGGCAGGATCAACCTCGTCGCCCAGCGCCTTAAGCTGCGCTTCCGTGACTAAAACTTCGCAAACCAGATTTGCCATATGCTCCAAGTGCTCGCTACAGTGAGTTGGCTCTGCTTCGAGCTGCTAGAGAAGAAGATATTAAAATGAGCGCGAATCAATGTGATATTGGAATTATTGGCCTGGCTGTCATGGGCGAAAACCTCGCCCTCAACATGGAATCGAAAGGATTCTCTGTCGCTGTTTTCAACCGCACCACGGAAGTCACGGAGAAATTCGCAAGCGGACGGGCCAACGGAAAAAACATTCAGCCTACACGGACGATGGAAGAATTCGTCGGGGCCCTGAAGCTACCGCGGAAAGCGATGATAATGGTGAAAGCCGGTGCGCCAGTGGATGCGGTCATCGGACAACTCGCGCCCTTGTTGGAGAAAGGCGACGTCATCATCGATGGCGGAAATTCTCTCTTCACCGACAGCCAAAGGCGCGGCAAAGAACTGGAGGACCGCGGGATTCACTTTGTAGGCTGCGGCGTCTCCGGAGGCGAAGAAGGCGCGCTCAAAGGTCCATCCCTCATGCCCGGCGGCTCGCGCGAATCCTGGGAGATCATCGCGCCCATTTTTCGCAAAATCGCCGCGCAAGTAGATGGCGAACCGTGTTGTCGTTACATGGGACCGGACGGCGCCGGTCACTACGTCAAAATGGTGCACAACGGAATCGAGTACGGCGACATTCAATTGATCTGCGAGGCGTATGCGATCCTGAAAGATGTTCTGGCGATGCAAGCTTCGGAGCTCGCCGATATCTTTGCAGAATGGAACAAAGGCGAGCTCGACAGTTATCTAATTGAAATCACGTCGCAGATTTTTCGGAAGATCGATCCTGAGACCGGCAACCCGCTAGTCGATATGATTCTCGACAAGGCTGGCCAGAAGGGAACCGGCATCTGGACGCTTCAAGCCGCCATCAGGCAGTCTGTTGTCATTTCGACAATTAACGCCGCCGTCGAAGCGCGCGTTATTTCGTCGCGGAAAGAAGAGCGCGTGGCCGCGTCGAAAATTCTGCCGCAACCGAGGGCGCGAAAGTTTAGAGGCGATCGGACACGTCTCATCAATTCAGTGCGTGACGGGCTTTACGCGTCTAAAATTGTTTCTTACGCGCAGGGAATGGAGCTTCTTCGAGCGGCGAGCACGGAATACAAGTGGAACCTTAACCTCAGCGACATCGCCACCATCTGGCGCGGCGGCTGCATCATCCGCGCGAAATTTCTTAATCGCATTGTCGAGGCGTATCAACGCGATCCCGGCCTGCACAATCTCCTGCTCGACCGCTATTTCACAAAAATCCTACGGAAGACGCAGCGCAACTGGCGTGTCGCCGTTTCAACAGCTATCAAGCATGGCGTAGCCGTCCCAGCATTTTCAGCATCGCTTGCGTATTTCGATAGTTATCGCCAAGCGCGACTTCCTGCCAATCTCTTGCAGGCACAGCGCGACTTTTTTGGTGCGCACACCTACGAGCGCATTGATAAAGCGGGCGTCTTTCACACGGAGTAGATTGAATCAGATCAAAAGCCTGCTGAAAAACCAACCGAACCAAAAACCCCCGCGCCGCATCACGCTGGAGAGTAGCGTAATCGTCTCGGTTGCTCGGTACGCCAGAGGCTTGCGCTACTTTAGTGGAAATCATGCGACTCACTGCCGATGAGTTCTTCGTGCGCGATCGCTCTGATGTCGCGCGTCTTAATCAAAACCACGCCATCCGAGTTTTGCACGTCGCCTTCGATCAGAAGAAACGCTTCCTCAGTTATCACGAGCCGAAATCGTTCGAACAAATCAGGATCGACAATCGCATTTGAGACGCCGGTCTCATCTTCCAAACTGATAAAAACAAATCCCTTCGCCGTCCCCGGCCGCTGACGACAAATCACGTTCCCCGCAATTTGCACCGTCGCGCCATGTCGCGCCTGCGAAAGGTCGATCGCACGCCAAATATTCGGCAAGTTTTCGCGCAAAAGTTTCATGGGATGCGGTCCGGTTGTCAGGTTCATCGTTTCGTAATCGGCGCGCACGCGCTCCGGCAAGGTCATGCGCCCAAGGGGAGCGCGCGCATCCTGCGTACTGTGTTCGGCATCCTGCCGAACACTTCTTGCGTTCGGCAGGATGCCGAACGCTGCCTGCTGGAAGCGCGCGCTCCCCAGTAAATCATCATGTACTGCCTCCTCCACGTTCCACATCGCTGCGCGCCGATGCTCAGCAAAGCAGTTCAGCGCGCCCAATTCCGCCAGTGTGCGCAGTTCTTCCTTTGAAAGCGGTACCCGCCGCTTGAAATCCTCCAGCGACTCAAATTTTTGATCTTGTCGTTGCCTAACGAGTCCCTCCGCGTGCTCCTGCCCCAATCCGTTCACTACGCAAAACCCGAGTCGCACCGTGTTGTCGTCGACAACTGTGCAACGCCAATCGGAGTACGAAACGCAAATCGGCTTGATCTTTAGCCCATGCCGCTGCGCGTCTTTGACAATCGTCGCCGGCGTATAAAAACCCATCGGCTGATTGTTCAATAAACTTGCGTAAAACTCCGGCGCGCGATGGACTTTTAAATACGCGCTGCCGTAGGCGAGAATGGCAAAACTGATCGCGTGCGATTCCGGAAATCCGTAAAGCGCAAACGACGAGATCGACTGAATGATTTTGTCGATCTTGTCCGGCGCGACGCCTTTTCGCTCCATCGCCGCGCGCAATTTCAGGCTCACTTTCTGCATTCGTTCCTCCGAACGATGAAAACTGAGGGCCCGCCGCAAATCTTCAGCTTCGTTTCCGGTAAAATCCGCCATGATCATTGCGATCTTGAGCATTTGTTCCTGAAATAAAGGGATACCGAGCGTGCGTTCCAAGATTGGTTCGAGACGAGGATCGAAATACGTCAACGGCTCGCGTCCCGCCCGGCGTGCGAGGTACGGATGCACCATATCACCCTGGATGGGACCAGGCCGGATGATCGCCACTTCAATCACAACATCGTAAAAACATTCCGGTTTCATCCGCGGCAGCGTGGCCATTTGCGCGCGGCTCTCGATTTGGAAAACGCCGATCGTATCGGCCTTTTGCATGATCTTGAAAGTGGCAGGGTCATCTTTCGGAATGTGCGCAAGATCGAGAGCCCGCCCCCGCTCGCGGCAGAGCTCAAACGCATCCTGCATTACCGACATCATGCCAAGGCCTAACAAATCGACCTTCACGATGCCGAGGTCTTCGCAATCGTCCTTGTCCCATTGCGCGACGACGCGCCCAGGCATGGACGCATTTTCCAGCGGCACAAACGAACTGAGCTTGTTCTGGCAAATAATCATGCCGCCGGAATGCTGGCCAAGATGCCGCGGCAATCCATAAATCGCATGATAGAGCCTGACGAACGCCGGCATGCGCGGGTGGGTTTTCGGTAAACCCGCTTGCTCAATCTGCGATTGCAGTTCCATCGTGTGCGGGAAATCGCCGCTTGCGAACAAATGCGAGAAACGATCAATGACGCTCGGGGAAAAATTGAGCGCTTTTCCAATCTCGCGCGCCGCGCTGCGCCCGCGATACGAGATCACGTTCGCGGTCATCGCAGCGCCGTGTTTGCCAGAGCGCCGATAAATTTCCTGGATCACCGCTTCCCGGCGATCGCCGCTTGGAAGATCGAGATCGATATCCGGCCACCCTTTGCGGCTCTCATTTAAAAAACGTTCGAACACCAGATGATTTTCCACCGGATCAACCGGCGTGATTCCGAGACAATAACAGACCGCGCTGTTGGCGGCGCTGCCCCGGCCCTGCACCATGATGTTGTGTTCGCGACAGAAATTGATGATGTCCCAGACGATCAAAAAATAGCCGGGAAAGCCGAGCTTGCTGATGAGCGCAAGTTCTTCCTCGAGCTGACGTTTCACCTTGCAACTGATCGCGGCGTAGCGTTGTTGCGCGCCGAACCACACCATCGTGCGCAAAAATGAATCCATGCTGTGATCAGCCGGCACGGGATACTCCGGAAATTCGTAACCGAGATTCTCGAGCGAAAAGATGAGCCGCTTGGCTAAGCGCGACGTATTTTCGATTGCGTCCGGCAAGTCGCGAAAGAGTTCTCCCATTTCGCGATCGCTCTTCAGATGCCGTTCGGCATTTTGGGTAAGCAATTTGCCCGCAGCATCCAGATGAGTGTGCTCGCGGATACAGGTGAAAACATCCAGCACTTCGCGTCCGTACGGCTTCGCATACTGGACACCGTTCGTGGCCAGGATCGGCAATCGATTTGCACGCGCAAGATCGATAAGTTCGCGATTGATGCGTTCTTCCCCGCGAATGAAATGCCGCTGGATTTCCACGAAAACATTGTCGCGGCCAAAAGAATCGATCAAAAACCGCGCGCGATTCGCAGAGTTCCGGGGAGCAGAGGCTGCCAGCCTGTCGCGTCCGGCAGCTTGCCGGACGCCGGGTTTGTGGGCGCGTGCAGAATTTAAAGAAGTTTGCGGCAAGCTGCCGCAAACAACAGGCTGGCAGCCTCTGCTCCCCGATCCAAAAAACGCGACCAGCCCTTCGGCGAATTGAGGGAGCTCGTTCCACTGCACTGCGCATTTGCCTTTCTCGCTGCGTAAATGCGCTTGCGTCAGCAGGTCGCACAAATTTTTGTAACCCATCCGATTTTCGACCAGCACCGGCAGAATGCCGCTGTCTTCCATCTCCAATTCGCATCCGATAATTGGCCGCACATTCTGCTCGCGCGCCGCTACGGAAAATCGTTGCGCACCGTAAACACCGTTGCGATCGAGCAAGGCTACCGCCGGTATTTCCAACTCTGCTGCGACTTCAGCTAATTGCTCTGGAAACGAACCGCCCCGCAAAAAGCTAAACGCGCTACAAGCATGAAGTTCGATGTAAGGGGAGCGCGATGGATTCGTCTTAATCATAAGCCCCATCTACTTCCCAGGTTTCCCCCGTCTGATGACAGCGGCACAAAATCCCATTCTTCAACTGCAGATCCCATTCGGCGCGCGCCCACGATTTTTCGTCCCACCAGTTTCCGGAAATCAAATAAGGGCCCCGCTGATCGATGACTTTGCCGCTGATTGTTTTGCTCTGAAGATGCCGGTTTTCTGAAATAAACACGGATGCAGGCGCGGCTGGTCGGAATCGACGCAGTGCAGCAGATAAGGGGGGACAGCCATCATGGCTGGGGGGCAGGCAGGCATCTTGCCTGCAGGTGGTATTGCAGGGGGGGACGCCTGCTAGCCCCACAGGCTGGAAGCCTGTGCTACTGCTCTCCCACGTGAACGGCTCCATCCGAAACGCATCCGGCCCATGCGTTTCTTCCAAAACTGGCGTGCCAACGCAATCAGCGCCGAGCAAAGCAGTCAAACGCGCGAGCGTTTCTGATAATTGATGCGGATTGCGTAATGTCGTTTCAAATAATCCAAATTGCTGTTTTGGAGGTTTGGTTGGCTGCGCCTTCAACGAGACAGCAATGATCGGATGCTCCGATTTAAAATTTTCCAGATGCGTATGCAGCATCCGGAAGAGAAGATCGACATCATTGGTCGGCTGCGGAATTTCGAATACACGTTCGTAACACTGCTTGTTCGTAAAAGTGATCCGCAACGTCAGTTCTTTTGCCACGAGATAGGTCGCGCCCAGACGCAGGGCGAGCTGCTGTAAAAAGCGGCGCAGCATAAAGAGAAGCGGCTCGACGGTTTCGATCTCACGTTCGAACTCGAAGCTCTCCTCGAACGATTCGGGGGGATGGACGAGCCTGAGTGGCCGATTCGATCGCCCGTTGGCGCGCTCCCACATTCCAACGGCTTCGGACCCAAGTCGCGCGGCGACCTGTTCTTTATTCAGCGCCGCGAACTGACCGACGGTGTGGATTCCCCACTTGTGCAGGATCGTGAGTATTTGCTCGATATCCCGGCGTGCCCAGCGCCTCCGTTCACGGACACTTTCGGAGTCGCGCCCTATCTGATCGATCGCCGCAGAGTTCCGCAAATTGGAGCGCTCCATGCGCTGAAATTAAAAGCAAATAAGATATGTTCAAGTGAACATTTATGGATTAGATTATTTTCACTGGACACTTGGGCAGCGCTTGCAGAAATGCGCGGCCGTATGGCTTGGTCACGATCCGGTTATCCAAAATGACGATGATCCCGCGATCACTTTTGGTTCGGATCAAGCGGCCCACGCCTTGTCGCAGTTTCAGGATTGCTTCCGGTAGTGAATATTCGATGAACGGATCGCCGCCCCTTTCTTCCATAAGTTCAAGTTTTGCTTCGATAAGCGGATGATCCGGCACCGCAAACGGCAGCCGCGTAATAATCACATTCGAGAGCGCCTCGCCCGGAACATCTACACCGCTCCAAAAACTGTCGGTGCCAAAAAGCACGCTGCGCGGGGTTGTCTTGAATTGTTCGAGCAATTTTCCGCGTGGCGCGCCGCCGCCTTGCACAAGGAGATTGAATTTCTTTCGCGAGAAAAATTCCGCCATTTGATTGGCCACCTGCTGCATGCTGCGATAACTGGTGAAAAGAACAAAGGCGCGTCCATCCGTCTCGTCGACAAAATGGGCGATCCATTGTTCCAGCGCTTCTTCGTAACCGCTATCGCGCGGGTCAGGCATTTTTTGCACTATGAACATTTTCATCTGGCTGCGAAAATCGAATGGACTACCGAGCAGGACCGGCTCGGCTTCGTCTGCGCCGATGCGCCGCCGAAAATAAGCCAGATCGGAACGGCCGACCGAAAGAGTTGCGCTCGTCATGATGCACGAGCAATCCTCTCGAAAAATCATGCGGCGCAGCACCGGCGCGACGTCGATGGGCGCGGCGTTCAACGTGAGAAATTGTGCCGTCTTCCCGGTGCGCTCGACCCAGTAAACGTGTTCGCGGGCACCCTGTTCCAGAAAAATGGCCGTGCCATCACGCGCATCGCGAATGCGCCGGCCGAGTTCCTGCAATTCGGCCTTAAGAAATTCGTCATCGGCGCGTTTGACGACATCGGCGATGCGCATCTGCAATGAAGTCAGCCGTCCCGTGATCGTGTCGGGCGCCACATCCGGAGCGCGGACGCGAAACTCGCGGCCTTTCTTGAAATCGCATTTTGATTCGACCGCGGTGAAAAACTTCTCCACATCCTCGACCAATTCGGCCGCAAGTCTTACTCCATCTGCATCGCGCATCACTGTGAACAGCCCTTTGCGCGTACGCGCGTTGTAGAGCCGTTGAATTGTGGATCTCAGCCCATATTGCGAAATCCCGATGCCAATTTGGCGTGACGCGACTTGCTCGACCGTGTGCGCTTCGTCGAAAATGATGAAGTCATTTGGAAAAAGGTAACCGCTTTCGCGCTCTTCCTGCACCTCCGGGCTTCCTAAAAGCATGAAGAGCAGCGTGTGATTGATCACAATCACATCCGATGAGAGCAGCCGTTTGCGCGCTTGCTGATAAAAGCAGCCCGGACCTTGCCCGCATGTCTTCTGTGTGCAGACGTGCTGCTCGCTGCAAACCTGCACCCAAACTTTTGGGTCCGGCTCGACCGACAAATCGCTGAGCGAACCATCACGGGTCGTGCGCGCCCACTCCGCAAGCCTTGTTAGCTCGTTTTGTTCCGGGCCGGTGAAAAGTTCTTTTTGCTGTTGGAGCGCGCGTTCCAATCGCCGCGGGCAAAGATAATTTTGCCGCCCTTTCATCAGCGCAGCTTCAAACTCAACCGGCAAGACCTTCTTTAGAATGGGAATATCCTTGTGAAGAAGTTGTTCCTGCAGATTGATTGTGTAGGTCGAGACGATTGCCTTTTTGTGCTGCTCGAGCGCAAACAAAGTCGCCGGAGCGAGGTAGGCGAGCGATTTGCCCACGCCTGTGCCCGCTTCAACCACAAGATGCCGTTCTTCCTCCAGCGCCCGCGCTACGGCTGCCGCCATTTCCCGCTGTTGCGGACGAAACTCAAAATTCCTCGCCTTGGAAAGCAGGCCACCTTCAGAAAAGATCGTGCGAACTCGTTCGACAAATTCGGTGCCGAGAGAATCTTTTAGCGCGATCATTTCGGAAATAGCCAAGCTACAAGCTCAATCAGCATAGCGATCTTTTCCGAGTGCGGAAAGGCGACGAAAATTATCTAGTTGGGTCACGCACGCGTTCCCACAGGCTGGATGCTTTGCTTCAACTGAATGCTATTGTAATTGGCAAATCGCAAATCGAAATTCGAAACCCGATGAGACTTCTCGATCGCTACGTCGTCCGCAATTTCTTGCAGGTTTACATTTACTGTATCGTTGGCTTTATCTCCATCTGGCTCATTTTCGACGTGAGCGACAACATTTCGACATTCATCGACCAACACATCGGTCTTTTGCTTGTCATTCGCTATTACGCCACGCAGATCCCACAGGTCTTGATCATTCTGCTGCCGGTTTCGCTCCTGCTATCGCTCCTTTTTACCTTGGGTCGCATGTCGCGCGCGAACGAAGTCGTCTCCATGCTCACTGCAGGGGTAAGTCTTCCCCGCGTTCTGCTGCCATTGATCGGCATGGGGCTGCTCACCGTGGGCGCAACCATGGCGCTCAACTATTCGCTTGCACCGCATGCAGAACTGGCGCGCAAAGCATTCCTTTCCGAAGCGCAGGCGCGTCCGAGTCGTTACATCCAGGGGCAAATCTTTCGTAATCGAACCGACTTGCGCACCTGGTTTGTTCAGAATTTTCTCCCTCACGGCAATACCTTTAATAATGTTCAGGTGCTTCAACAGGACACCAACGACAATATTGTTACGAACTATCTGGCAAGCCGGGCCTTTTACCGTCCAGAGACGAAAACCTGGGATTTGGAAAACGTGAAAGTTGTTCACTATGATCACGCGGGAAATATCGTTGACGAGCAGATTTATCCTTCGCTCAAGGTCGAGCACTGGAGTGAAACCCCGTTCCGGCTCGGCAGCGCGAATGAGCGGGCAGAATTCCTGAGCCTTCCAGAACTGCGAGAATATTTGCGTTTCAACGCGGATTTCCCCACGACGTTGCTCGCGCCGTTTCGCACCCATCTGCAGTATCGCTTTGCCTTGCCGTGGACCTGTTTGGTTGTTGTCTGCATTGCCGCACCGCTTGGAATCGGCTACTCGCGCCGGGGCGTGTTATCGAGCGTTGCGGCTGCAGTTTTTCTCGTCTTTTCGATGAATTTTTTGGTCCACCTGTTTCTCGCGCTTGGCGAAGGCGACCGCGTTTCTCCGTGGGTGGCGGCTTGGACGCCGAACCTTCTTTTCGCCGCGATCGGTCTCTACCTGTTCTACCTTCGGGCTTCCAACCGCGAAGCGCTCGGCCTTCATCTTTTCACCGCACGCCGTATTGTCTCTCGATGAACCCGCTCCCAAATGAATGGGCGATCACACATCGGGCAGACGTCTGTGCCGTGACCCGTCGGCCATTTGTTCCTGGCGAATATTTCTACACCCTGCTCTATCACGACGCCGATGGCTATCGTCGCGAGGACTTGAGCGAAGAGGCGTGGCAAAACCGGAATGAGAACATTCAGCCGTTTTCATTTTGGAAATCACGTTACGAGCCGTTGCGGCCAAAATCGCCCGAGCCTTTAGAGAGAGAAAATGCGGAGCAGCTCTTCCGCCGTTTAATCGCCTTGCAAAATCCGCCTGCGAACGCTTGCTATGTTCTCGCCGCGATGCTCGAGCGCAAACGCGTCCTGAAACAAGTGAAGACGGAGGAGAGTGCGAATGGGCGTGTTTTGATTTACGAACATGGCGCAACTGGCGACGTCTTCATCGTGCCCGATCCGCAATTGCGGCTCGACGAGGTAGAAGGCGTGCAAAACGAAGTCGCCCAACTGCTGCGCAGTTCGGCGTAGCGCGATGTCGGGTTTGCGGGCTCTAACTCCGTTCTCAGCACGGCGGCCGGCGGCGCGGGGAATATGGCTTGGGCCGGTGGCATTTTCAGTGTCACTGTTAGGGACATCGCTGCTGGGCCGCGATGAGGTACGGCCGGTGGGCCGCGCTGGCCCTGCTGGCAGCGGGCGTGCTCGCAATCCTGGCTTGGAACGGCAGCGAGTGGTTCGCCGCATTTCCAATGGAGCGGCAGATTGGTGCTCGGGATGAGGCCGGTATCAAAAGCTACGTTGCACATAGCGCGCTGGCTGGAGCGGCACTCGTGTTAGCGCTCTCGTATGTGATTTTCCTGCGTGCGCCCGCCGAAACGTTTGGCGCGGCGGGATGGCTGTGGCTGGCGGAAATGGCCCTGGTCATAGCTGCGGCCATCCTGTGGAATGCTGCCAATCCACCAGTCAAACATTTCGCTGGGCCGCCTGCGTGGACGCGATGGGAAGCCGCTCTTCTTGCGGGAATTGTCGCGGTGGCATTGGCGCTGCGGACGTGGAATTTGAAAAACGTTCCCTTCAACATCTACCCAGACGAGATCATGACCGGGCTGACGGCCGAAAGAGCCTACGTCAGCGGCCCAAACGATGCTCCTTCCGTGTTCAGCACGCTGTGGGGCGATATCGAACTGCCGGCGCTGTGGTTCGCGATCGTGGCGGGCGCGATTAAACTAGGAGGAGTTGGGCTGGGAGTAGTTAGGTTACCAGCGGCTTTGTTCGGCGCGGCGACGGACCTACCGTTCTATGGACTGATCCGTGCGGTGTGGGGGCGAGCGGCGGCCATTACAGGGGCAAGCATCATGGCGTTCAGTGCTGCCGACGTGCACTACAGCCGGATGGCACTGAACAATATCACAACACCGTTCTTTTGGACCATCTGCTTCTTCTTCCTGCTCGGCGGACTGCGCAGCCGCAGAGCCACAGACTGGGTCTTCGCAGGATTGGCCGCCGGACTGAGCGAACACTTTTATTATGGTACGCGCCGGTTGCCGTTTATTCTGGTCTGCTTCGTAGCCTATCTTTTGATCGTGCATTGGCGTGAGTCGCGCGCGTGCATGGCGCAGTTTGGGTGGTTGACGCTGGGATACCTAGCGGGCTTTGGCCCGCTGTTAATGCACTTCCTTACGCATCGGGGTCTGTACTACGGGCGGGGCGCTGGACTAATGACTTGGAACCGAATTCCAATGAATTGGCAAGATTTGCAGCAGATGTGGAGCACGCTGTGGCCGATCATGTCCGAGAACTTGCTCGGGATAAGCACCCGCAGCGCCCAGGACATTATGTACTACGCCTCATTACTGCTGGTACCGGAGGCTGCTTTGTTGGTGCTGGGCGTAGCATTACTAGCATGGCGGTGGCGGCATCCGGCGGCGTTTCTAATGATGGTGTCGGGACTGGCGGTGCTCTTTGTAGGGGCACGCTAGTCCTTTATCCAAATAGCTCTCCCCAATGCTGGCGCGCTGGACGCCAGCTTTCCCGGCCTTCTACGCGGCCATTGCAATACCGGCAGGCGCGTGGGTAGCGTCTGCGAAGGTCTGGCCATGCGAAAGATGGAGATGGCTGGCACACGCAGTGTTGGGCGTGGGCCTGTTGGCGTCGGGCTGCGCCAATATAGACTTCTATTTCCACAGGTATTACGCAGACCCGGAGAGTCTAAGGAGCGAGCGGTACAAGCGCGCGCAGAGAGTGTACGAGGTGCAGACTATGCAAAGCCGCTACATGGCCTCGGTTGGGAGCAATTATCGGGTCGTGGTCGTTGGGCAGTCGCCATACCCGTACGACGCGGATATGACGCGGTATCTTGTGCAGGGGCAGGAGTACATCACGTTTTCCAATCCCCAAGATCAGTCATCACTCGCTCCGGTCACTGGGAAGGGGCTAGTGTTCCTGTTCTTCCCAGGGACTGAGCAGTACCGGGAATCAGTGCGTGAGCGCTATCGGAATGGAACGGACGATGAGGTGCGCAATCCCATGGGCAGACATCTGTTCTACACGTATGTGGTGGCACCCGGGAAGTGAGATGGGTACCGTCACAGGCTATCCGCGACGACAGCCGACGGCATGGCCAGGAGGCTGAAAAGCTTCATGTTCCCGTGCACGACGGTCGATATTGTGAGAGAATATCGTTAATGAGTTTACCTGAAGTCGATGGCCGGCGCGAGATAATTGCGGGAGAAGTTTTCACATGTCTCGTCGCTCGCGGGGTCAACTTCCCCTACAGCTGCGAAGCAACTTTTACAGCATCATGACCACCGAAACCCCGAATGTTAATTATAAGATCGGTAATGAGCGCCTCATCAGCGTTACCGAGAAAGCGGCGTGTAAATTAGCGTCGCTGCTTGACGAAAAAGGCAAGCCAGACGGTGCCTTGCGCCTCGCGGTGGTGGGCGGGGGCTGCTCCGGCCTGCAATATGTGATGGACTTGGTAGAGGGCCCGAAGGAGCGGGACATCCTCGTTCCCATCTCGAACGTGCGGCTGGTTGTTGATCCGAAGAGCGCGCTTTTCGTTAGCGGTTCGGTGCTCGATTACAGCGAGGACCTGCAAAAAGGCGGCTTCAAAGTCACAAACCCGAACGCGGTGGCCCATTGCTCCTGCGGTGAAAGCTTCGCGGTCTAGGGCTGTTTTCGTCCGGCGAATCCGTGATCGAGCCATGCGCCGACTCCGACCAACTATACCTTCATGACGTCGGCTTCCTTGTGCTTGAGATGATCATCAATGGATTTAACAAAACGGTCGGTGAGCTTTTGCACTTCATCCTCCACATCGCGCAAGCCGTCTTCAGTCAATTCACCGGCGGCCTTGAGTTTCTTCGCCTCATCGAGCGCAGCGCGACGATTGGAGCGCACACGCACCCGCGCTTCCTCGGCCATTTTGCCCAGAGAACGGACCAGTTCCTTGCGTCGCTCTTCTGACAGCTCCGGGATTGGCAGCCGAATAATCTTTCCATCAACCGCAGGCATGATGCCGATCTTCGATTCCTTGAGCGCTCTCTCAATGTCCTGCACGGTGCCCGCATCGAACGGCTGAACAACGAGCAAACGCGACTCGGGCGTCGTGATCAAAGCGAGTTGCTTGAGCTTCATGGTTGATCCGTAAGCGTGGACATCGACATTTTCCACCAGTCCGGGCGAAGCTTTGCCGGTGCGCACCGCGGCAAATTCGTGCACCATGTAATCGACGCTTTTTTCCATCGACATCTCGGCCTCAAGAAGAATGTCGTCTCTGCTCATGCTGCTGAATTTCTACGTCGGTTGAAGTTCATCGCAAACCAGTGTTCCGATTTTTCGCCCAAGCACGGCATCGCGGATATTGCTTGGCTTGTTCATGTCGAAAATTACGATCGGTATTTTGTTGTCCATGCAGAGACTGAACGCGGTCGAATCCATGATTTGCAAGCGTTTTGTGAGCGCTTCAGTGAAGGTAAGCCTGTCGTACCGTCGCGCGTTTGTATGAGTATTTGGATCGCGATCATAGACGCCATCAACTTTGGTGGCTTTCAAGATAACATCAGCGCGAATCTCGCTTGCCCGCAGGGCCGCCGTTGTATCGGTGGAAAAGTAGGGGTTGCCGGTGCCGGCAGCGAAAATGACGATGCGACCCAGTTCAAGATGGCGAATGGCACGCCCCAGGATGAACGGCTCGGCCACATTTTTCATGTCAATGGCCGTCTGCACGCGGGTCTCGACACCCATTTGATCAAGCGTACTGCGTAAGGCCAGCGCGTTGATCACGGTAGCGAGCATGCCCATGTAATCCGCAGTGGTGCGATCCATGCCGCGATGCGACGCTGCAAGACCGCGCCAGATATTTCCACCACCGATCACCACCGATACTTGCACTCCCAGATCGCGCACGTCTTTGATCCGTTCAGCAATCTCACGCACGACCGTTGGCGAAATGTTGTCGCGGCCGCCGCGCTCTTGCATTGCTTCGCCACTGAGCTTGAGCACGATGCGTTTATACGCTGGTGTTTCGGTTTGCATGACTCGACCTAAGATAAAACAAGACACTCCGCTCTTTGGAAAGCAAAATGGTGTAGCCGCCGACCTCTGGCGACGCCGTGCGCGCGTGTTAATCACCTTAAACGCCACCTTCGCAGAGCGAAGCGGCTATAGTAGATGCGAACGAAACAGCTAGGTCTTGATCGTATATCCGCGTAGAAATTCGCTCGCGCTCATTCGTCGTTTTCCTTCCAATTGGACTTCGCCCAATGACAAGGCGCCTTTGGCCGCGGCGATAATCAACTCATTTTGGTGCCTGAGAATTTCGCCGGGTTTTCCTTCAAGATCGACAACTGTCGCCGAGAAAATTTTTAAATTGCGCACCCCGTTTGTTGAGATGGTCATAAACGCGCCCGGCCATGGATTGAACGCGCGGATTTTTCGTTCGATCGCTTCGGCCGGTTCCGACCAATCGATTCTACCATGTTCCCGGCTCAATTTCGGCGCCGAAGTAGCGATTACATTGTCCTGCGGAATGCGCGGCGCACTCCTTTTTTCAAGCATGCGCAAAGATTCGAGCAGTGCCTCAGGCGCAATCTGCGCTAATCGGTCATGCAGCGATCCACCCGTGTCCGACGGCAGAATGTCCATTGTGCACTGAAATAAGATGTCGCCGGTGTCGAGTCCTTCATCCATATACATCACGGTGATGCCGGTCTCGCGATCGCCTGCGGCGATGGCCGCCTGGATCGGCGCCGCGCCACGCCAGCGCGGCAGAAGCGACGCGTGCAAATTCAGGCAGGCGATTTTTGGAATTTCGAGCACGTCGCGCGGCAGAATTTGCCCGTAGGCCATCACAACAATCACATCCGGCGTTAGCGCACGAATTTCTTCAATCGGTGGTCGATCTTTGATCCGCGCGGGCTGCAAGACTGGCATCTTCGTTGCGGTAAGCACTTCTTTTATTGGCGGTGCCTCCACCAGCTGAGCGCGCCCGACTGGTTTGTCCGGTTGCGTCACAGCCCCGACGACTTCGTGTTCTGAGTTCAGCAGAGCTCGTAGCGTCGGCACGCCGATTTCGCCCGCGCCGATGAAAACGATGCGCATGCCGAATTACGGCGTGAGTTGATGCAGGACAGCAGAGCGATGCGGACGCCTCCCGGCTACCGCTTGCGCCAGGACTTTTTCGCCGGCAGTGATCTCACGCCGGCCAACTGACGATCCACAGCCGGTGCATAGATAATCGTAAATTTCCTTGTCGGGCAGAACTAAAAGCAATCGCTCGCGCACCGGCATCGCGGCTTTGCACTTTTCGCAATACAGGCTTGAAGCGGTGAAATTTTCAAACTGCTGCTGGTTCATACACGCCGTCGTTCACGCTCTCCAGGATCTCGAGCAGAACTTTGGCGGGCGGCTGAGTCGCGTCAACCACGGTGATCAGCTCTTGCGAATAATAGGAGAGCACCGGTCTCGATTCCCTCTCGTAGATGTCGAGACGTCGCTGGATGACCTGTTCGTTTGCATCGTCGAGACGGTTGTCCTTCAAAGCGCGCTTCTTCAGCCGGTAAAAGAGCGTCTCGCGGCTCGGGCAGGCGAGATGAAACACCTTTTTTACATCGATCATTTCCTCCATGATCTTGGCCTGACCCACATTTCGCGGAATGCCGTCCAGCACAAGTGTGTCGATGTCCGGCTTAAACTTGTGCGCTTCCACGGCTGCGTCGATCGCCTCTCGCCAAAGCTCCACTGTGACATCATTCGGAACGAGTTGACCTCTACTAGAGTATTCAAGGAACGCTTTGCCGACCTTTGTGCGCGTGTCGATGGAGCGGAATACGTCGCCACAAGCGCAATGATAAAAGCGCGGGATCGTGCCAAGCGTTTTGCCCTGCGTGCCTTTGCCGCTGCCAGGTGCGCCAAAGAGAATAAAGGTGTTGTATCTCATGAGCGAAATCGGTTTATACCGCAAGGCTCTCCAACACGGAAAGAAGAATCGACCGGACTATTTTCCAGCCGCCAGCGGATCCACATTTACCCGCCGCCCGGCACGATCGAATCGCACGTTGCCATCCACTAGCGCAAAAATTGTGTAATCCCGGCCGAGCCCCACGTTTTTTCCAGGCAAAAATTTTGTCCCGCGCTGGCGCACGATGATATTGCCGGCAACAACCATTTCGCTGCCGAATTTTTTCACACCCAGCCGCTTGCTGACGCTGTCGCGGCCATTTTTAACGCTGCCTTGTCCTTTTTTATGAGCCATTTTCTAACAAGTTGAGAGTTGAACGTTTACTCTTCACTTTTCTTAGTTCCTGCCTTTTTCGCTCCCACACTGATGCTCTTGATTTTCACGCGCGTCAATTTGCGGCGATGCCCAACCGTGCGGTGGTAGCCTTTGCGTCGCTTATACTTGAACGCGATGACCTTTTTGTCCTTGCGCTGTTCGAGAACTTCAGCAGTGACCTTTGCTCCAGAGATGAGCGGGCTCCCGTGCGTCACGTTTTCTCCGTCGGCAAACATCAGTACGTCTCCGAAAGTCGCGGTCTTGCCCGCATCGACATCGAGAAGATCGACGTCGATCGTGTCACCTTCCGCGACGCGAAACTGCCTGCCACCAGTCTTGATGATTGCGTAAGCCATGAGTTTAGGGAGAAAAAGCGGCCCAAAGTTCCACAAATGGCTCGGTTTGACAAGTGGGAAAGCTCGATCCACGCGGCGACACCGCCTAATTACTACGCAGCTGCTTCGCCAGTCGCGCCAACTAGTTCTCTATATACAGCTTCGTAGCGCTGCGCAGATGCGTCCCAGGAAAAATTGCGCGCCATCGCACGTTTCATCAGCTTAGTCCAGAGGCGCTGGTCGCGGAAGATTTGCCGCGCGCGTTTGATCGCATCCCAGAAGGCTTCGCTTGAATATTCATAGCAGAGAAAACCGTAACCACTATCCGTTGTCGGATCGTAATCCTCGATGATCTCCTGAATTCCGCCGGTCACGCGCGCAACCGGGAGAGCACCATACTTGAGATTGTACATCGCGCTCAGACCTGCTGGCTCGAAGCGCGATGGGATCAGGCTGATGTCCATGCCTGCCTCAATCAAGTGCGCTAGTTTCTCGTCGTAGTCTCTTTGATACGCAAACTTGTCCGGGAATTTTCTGGCTGCGACGGCGAGCGCAGTTTCATAGGCGGGATCACCTTCCCCGAGAATGATCAAACGGACATCATCCCAAAGAAGTCGATCGCGGAGCGGCACAAGAATTTCGAAACCTTTTTCCTCAACAACGCGAGTCACCATGCCGAAGACCGGACCACCCGGCGCGGGCGCGAGTTTCATTTCTTTTAGGAGCGCCGCACGGCAAACCTGTTTCCCTCGAAGCCGTTTCGCGTCATAACGCGCTGGAAGCAGGCGATCCGACCCCGGATTCCAGCGCGTGTAATCTGCGCCATCCAAAATCGCGCTGAGGCGATGCGCATTTTCGCGCAGCACTCCGTCAAGGCCGCAACCCCCGGATGGCGTCTGGATTTCGCGCCGGTAATATTCGCTTACAGTTGTGATTTTGTTGGCAAAGAGGATTCCGCCCTTAAGAAAATTCAGTCGTCCAAAGAACTCGACCCCATGGAGAGTGAAAAACTGCTCCGGCAAATTTGTGAGCCTGAAATCGAGTCCCCAGAAACTGCCTTGTTCCGCCAGGTGATGAATGGTCAGGACAGTCTTGAACGGCAGTCCTTGCGCATACACGAAGACCGGCACCAGCGCTGCGGCCCAATCGTGCACGTGTAGAATCTGCACTTGCGGTGTCAATCGCCGTGATAATTCCAGCGCCGCTTTGCAGAAAAAAATGAAACGCGTCGCATTATCTTCGTAAGGCTGGCCGCGCTCACCATAGATTCCGCCGCGATCAAAAAACTCATCGCAGCGAACGAGAAACAACTGCACACCGCCGGGGCTGCGCCCCTCGAGATACTGGGCCGCATACGTCTTGTCGCCTACCTGCACATCGACAGCTATGCCGGTGTTCTTTTTCTTGAATGCGCGATTCTCTCGAATTTCCCGGTACAACGGCAGGGCCACGCTAACCTCGTTTCCGCGAGCACGCAGCGCAGTTGGCAGCGCATCCATCACATCGATTAGCGCCCCTGCCCGCTGCAGCGGCGGCCCTTCTGCACTGACCATGAGAATTCTCATCCGACGTTCAACCTTTCTCGCCTGGCGCATATTCCCGTTTTATCCACTCGAGCGCTTCCTCCCGCGTGCACAAGCTTCCTTCAAGTTGCCGCGTCTCCACCGCCTCGAGAATTTCGCCAAACGTTGGGCCAGGTTTTAGACCCAGGGCGATTAAATCGTCCCCGCGTACCAACGGCGGCGGAATAATCGGCTCATTAGCGAATTCCTCGCGCTTGCGAAGAAGGAATTCGTAGTTGTCGAGCATGCGATGGCTGCTTTGGCAATCAACGCGGTGCAGCTCCAGCTCTTCGTCAAAAGTCGGTCGTGCCATAAAACGCTTTAGTTTCGCCACCCGCATATTAGGCACATCCTTGAAAACCATGTGCTGCCGAACCATTTCGACGGTGGCTTCGATTTCAGCACCGGAAAATCGCAAACGCCTCATGATTTCTTCAGTCATTTCCGCACCCAGGCGATCATGCCCGCTAAAACGGATTCGCCCGGTTTCATCCACGGTTGCGGTGCGCGGTTTGGCCACATCGTGAAACAGCACGGAGAAAACGAGCGGGACAGAAACTTTCTCCGGCAAAAATTGCAGCATTAATCGTGTGTGCTCAAAAACATCACCTTCGGGATGAAATTGCTCGGGCTGTTTGCACCCCTTCATCACTTCGATTTCAGGGAGAATGGCGCGCATCAGTCCGCTTGCATCGAGCAAATCCCAGCCGCGTACCCGCTTCGGCGACAAAAAAATGCGGACCAGCTCCTCACGAATTCGTTCGGCACTGATCTCATTGATCGAAGCAGCGTTCGCGACCAGCGCGTCCCAGGTATGCACGTCGATCTGGTAATCGAGCACCGAGGCAAAGCGCGCCGCCCGCAGCATGCGCAACCGATCCTCTGCAAAACGCTGCGCAGGGTCGCCGATTGCGCGCACCAATTTTGCGTCTATGTCGGCGCGGCCGCCGACGAAATCGATTAGCTTTTCCGCAGCCGGATCGAAAAACATTCCGTTGATGGTAAAATCGCGTCGCCTTGCATCCTCCTCTGGCGAGGAAAAGTGCACTGCGCTGGGATGTCGCCCGTCGATGTAAGCATCATCCGAGCGAAAGGTCGCCACTTCGAATTGAAAACCGTCCTCTAGCACGATGATCACACCAAAATGCGCGCCGACCGCGTAAGTGTGTGAGAAAAGATTTTGGACAACTTCCGGCCTGGCATCGGTAGCGATGTCGAAGTCCTTCGGTGCGAAAGAGCGCACCATGTCGCGCACGCACCCGCCGGCGAAGTACGCGATATGACCCTCCTCGCGCAAGCGCCCGGCGATTTTGCGCGCCGCTCTTTCCATCGGCGAAGGTTTCATCCGATCATTGTAGCCGCTTGGCTGTGCGAAGCGCAACGCGAGAGCCAAAGCAAGATCGCATCTGCATCGCACACAGTGCGACGACCACACTTATTCTGTTTTCGCGACGTCCTTCTGTTGCCAGAACGAATGAATGACAAACAGCATCACGGCAATCGAGATGCAGGAATCCGCTACATTAAAGGCCGGCCACGGATGCGCGTAGCGGACGTGCAAATCGAAAAGAAGAAAATCAATTACGTGACCGTAAAGAAGGCGATCGGTAAGATTTCCCAGGATTCCGGCCAGAAGAAGCGCAAGCGAAAGGTCGCGCCAAACATCGGGTGCGCGCGGTCGCAAGAGAAGGATCAGAACAATGACAAGCGCGACGGATGAAATCACGACGAAGAAAGTGTTGTTGTTCCTGAACGAACCAAACGCTGCGCCGGTGTTCGTAACGTTAACCAGACTAAAGAAATCC
>Ga0137378_10000858_pt1 | contig 24742 bp, 20 predicted proteins | sample SagtaG_21_FD_104813 | JGI IMG/M metagenome (GOLD analysis project Ga0137378, IMG submission 104813) | Vadose zone soil microbial communities from Sagehorn Ranch, Mendocino, California, USA - Sage2_L_60_16 metaG | ecosystem: Environmental > Terrestrial > Soil > Vadose zone | place: USA... | reverse complement strand
TGCCTGCGGCAATGTAAACCCTTTTGTAAACCCTCCATTCCCGGACAAAGTTGTAAGTGTTTGATTTGAAATGGTCGGGGAGAGAGGATTTGAACCTCCGACCCCCTGGTCCCGAACCAGGTGCTCTACCAGGCTGAGCCACTCCCCGAACATCGACCGACGCGAAAGAGGAATTGCCACGCGCCGGAGATGAGATTAGCTTACTTCATTGCGATTATAGCATTTGCAGCGCCGTTCAAATATGCCCATGGGAAAGCGCGGATGCGCTAGCAAGTAGTGGAGGCTGCCCGAAAAACGTGTCCCATCCGTTAGCTGCATGGCGAGTCAGACAAAAACCGGCGCCGGCACGTTTTTTCGCCAGCTAGCGAGCGCGTCCCCGCGTAACCCAGACCCAGTTCAGTAGAGCTACGCCGATTGTCGCTATCAGAATTACAGATTGCGTCAGATCCACGCGCGTAAGTAGAACCACACAGATTGTGACACCGAGAATCGCGAAGACCCGGCCGCCCGGCAAGTGAAACAGTGCCCCGCCAGGCCGCTTCTGACGCAGCATGGGCAGAGCCGCGCAACCCACTCCGTAATAGAAAAGGCGCGCCACCGCCGACAGCGTCAAATTCCAGGCGAAGCTTCCTCCCAGAGAGAACAGCCACACCAGCGCTGCGAATATGAGGATAGAGATATAAGGAGTGTGAAACCGGGAATGCACAGCGGCAAAGGCTTTTGGAAAGTCTCCACTCTCGGCCAGAGCGAATGTTACGCGAGGTGTAGCCAAGATCTTGGCGCTGAGATATCCGTAGAAAGAAACTAATGCGCCGATGGTCACGAGCGCGGCACCGTTGTGTCCCATCATAAGCCGGGCTACGTCGGCCAGCGGCCGATCGCTGCGGGCTGCGTTAGGTAAGAGTTCCACAACCACCCACTGGATCAGCGCGTACATCAACGCGCAGCTGACCAGAGTAGCGAACAGTGCGAATACGGTGTCGCGCCGCGGATTCTTGGCTTCTCCCATTGGCGTAAGCGCCGTTTCGAAGCCTCCATATGCGAAGACACCGAGCAGCATGGCTTTCATTAGTTCATTGGCGTGAAATGCTGTGGGTGACAGAGAGGGCGTCGCGTGACCTTTGATGATCGCAATAATTCCCACTAGGATCACTACCGACAGCGGCAGCAATTTCGCGGCCGTAAAAAGATTGCTGACCTGCGTGCCCGCGCGAACGCCACGAACATTGACAACAGCCAGCAATCCCACGAGGGTGGTAAGAACAAGAAAACGGGGCGCTGGATTTCTAGCCTGAGGCCAGAACTCGGCCAAATAAATGACGAACAAATTAGCATTGGCCGCCGGAGCTGCTGCCTGGGCCAGCCAGAGCATCCAACCGGTTTGAATTCCCATTAGGCGCCCGAAGGCGATGCGCGCGTATAAATAGGGGCCGCCGGCTTCGGAGAAATAGGAAGCAACTTCGGCAAAACACGCCATTATGACGGCCATGCAGGCGCCTGCGAAGAGTACAGCCAGCGGGCTCGCTCGGCCCATTAGCCCCGCCAGAGTCGATGGCAAACCGAAAACTCCACTGCCGATGACGGAATTGATGGTCAGCGCCGTCAGGCTCCAGCGGCCGATGGCGCGGACAAGTTGTGGGCGCGATGTGCTTCCTTGGGCCGTTTCTGTCACGGCGCGTTTGTACCACAAGTCCACCTCATCTTCCCCTGGAAGTTATTCTGCTCATCTCAGATTGTGCGCAGAAAGGCGGCTGGACCTGGTGACTTTAGAGCATGACGAACTGCACTAGTGGCGGCGCGGCGCGAGTTACCGCGTCATGAGCGTGCCCGATATTGGTGATGACAATGCGTGAAAAGCCGCACCGCTAGCGGCGTTCAGCACTATAGGCTGACTATGAATTCCTGCTCATACCAAAGTAATACCCTGAATTACCAAAGCGCATGCCCGTGGGGCATCTATTCGCTTCGCGCCGCCGATGAGATGTTGAGACAGCCACAGAGTCCATGGAAAAAGAAGAGTATCTCGACGGCATTCATCTCCGGATTGCGCGGGTCACCGAAGACCTGCGTGTCATTCAGCGCGAGCTCAACTGTGCGGCCATGCAGGCGCCCAATGACCCGGAACTCATGGAGGCACTCAGTGCCCTGCCCGAGACCGAGCCCATCCAAGTGCTGCGCTCAGCGTTGGACCAGATGCGTCATTTCCTGTGGTTCTACACGCAGGTCATGAACAACGAGTCCGAACTGGGGGACAAGTTGCGCCAAAGGATTCAGACCAAACCCGCCGGCGACGAGAAAATAAAGCTGAAAACATCCTTTCTAGACCGTCTCAGCCGCTCCGATGAAGCCACGTTGGTTCGCTACCTGGCAGAGGCCAAAGAGCGTAAGCCAAATTAAATTTCGCTCGCTGCATGTGATTCAACTCCCGCCGCGCCACGCTTGGCGTTTTTGCTAATCCATGATTCTTAGGAAGTGAGGCCGCGAACAATTGTCTTTCGCACCTCTCCCGTTGGGCTCAGAACAACTATGTTGGCTTCTGAACCGATGCTTAGTACTCCTTGCTGAGGTGATAGTCCAACTGCGTGAGCCGGATTCAGCGTGGCTGCGCGCACCGCATTCTGAAGACTCCAGCCCCCGAAAATGGCGATGTTGCGCACGGCTCGGTCCATAGTGAGGACGCTGCCCGCGAGCTTGCCATCGATCGTGCACCTGCCAGCCTTGACTTCAACTTCCATGGGGCCAAGCTGGTAGCGGCCATCGGGCATGCCAGCGGCGGCGGTAGCGTCGGTGATGAGAACCGAACGGTCGAAGCCTTTCGCATGCAGGAAAAGCTGCACAACCGCGGACGAGACATGAATTCCGTCGGCTATGATGTCGGCGCTGAGTTGGTTATCCGTCAGCACCTCGCCGACAATCCCCGGATCGCGATGGTCAAGCGGCCTCATGGCGTTGAAGGTATGAGTGGCATGATGGGCGCCTGCCTTCACGCCAGCCTGCGCGCTAGCCAGATCGGCGTCCGAATGTCCGATGCTCACGCAGACATTTCGTCGCGCCGCTTCGGCGATCACTTCCAGCGCACCGGGAAGTTCCGGGGCGATCGTCATCATGCCAACGTGCCCGCGCGCAGCCTGCCAGAGACACTCAAAAACCTCCAGCGTGGGCTGTGCAAGATACTCTGGCGGATGCACGCCGCGGCGCTTATGGCTGAGAAACGGTCCTTCCAGATGGATGCCAAGAGGGCGAGCTCGAGGCGTTTTGCCATTTGTAGCGGTTGAATCACGGGTTGCTTCGATGACATCAGCGATGCGCTCGAGAGCGGCGCATGTCTGATCGATCGGTGCCGCGACGGTGGTCGGAAAATACCCGGTGACGCCATTGTTGGTCAGCCATTTGCCCAAACGGGCCAGATCGGCGGGTGAAGCTTGCATGACGTCGACTCCAGTGCCGCCGTGCATGTGGATGTCGACAAAGCCGGGCGCGAGAATTGCATCGCCGAAGTCTAGGAGGGAAGCGCCTTGCGGGGTTTCCGACTGTGCGCGCGAGGACACCTTGGTGATGGCGCCATCCTGGACGAAAAGCAGAGGATCGCCTATTTCTTCGAGAGGGGTGTAGAGACGGGCTGCGGTGAAGACCATCATGATGAAAGTTCGGCGAGGGACAGCCAGCCCGCGCGGCTGACCGCATAATACCTGATTCATGGGTCGCGGTCTGGCGGCTGGCTTCGTCCCGGTGCCCCTTCGAGGACATCCACTGCTTCCAAGAAAAAACGGACAGGAGCTGTTTGAGATAGAGATCGTGGATTACGTTTAAGAATGGGGCCATCCATGTCCAGATCAAAGAAGGTGTTTGCGGTCCACCGGGGAGAAATTCTCAAGACCAAATTCAATGGAGCCCCGGGAGTGGGCGCTTATGCACTGGCAAACGCGCTGGGTTTTCCGGGCATCCATGACGTCGTCCGCGGAGACCGAGCCATCAGCGCCGACACTGCGGTTCGCTTGGGAAGTATTTCGGCCTGCACCAGCGCAATTTTGGCTCAATCTTCAGAACGACTGCGACCTTAGACTTGCAGAGGGCAGCGGAATCGGCAGAAAGAACAAACCCCGGAAGGCGGCTTATAGTGGCGAACTCACCGGCACTCGCTAGAGTGTAGCCTGGGACGGCGGATCCGACATCTGGAAGCCGCGAGCGGCGCTGCCGGCCTCGTCGCGATATCAGGCATCAGCGTGTAGGAGACGCTGCTTCCATGTCGAGCAGATTCTTCTTACGATCCATGCCCCAGCGGTAACCACCTAGGTTGCCATCTTCACGCACCACGCGATGGCATGGGATGGCCACGGCCACTGGATTGGTGGCACAGGCGCGGGCCACGGCTCGACACGCTGCGGGGGCGCGGATTGCTTTGGCGACCTGACTGTACGAGCGAGTCTTGCCGAAAGGGATGGATTGCAAATAGGTCCATACGCGGCGCTGAAAAGCTGTGGCGCGGATATCCAGCGGCAACGCCGTATCGAGGATAGCTCCCTGCATCTGGCCCAGAAGTGCCTTCGTCCAAGACTTCAGGCCGCCGTCGTCGGGCTTGCGTGTTGCAAAGGGAAATTCGTGCTTAAGGCCTTCCAGGAGTTCGTCATCGGAGCCGGCGAATTGGATGGCGCAGATTCCCCGCTCAGTGGCGGCAATCAACATGCGTCCAATGGGAGAATCAGCACACGTGTAACGGATGGTGGCGGCGATAGCGCCGCGGCGGTACTTGTCGGGCGTCATGCCGAGTTGCGAGGAGGTGCGCTCGTAGAGCCTGCTGCTGGAGCCGTAACCGGCGTCGTACATGGCGCGGGTAACGTTGTCCCCGGCTTGCAAGCTGCGCTTCAGGAGCCGCAGACGGCAGGAATCGGCGTATTCGCGGGGACTGATTCCCAGCACTGCTTTGAAACGCCTTTGTAGATGGAACGGACTCTGGTGAAATTCTTTGCCGAGAGCTGCCAGAGTAAGGGGCTCGTCGAGATGCAGCTCAATGTAGCGGCATAGAGCCTTCACCACGGCGGACTGGCCATTACCGATCACAGACTTCGGACGGCAGCGCAAGCAAGCGCGATAACCGGCCTGTTCGGCCTCGTCGGTCCTCGAAAAGAATTTGACATTCTCGCGACGCGGGCGACGTGCGGGACACGAGGGGCGGCAATAGACCCCAGTACTAGATACCGCAAACACGAACTCCCCGTCGTGAGTGCGGTCGCGAGCGATGACGGCGTTCCAGCATAGATCGTCGTTCAGGCCGCAACTTACTCGGGTCGGCATGTTCGTTTGCAGGGCAGGCATTGTGCTTGGGCGGTTCATTGCGAGTATGGCATTGGTGGTCATGGTAAGGAAAGGGTAGATCGAAGAGCGTGCCACAGACTATCCGAACCTTGCGAACAAACTGTTTTTGCGATTTCCCGTTCCCGACTCTCAGTGCTTGGACGGGCAAGTTATGAGGATTTGCCAATGCCCGCGCAAACGCTTAGATTCCTTGAGGGATTTTGCATTCTTTCCCGGATGATCTCAAAAAGAGGAACAATTCTATGAAGAAGCTGCGCTTGGCTTTTTTCGGCGGTCTATTCGGCGTCTTGCTGGTCTCCGCCCTGGCTCAACAAGGGGCGCCCCATCTGCTTTCAGCGGATGAGCTTAGGAAGGTTGTCCCTTCGGAGTTTTTCTATCGAGGTCAGAAAGCTCCCACGCAGGCTCGCAATTCGGTAGGACTTCAGCTCGCGAATGGCAAGATGACGCTGGCTGCGTTGGTGGACGCATCGGGCTACTCGACCGCGATCCAACAGAAGTATCAGGGATTGCTAATCACGGAATCCAAGCTCAATGTTGAAGGCTCAGAGCTGCCGCCAGGCCAGTATGGGTTCGGATACACCGCCAGCGATAAGTTTGTGGTCATGGACGTAGCCAACGACGATGTGCTCAGCGTGCCTTCCAAGACGGAAAAGGCCCTAGAACGGGCGGTTCCTCTTAAAATGGTCGAAGAGGGCGGAGCGTATCGCCTGTATGCCGGCAAGAGGTGGGTGGAAATTAAGCCGGAGTGAGCCGAATTCCGGAGTTTCCAAGGTCGTCTTCAGGCTGGAAAAATTCGAGCCGTCGATCCGACTGGGGATTTCAGGCGTCTCTATGGGACTGTCGGCGTACCGACATTTACCCGCCACTGACTTGGCGGGCTACCTTCGGGCGTACCTACGGGGCTTAAGAGTGGGCCGAACGGACGCACCTTAGTGAGTCAGCGGCTGAAATGGACCGAGCAGCGAGGTGATTCCGGCACGCCGGCGCAGTTCCGTGAGGATGGCGCTGGCGGCGTTGCGATAAGTTTTGCTGGGATCGGAGGGATCGGCCCACACCGCGTCGTAGATGATCTGCGCGGCTTCTTTCATATCCATGTGCAGGGCCGCTTCACAGACATCAAGACGCTCCTGCAGCTTCTCATAACAAGGTTTGCAGACTTCGGCGACCTCGGGTTCTCCCGGATGGTTGTCGGCGAAGTTGCAGGTCGGGGCGGCAGCGGTCGTTGCCTCGACATGGGCGGCCAAAAGCTGAGACTTGAACTGTCGAAGGAATTCTTCACGTTCTTGCTCAAGGGCAGCGGCATCGATCTCCGGTTCAGCGCTGGCCTGCATCTTGGGCGTTTTGGGCAAAACCGGCAGTACTCTTTCGTGAGCGTTGCAACTGGGACAGGTATCGAGATCTGCTGCGTAGTACAAATGGCATTTCGCGCAGGGGAGCCCGTAACCAACGGACTTTCGGGCGGATAGCAGCGAACCAGGAGGTACGCTGCGCTCCACGCGGCGGACATCGCCTTCCGTTGGCGTCACCGCCGGCGCGGTCTTCGCCCCAGCCGTTGCTCCTGATGCTACGGAACGTGTTGGATCCATGACCATTCTCCCCCAAACTTGATGCCCTGAACCTATTCGTGCCGGTCTCGCCCGTTGCAATTCAGCCGTTACCGATTTCGCGTGTCCTCGCGCCTTGCCTTAGTGTAAGGAGCCGCCGCGGAATCCTCGAAGCACCACTGGTACAGCACGCGACACTGCCCAAAAGTGCGCCCAGTTCTGTTTCTATCGCAAGCTCGAGTCTTTCATCAGTTTCATAAGCTCTTCCCGGCGCGCACGATATAAGGGGCGCTCGGGTTCGAGCCGCGCGGCAATTTCGAGCTCCGTCAGCGCTTCCTGATAGCGATCCATGCTCATGAGGCAAGCCGCTAGAGAATAATGGTTGTCAGCGGATGCCTTCAGACGAAGCGCTTCACGAAATTCTTTCTCCGCCGCTTGAAGTTTCTGGTCCTGGAATAGAGCCGTGCCCAGATAATGATGGGCGACGTCGGAATCGGGATCCAGAATAACGGCGAGGCGAAACTCCCGGAGAGCTTCTTCAGCCTCTCCATCGAGCAGGAGCGCCTGGCCCAAGAGCCGATGCTGCGCGGCATCGGTTGGCTTTTGGTGGATAACCAGTTGCAGCTCGCGGACAGCGCTGCGGTAGTTTTTCTTCGACATGTAGGCGCTAGCCAGACAGCTATGGCCCTGTTCCCAGTCAGGGTGCTGGCGGTAAAGTTCGCTCAATTCGGCGATGGCCGCGTCGAAATCGCCGCGGTCGCAGTACGTATTTCCGAGATTGTTGCGGACGGAAGCTTCGTCTGGGGCGATATTTTTGGCTTCGCGATACTGCGCGATGGCCTCATCGAGTTTGCCGTCCTGATGCAGGACCAGGCCAAGATTGCTGTGAGCTTCCCAGAAGGCAGGCCGCAGGTGAATGGCATAACGATAGGCGGCCGCCGCGGCAACGAGCCTTCCAGAAGCCTGTAAGGCAATGCCCATGTCGTAGTAAGTGTCGGGATTGTCCGGGTCGCGAGCCAGAGACTCGGCAAAGGCATGAATGGCTGCAGCATATTGGCCGTTAGAATAAAGACCGAGACCGAGGTATTGGTAAGCCTCAGCATTTTGCGGATCCATGCTTAGCGCGGTTCGCGCCTCAGCGATCGCATTCGGGCCGTCGTCCAATCGGTAGAAGACGTAGGCGAGGCTGCTGTGGTTGTCGGGAAAATCCGGCATGAGCCGCGCCGATATCGTGAGCTCGTCATAAGCGTCGTCCCATTGCTCCTGCTGGCGAAACATCGCGGCCAGTGCAAAATGTATGGCCGGATTCTGAGGGTCGATTCGCAGAGCTGCGCGCAACTGCAGTTCGGCTTCGTGATAGCGCCGTGCATGAGCGCCTGCAGCAGCCTGTAGCAGCGCTGCGGGGATGGAAGTTCTCTGGCTGTGGCTATCCGCCGGTTTTACTCCGGCAAGAGTGCGGACCAGCGCTTCGTCGGCGCCGAAGGCCTGAAGCTGATGGATCTCGTTTTCTGTGGGGGCAAGGGCAAGGCCGCGTTCCTGAATTAACTGCACGAGCCGAGTGCTGGATATTCCGCCGGTCAGCCAGGCCGTGAGTTGAGTTGTATCCAAAGGCTGACTCTTGGAGGAATCTGCGGCGGCAACCACCGACAGGCAGAAGAATAAGAATAAGGATAGGCCCTTGTGTCTCACCGGACTCCCCGAACGTTTTTCGGTTTCTAGGCCTTGGCTCCCGGAGGCGCGCTGAAACCGTCTTCGAGAACATAGACCGGAGTGAGGTTCCACGGTAAGGTCACGGAGGTAACCAATAGGTGCCGGGCACCGATGTGATCACTGTTTCTGATCACCTTCCCCGTCGGTCGCTGGGTATGTGCAGGGGTGAGGGAATCCGGGCAACTAGGCAACTAGCGCAACTAGCGGCCGGGTTTGACTCGCTCTCCGGACTCCGGTAACGTATTAAACAGCGCAGAAGCTTCCCGGAGGTTGTAATGTTGGAAGGTCTTTTTCAGCCGATGCACCTGCTGGTGATCTTCTTTATCGCCCTATTGGTGTTCGGTCCTAAGAAATTGCCTGAGCTCGGTAAAGGTCTAGGCGAGGGAATCCGTGCCCTTAAAGAGGGTATGAAAGATAATTCCTCGACGCAGGCCTCGAGTGAGCAGAGCAAGAACACGGAAACCAAGAGCTGATCGATTCCGCGGCCGGTTGTTTCCCAAGGCTGTCGTTATATCCGCCCTATGGTCCTGCCATCTCCCTTGGTTCGTTTTCCTCCCCGCCTCGATCTAAAGCAACCATTTTCGCTGGATAGAAAACCTATCTTCTGTCCAAAGACGATCAGCTCTTAAGTCCGGAGGAATCATTGTGCCGCGCCAGATCGAATGCTTGATCTTGTTCGTTTCTCTCTCTTCGTCACTAATGTTCGCTGATCAGATCGTACTGAAAAACGGCGACCGCCTGACCGGCACCGTCGTGAAATCGGACGGCAAGATACTCGTGCTGCACACCGAATTCGCCGGCGATGTCACGCTTAAGTATGAAGCGATCACGCAGATCACTACCGACGAGCAACTGCATGTTGATTTGAAGAATGGTCAAACCGTCGTTGGGCCCATGACCACCAGCGACGGCAAGATCAAGGTAACCACCAAGGCTGGCGGCACGGTCGAGGCTCCGAAGGAAGACGTGGCGATAATCCGCAACGACGCAGAGCAGACGGCCCACGACAAATCTATGCATCCGGGACTGCTGCATGGCTGGAATGGCGGGGCTAACGTCGGCTTCGCGCTGACTCGGGGCAATAACCAGACCGAGAACCTGGCACTAGCGTTCAACGCCGTGCATCCCACGCTGAACGACAAGATCACCATGTACGCGAGCACTGTGTACGCGAAGAACAATGCGCCAGGAGCGAGCCCGAGCACTGTCGCTGACCTGGTGCAGGGAGGAATCCGCTACGATCGCAATCTCAATCCACGGCTTTTCGCATTTGTGGGCGGTGATTTCATGAGCGACGCGCTGCAAGCTCTGAATCTACGCTCCGTCGTGACGGTCGGCCTGGGTTTTCACGCCATCAAGAGCGATAAGACCACGCTCGATCTGCTGGGCGGCATTAACTATACCCGGGAGAGTTATGCCACTACGATTAGCGGCACGGTGATTACTCCTGCGTTCACCCGCAAATTCGCCGCCCTTACTCTGGGGGAAGAGTTCTCGCACAAGGTTGGCGCCAGCACTGTTGTGGTGCAGAAACTGTACTTCTACCCGGACCTGAGCGACACCGGGCAGTATCGCGGAACATTTGACTTGGGCACCGTGACAAAAATCAGCAAGTGGTTGGGTTGGCAGAATCAGTTTGGCGACGTTTATGTGACTAATCCGCCCCCGGGCAAGAAGCAGAATGACGTTGTATTGACGACGGGGCTGAATATTGCATTCACACCTTCGAAGTAGGTTCGCACAATGAGGGTACGGGCGTCCTACCCATGCCTCATAATTGCGCTCCTAGGAATTCGCACGGCAGGTGAAGGATCAACATCTCACCGACTTGACTATGTCTGTTGCCCTCGGCTCTCCCTTCCAGTTAGCATTTCACTACCCTGTCTAGCTTGTCAACGGATTCTATGGGCAACCACGTCCGCTTGAACGGTTTGAGGAGAACAGAGATGACTAGAAAACTAACGGTCTTTGCATTTGCATCCATGGTTTTTGCGGTGGTGCTCTCCGTGGCGAGCGACGCCGGTAAACCCGTCACTGCAAACGGCTACGTTCTGGACTCAGCTTGTGCCTTTACCAAAGGCCTGAAAAAGCCGATTAGCGCTCAGTGTGCGCAGGCTTGTGCGAAGGCTGGGTCACCGCTGGTAATCCTGTCGGACAACGGAACCGTTTACTGGCCGATTGCCGATACCACACCGTCGTCCGGGCAAAACGAGCGTCTGCTGCCCTTCGCCGGGCAGAGAGTCACCGCGAGCGGGAAGACATACGAGCGCGGGGGTTCCAGTGCGATTGTGATTGAGAAGATCGCGGCGGAGTCTGGGCGGAAGTAGCCCGCTATCTTGAGGCGCACTTAAATTGCTCGGCGGTCAGGGTTCGGATCGCAAAAATTCATGCGCCTCCGCTCACGGACGCTTGGCAAACACGTCGACCAGGACGTAGAGTACTGTTTGCCCATTTCCAGGTTCTCAAGTCCCTGAATCAGGAGTTCGATGCATGCGTCACGCAATGATTGTGCTGGTCGCAGTCTGCTGCTTCAGCGTTTTCACTCAGTGCCAAACTGCCGAGGAATTGGTCGACAAGAACATTCAAGCCAAAGGCGGCCGGGAGAGGATCAAAGCCATCCACAGTCTGCACATGACGGGCAAATTGACCGGAGGCGGCGGCTTCATGGCAACGGTGACGCAGGATGGTATGAGGCCCAACCTGGTTCGAGAGACTTTTGCGCTGCAGGGAATGACGGGCGTGCAAGCCTACGATGGCACTGTGGGCTGGCAGATTCAACCTTTCGGCGGCCACAAAGATCCAGAATTGATGGGCGAAGATGATGTGCGGGATCTGCTTCGTGATGCAGACTTCGATGGGCCGCTGGTGGACTACAGAGAAAAGGGAAACACAGTGGAGTATCTGGGTCACGATGTGGTGGATGGCGATGACGCGCTGCGACTCAAGGTCACGCTGAAAAATGGGGACATCCTCTACTACTATCTGGACCCAGACACATACCTCGAGATCCGCAAAGAGATCCAGGAATTTATCCGTGGCTCAATCAGGGAGAATGTAGTCGATCTCGGTTCTTATAAACCGGTCGCGGGAGTGATGTATCCCTTTTCTATCGCCTCCGGACCGAAGAACAGACCCGATGCTGCGCAGACGACCACCATCGAGAAAATCGATGTGAATGTGCCTCTGGCAAAGTCCGAATTTGAGCTTCCAGCGTCTCTGAAGCAGGGGTCATCTCCAAAACCTGACGCCGAAAAGCACTGATGCGGTCTGCTGGTGCCAAGACCCAGTAATTAAGATTATTTACAGAAGGGGACGACCAAAGATGACTGCGCGCGCTGGTTATTCAGCCTACTTCCTCCAGTCTTGCTTGCCGCTTCTCTGCCTGCTATCACTATGGTCTGCTCGGTCAGCCCTGGCCCAAGCTCCCTTCAAGTTTGACGCCGCCACGGTCTCGGGACTGCCAGCGCGAAACATCGGCTCGGCCACCATGAGCGGACGCATCGCAGCGCTGGACGCGGTTGAGCAAGATGGCCGAATCAGCGTTTTCGTGGGCGCCGCCAGCGGCGGAGTCTGGAAGTCGGTAAACGGTGGCACGACTTATAAGGCTGTGTTCGATCGCCAGCCGGTGCAGTCAATCGGGGCAGTGACCATTGATCCTTCGAACCCGAAAACAATTTGGGTCGGTACCGGCGAATCCTGGATGCGTAACAGCGTCTCTGTCGGCGACGGCGTTTACAAGTCAACCGATGGAGGCGAAAACTGGACCAATGTGGGGCTGAAAGACAGCGAGCACATCGCAAAGATTCTGATTGACTCCAAGGATGGTAACAGCGTGCTGGTTTGTGCCCCAGGTCACCTGTGGGACGACAACGACGAGCGCGGCGTATACAAGACGGCTGACGGCGGCAAGACCTGGAGGAAAGTTCTGGCTGGAGCCAACGGATCTACCGGTTGCGGAATGATGGCGATGAGCCGGCAGGAGCCAAAGACCGTTTATGCGTCTTTGTGGGACTTCCGTCGACAAGGCTGGACGTTCCGATCCGGCGGTCCAGGCAGTGGAATGTATAAGTCCACCGACGGAGGCGAGCACTGGACGGAACTGAATGACCGCAGCGCCAAAGGTCTCCCGGAAAAACCTTGGGGCCGGGTAGCGCTGGCGGTCGCGCCTTCGAAGCCGCAGGTCGTCTATGCCAACATCGAATCAAAGCACAGCGCGCTGTATCGCTCTGACGATGGTGGTGCCACCTGGACGCGCCTTGACGCCAGCAACTACGTGATCTGGCGCCCGTTTTACTTCGGAAATCTCATCGTCGATCCCAAAGACGAGAACAAAGCGTTCAAGCCCGATCTTATCTTGCTGCTGTCGGTCAACGGCGGGAAAAGCTTCAGCATGGTTTCCGGTGGCGGCCATGGCGATTTTCACGACCTCTGGATAAATCCGACCAACCCCAATGTGGTCATCGCCGGTGACGACGGTGGCTTGTGGCGTAGCGAAGATGGCGGCAACCGCTGGAAACATCAAATGAACCTGCCGGTTTCGCAGTTCTATCACGTGAGCACGGATGACGCCGATCCGTATCGCGTTTACGGCGGTTTGCAAGACAACAGCTCGTGGGTGGGAGATTCTTCATATCCCGGTGGCGTCAGCAATTCGCGCTGGGAAAATATGTACGACGGCGATGGTTTTTGGATGTTCGAAGACCCTTCCGATCCAGCCTATATTTACGCGGAAGCGCAGGGCGGCGAGATTGGGCGCATCAATCGCTACACGCACGAGGCACGATCCATCAAGCCGCTTCCCCAATACCGTGAGAAGAAGCTGCGCTTTAACTGGAACACTCCAATTCACATGAGCCCCAATGAAAAGGGGACTATTTATATTGGCGCGCAGTTTCTGTTTCGTTCGCGCAACCACGGCCAATCCTGGGATCGGATCTCTCCGGACCTCACGACCAATGATCCCGAAAAGCAGAAACAGGAGGAGTCCGGAGGCGTCACGGTCGACAATTCGTCGGCTGAAATGCATACCAGCATTTATTCCATTTCAGAATCGCCGAAAAATGGCCAGATCATCTGGGTCGGCACCGACGATGGCAACGTGCAGGTCACGCGCGATGGCGGCAAGACGTGGACTAACGTTGTGGCCAACGTGCCGGGACTAGCCAAGAACTCATGGGTTTCGACCATCGAGTCGAGCCGCTTCGATGAAGCAACCGCTTACGCAACCTTTGATCGCCACACCTTCGGCGACATCAAGTCATATGTCTACAAAACCAACGACTACGGCAAGACCTGGGCTGCCCTCCCGGTGCAGGACGGCGGCGTGCAAGGGTACGCCCATGTGATCAAGGAGGATACTGTCAATCCCAATCTTCTTTTCCTGGGCACTGAATTCGGACTCTGGATTTCTGTGGACGGTGGTCAGCACTGGGCGCAATACAAGGGGTCCGACTTCCCTGCTGCTGCCGTGCGAGACATCGCAGTGCAAGCGCGTGAGTCTGACTTAGTGCTGGCTACGCATGGACGTGGTATTTGGATCATTGACGACATTTCTCCGCTGCGCGCTCTCACGCCCGAAGTCATGGCCAAGAACGCGGTTCTAATTTCGGGGCGGCCTGCGATTCAGTACTTCCACGTTGAAGGCGGCTGGCCCGAAGGTAATGAGACCTTCCGTGGACCCAACCGGCCCACGGATGCGCTCATCACCTATTACCAGAAGGGCCGTCATATCTTTGGCGATCTTAAGGTTGAGATCTTCGATACGAACGGAAAGCTTGTCGACGCGGTTGCCGGGAGCAAGCATCGAGGGCTGAACCGGGCGAGGTGGTCGATGCATCTGAAGCCTCCCGCCGTTCCGCCAGCTGCGACCGCGCTGTTTGAAGCTGCTGAAGGGCCGCGCGTGTTGCCCGGAACTTACACGGTGAAGTTGACAAAGGGAGATCAGGTTTACACCGAACCGCTGAATGTCGTGCTCGATCCGCGCGCGAAATTTTCTCTGGAAGATCGTAAGGTGCAATTCGATTTGTCCATGAAGCTCTACAGCCTTCTCGGTCACATGACCTATGCAGTGGATGCAATTGAAGGGTTGCGCGATGCCGCCAATGCGCGCATTGCCAAACTGCCACAAAAAGATTCCCTGCGGCCGCAACTGCAGCAACTGGCTGGTAAATGTGACGAATTTCGCTCCAAGATCGTGGCCACCAAGGAAGGCGGCATGATCACCGGGGAAGAACGCATCCGCGAACACATCGGCCGAGTCTATGGGAGCGTAGTTGGTTACGAGGGGCGGCCCACCGATTATCAGGAGGCCCGCACCGCTGCTCTGGCGCATGAGCTAGAAGACGTGATCACGGACTTCCAGAAACTCACGCAGAGAGAACTATCGGCAATCAACTCTGGCCTAAAAAACAAAAGGCTGGAGGCGATCTCCGTGCTAAGTGAAGCCGACTGGCAGAAGGCGCACGAGGACGGCAAAGGCGGCGCGGGCGCTGCGCAGGCTCGCGCAATTGAGGGCGAGATGCGCGAAAGGGACTGACTGCCTTCGTTTTCGTAACCATACCCAGGAGATGAAGGGTGGCCCTGCGCACCGAGAAATCAAAGCAGTTGTACCAGCGGACTCTCGACATCCTTATCGAGGGCAGTAGTTCATCGTCTCGCGGCCCCGCTAACTATGGTGACTACCCGCTGTTCATGGAGCGTGGAAGCGGCTCCCGAATTTACGACGTCGACGGCAACGAGTACATCGATTGGATGATGGCGTTTGGCGCGTTGCCACTTGGCCATGCGCACCCCGCCGTAGCCGCCGCCATTTCCGACGCCGCTTCGACCGGCGCTCACTTCGCAACCGCAACCGAGATCGAGATAGAAGTCGCTGAATTGCTGCGCCAGTTAGCTCCCTGTGCCGAACGCGTCCGTTTCGCCAACACCGGTACGGAAGCGGTCATGGCTGCGCTGCGGCTGGCTCGCGGGTACACGGGCAGGCCGAAGATCATCAAGTTCGAAGGCCACTATCACGGCTGGTATGACGATCTGCTAATTAGTTCCAACCCATTGCCGGTCACGGCAATGGGCCATCCGCGCGATCCGATTAAGATTCCGGACAGTTCAGGATTAAATCAGCACGCATTGGACGATACCATCGTGGTTCCCTGGAACGATCTGCCAGCGCTGGAACGCGTCATCGAAAATCATCCGGGACAGGTGGCCGCGATTATCACCGAAGGAATCATGGCCAATATGGGTGTGATTCCTCCTGCCGACGGATACCTGCAGGGTGTGCAAGAACTCGCCAGGCAGAACGGCATTCTTTTCATCTTGGACGAGACGGTGACTGGATTCCGCATCGCTCCCGGCGGCTGCGCAGAATATTACAAGTTGATGCCCGATCTCGTGACCTTGGGCAAAGCATTAGGCTGCGGTCTTCCAGTGGCCGCGTTCGCGGGCCGAGCTGAAATTATGGACGCATTGGCCTGGGGTGGCGTTCTGCACTACGGAACACACAATGGTTCGCGCATTGGGCTGCACGCCGCGCGCGCCAGCCTTCAGAAGCTCACTGAAAATAACTCTGCCGCATTCCGGCATACCTGGAGAATTGCTGACAAGCTCTGCGATGGCCTGATTGGGATCTTTAAGAAGAAGCAGCTTTCCACTATCGTGCAGCGGGTTGGGCCGATGTTTCAGCTAATGTTTACCGAGAAGAGCACAATCCACGACTCTCGCGAATTCTGCCAGTACGTAGATCGCAAAGCTTACCAGCGATTTGTTCTGAAGCTGTTCGAATATGGCGTCTACACCACACCGGCCGCGTCCTTACATTCAATTGTGACGCTGGCCCATACCGACGAAGATGTGGATTTGACTTTGGCTGCGGCAGAGAAAGCGTTCGATGCAGTTGCCGTCGCGTAACATTCCTGCATGAACATTCCTGAAAGAGCCGCTCAACTCCTGTCGCTGGAGGGCAAGGTCGCGATGGTGACGGGGGCTGCTTCCGGCATCGGCCGTGGCATCGCACTCGCGCTCGCGGGCATGGGTTCGGTGGTAGCAGTCCTCGACATCGATGAGCAAGGTGGAATCGAGACGGTTTCGAAAATTTCGGAGCGGGGAGACAGGGCGGTATTCATCCGTTGCGATGTTCGATCCAGCCACGATTGCGCCGAAGCCGCGACGAAGACCGTCGAGCGTTTCGGCAAAATAAATGTCCTATGCAACAACGCGGGAATTGTCATTCGCAAGACTGTCCTCGAATTGCAGGAAGACGAATGGGACTTGGTCCTGGATGTAACTCTGAAAAGCGTCTATCGGCTCTCGCGGGAAGTGATTCCTCACATGATCCGCGGCGGCGGAGGCAGCATCATTAATACCGGCTCGGGATGGTCCTTGAAGGGCGGGTCGCGGGCTGCCGCCTATTGCACAGCCAAAGCCGGCGTGCTTAACCTGACAAGAGCCATGGCGATTGACCACGGGAAAGATAACATCAGGGTGAACTGCGTCTGTCCCGGTGACGTGGACACCCCCATGCTCAAGAGCGAGTGCGTTCAACTGGGGGATGACCTGCGCAGGTTCACGGAAGATGCGGCCAATCGCCCCATTCATCGTGTGGGCACGCCCAGTGATGTTGCCAACGCCGTCCTCTTCCTCGCCAGCGACATGGCCAACTGGATCACGGGCGCGCACCTGCTGGTGGATGGCGGCGGATTAGCGTAAGGCCGGGCCGAACTCCGTCAGATATTTCTGATTCGCCTGCCTTTACTGGACCCATCCGTGTGCCGCAAGATGTCGAATTCTGGAGATACTAACTTAAGAGTCACACTCTCGCGCACTTCCTCAGCATTGGCCGACCACGCGCGCAAAATCCGCGATGGCGATCTCCGGGTCCTCCAAATCAGGATGCCACAGCTTCTCCCACTCGAAACAGTAGAACCCTTTGTATCCAATTGATCGGAGCGACTTGATTTGGCGCTGGATGGGCACGTTCCCTCGCCCAGTCAGCACATACTTGCGATCTTCGCCATTTCCGATCGAGTCTTTCAGGTGGGTATGGCGGACCCAGGGTCCCAATTGTCCCACCGTAAATTCCGGCTCTTCGTTCGAGGTGGCGAAGGTGTGGTGAGCGTCCCAGAGAAGTCCGACGTGTTTGGAATCGGCTCCGCGCAATACGTCCTTCAGAGTCGACGAAGCTGTAAAATGGTCGTGGGATTCAATCAGCACGGTCACGTCGCGCGGACCCGCGTATTTCCCGAGTTCGCGCAAGCCCGCGGCCACGCGGGCCTTTATCTCTTCGCTCGGCATTGGGCTCTTGTCAGACTCTGCTTTGCCGCCAAAAATACGCACGTACGGTGCTCCGAGGGTTGCCGCCAGATCAATGAACCGCCGCGCGTCGCCCAGTTCCTTTGTGCGCTGCTCCGAATCGGCGACGTGCAAAACGGCCGAACTGCTTACGCACGCAATCCGCAGCTTGCTGGCGCGTATCTCTCGCTTGGTCTGTTCGATGTGTTGCGCAGCGAAGATCGGATGTGACGGCAAATTCAGGTTGCCTTCAAGACCGCGCAGTTCGATGGCCGCGAAGCCATGTTGCCCGGCAAAGCCCAGTATCTTTTTCCAGTCCCAGCGGGGACAGGCCAGGGTCGAGAATGCCAGCCGCAACCGGGGCTCTTTTCCTGCGCGTGCAATCATCGGAGCTAACGCGGCGAGTCCCTTTAGAAATTGCCGCCGGCTGCCAATCATCGCGTCAGAGCTCTCCCCTCTTCATCTGCTGCACAGCATAATCGCAGGCTCGCGCCGTCAGTGCCATATAGGTGAGTGATGGATTCACGCATGACGACGAAACCATGGCTCCTCCATCGGTGATGAACAGGTTCTTAACGTCATGCGCCTGATTGTAGGAATTGAGCACCGAAGTCTTTGGGTCCCGGCCCATCCGGGCTGTTCCCATTTCATGAATCGAAAAACCCGGTGGATCGTCGTCCATGAAGGGCTCGATGTCGCGTGCTCCCGCCGCGGCAAGCATCTCCGCCGCTGCAATCGACATATCCTTCCGGATCGCGTACTCGTTCTCGCCAAATGCGCAGTGGATCTTCAGCACTGGAATTCCCCATGCGTCCACCGTCTCTTTGTCGAGCTCGGCATAGTTGTCGTGGTTGGGCAAACATTCGCCGTACCCGTTAAAGGTGAAACGCCACGGCCCGGGCCGGCTCAGAGATTTCTTGAACTCGGGTCCAAATCCTGTTTGCGCAATTCCCCGCTCCCATCCTTGACGATGTCCTCCGCCCTGGAAACCATATCCTCGCAAGAACTCGAGCTGCTTCGTCTTCACGTTTCGAAATCGCGGAATGTAAATCCCGTTGGGCCGTCTTCCGAAGGCAACCTTGTCTTGACCACCGGGAATAAACGCACCCGCTCCGCCGCCCTTCACATGATCCATCAGGTTGTGACCAAGCTCTCCGCTCGAGTTGGCCAGCCCATGTGAAAACTCCGACGTAGCCGAATTGAATAGGATGCGCACCGATTCAAGCGCTGAGGCGCACAGGAAAATCAGCTTGCCACGAACTTCCGAAATCGCGCGTGTCTTCGCATCGATCACCCTTACGCCGGTCGCTCGTCGCGTGCGCCTGTCAAAGCTGACGCTGTGCACAACGCTGTGCGGGCGCAGCGTCATACGTCCGGTCTTTTCCGCCGCGGGCAAGGTGGCGTTGAGGCTGCTGAAGTACGATCGCGTGATGCATCCTCTTTCACACGGACCGCAGTAGTGGCAAGCCGCCCGTTCGCGATGATCCTTGGTGAGAATCGCCACACGCCCTATGGTCAGGACGCGCTCTCCGCCGAAATGTTTCGCAATCGCATCCCGGACTGCCGTCTCTGCGCAGTTAAGCTGCATTGGCGGCAGGAATTTACTGTCGGGCAATTGTGAAAGTCCCAGAGGCTCTCCGCTGATTCCGATGAAATCTTCCACGTAGTCGTACCACGGCGCGATATCTGCGTAACGGATAGGCCAATCAATCGCGATTCCCTGGCGAAGATTGGCCTCAAAATCCAGGTCACTCCATCGATAAACCTGGCGGCCCCACATGATGGAGCGCCCACCCACCTGTCGGCCCCTTATCCACCGGAACGGCTTGCCCGGCTCGGTCGTGTAGGGATGCTCTTTGTCGCTTACAAAAAACTTTGCCGACCACTCATCGCAGGCGTAGCAGGTGCTCTGAATCGGCTGATCTTCCAGTTGCCGATGGCGATCCCGCATTCCCCGAAATTTAACCTCCCACGGCGGAACATGCTCGACATAGTCTTCCTCGGGAACAATCGAACGCCCAGCCTCGAGCACGAGCGTTCTTAGCCCCTTCTCGGTTAATTCTTTTGCGGCCCAGCCGCCCGTCATTCCGGAGCCGATCACAATCGCGTCGTAGGTGGTTTCATCCCTCACTAGTTTTCCCCTTCCTCCCTGCTGGCCCGGACGTCAACGCAACCGTCGAAGCGACCAGGAATAATTTGAAAATCCAGTTCCCGAGTGGCCCCGGCTTCGGATGTGTAGTAACCCATCAGAGTCAGACCTCGCAGCATGTAGTAGAAGTTCTTCTTCGGCTGCGGGGGTGAATCCCGGTATTGGCGGGCGTGATTTTGAAGTGCGTCGGCCTCCTCGCTCATTTGCTGCCCCAGAACTGTCAGAATCTGTGTCTGCTGACCGGGTGAGGAATCGACAAAGTTCCTTCCAAACAATGCCTGCGTGCGGACGTCCACATCGGCCAGCCCATTCAAAAAATGAGTCCGCTCCTCCGCGTCGTACCACTCCGTCACAATCAGATCGATGAACTCGGCTACGCGAACGTCGGTAGCGCCCGGTGTGTCGGTCTTGGGAATGATGAGCTCTGCAATTGCCGTTACGGTTGCGCGTTGGTGTAGATCCAACGTGCGCACCGTGGTCTGCGTTCCGAGCAGCGCCCGCGCTTCACGAAGCGCTGCCAACAGATTACCTGGCGCCAGTTGGAGCGCCGCGCCCGTCGCCAGCAGCCGTAGCGCATCACGCCTGTTCATATAAACAGATCCTCAGTCCGCGCATCGTATTTTATAGCCTCCAACCCGGTCAATCTCCACTCTGATCGACAGATCGGGGTTTTGTCTCCCATAAAACCACGCACACCCGGCGTAGGCAACATGTGTCCATTATCCTCGACCGGCGGCTTCAAGGCGGGCGTGAAGTTAAAAAAGCACCAGAACGGATTGACGAACGGATTAAAAACCGGGACTGGACAGATGGGACAACGGTTCCAACCGCATATCTTGGGGCTGTGGGCGGTGCGGCTGGAAGCCGGTGCCCTTCTCAAAGTCATGCCATCATATCTGCAAAGCTCGCGCAGTCCTGCACCGGACGACCCTTGCGAAGCCCCCCGCAGGGGTTTAGACCTGCTGTTCGAGTAACCCATCCAATTCCTGCCCGACCGCCTCAAGTGCTGCGAGTGCTGCAAGTGCTGCAGACGCAGGTTGTTTTATGCTACGTGTGGCGGTAAACTCAGCGGTCGGGCCGTTGCAACAAGCGAGCTGTTCCCGGCAGGCCCTGATTTCTGCGCAATGCCCCCCACAACCGTAAGCATCGGACAAACGATTTCTCATTACCGGCTGGTGCGCAAGCTGGGCGCCGGAGGGATGGGAGTAGTGTACGAAGCGGAAGACCTGATCCTGGGCCGGCACGTGGCACTCAAGTTTCTTCCGGATGACGTCGGCGAGGACGCGCAGGCTCTGCAGCGCTTGCGCTGGGAAGCGCGTGCCGCTTCCGCCCTGAACCATTCCAACATCTGCACGGTTTACGAGATTGAAGAAGCCGCCGGTCAGAGTTTCATCGCCATGGAGTTGCTGGAAGGGAAGACCCTCGGCGAGGTCATGCGTGGCCGCCCCCTGCCTCTGGAGCAGGTGCTGGACTCGGCGATCCAGATTGCGGAAGCGCTCGATGCCGCGCACACAAAGGGCGTTCTGCACCGCGATATCAAGCCCGGGAACATCTTCCTGCTCCAACGCGGCCCGATCAAGGTACTGGACTTCGGAGTGGCCAAGTCCATGCTGGAGCGTCGCGTGGCGCAAGCCATCGATGCGCCCACGTCGGCGCTGGCAGTGACACCATGGGGGCCTGACGACGGCGGCCAAACGGTGGGCACGGTGAGCTACATGTCGCCGGAGCAAGCGCTGAACAAAGAACTGGACCCGCGCAGCGACGTTTTCTCTCTGGGCGTGGTGTTGTACCTGATGGCCACGGCCCGACTGCCCTTTGTCGGCGAGACTGCGATGGAGACCTTCGATGCCATCCTGCACCGAACACCCCAGGGGCCGGCACAATTGAACACTGAGGTCCCGCCAGAACTCGAGCGCATCATCAACAAGGCGATGGAAAAGGATCGCGACTTGCGCTACCAGTCGGCGGCGGAAGTGCGGGCCGATCTGAAACGCCTGAAGCGCGACCTGGAATCGGGACCGCTGCGGGCCTGGAGACAGACGGCGGCGCCGCCGCCCACAGGGCGAAGGCTTTCTGATCGAATCATGGTTCTGGGCGCCATCGCGGTGGCGGCGACCGCCGTGACCCTGACCCTGTGGCTGCGGTCGCCGGCCACGCCCGCACGGGTAGTGGCCTCGCTACAGTTAACCAGGGACGGCCTGCCCAAGTCCTCGGTGGTCACTGACGGCGCCCGCATCTATTTTTCAGAAGAGAAAAGCGGGCAGTTCGGGCTGCAGCAGGTATCAGGGGTGGGTGGGGAAAGCGCGCCCCTGGAGACGCCTCTGGCTGGCACCGATATTTATGACATCTCTCCGGATCATTCGGCGCTGCTGATAGCCAGCGAGGTAGGCGGCACCCAAACCGAGACGCCGCTGTGGCAACTGCCCATTCCGGCCGGCTCGCCGCGCCGGGTGGGTAATGTGTTTGCCCACGCCGCCACCTGGACTCTCGATGGCCAGTCCATTTTGTACGGCAACGGTTCCAACCTGTACATGATCCGGGCGGATGGCAGCCAGGGACGCAAGTTGACCACGCTTCCTGGTGCGGCCATGAACTTGCGTTTCTCTCCCGACGGCCGTCGCATCCGCTTCACGCTGCAAGATGCCGAGAAAAACATTTCCGCGTTGTGGGAAGTGCAAGCCGACGGCAAGAGCCTTCGTCCGGTACTTCCAGCGGGATGGAACCAGCCTTCGCAAGAGTGCTGCGGAAACTGGACGCGCGATGGCAAGTATTTCTTTTTTGAAAGCTCGCGGGGCAGCAGCCATGACATCTGGGCGCTGGCGGAAACGAGTTCGCTGCTGAGCGGGCGCCGCGATGCTCCGCAGCAGCTGACAGCCGGGCCGCTGGCCTTTCTCTCTCCCGTTCCCGGCAACGATGGCAAGAAGTTGTTCGTAGTGGGACAGCAGTTGCGGTTTGAGCTGCAGCGCTACGATCATAATGCGCGTCAGTTTCTGCCCTATCTCACTGGGATTTCTGCCGGCGAACTGGACTTCACCCGCGATGGACAGGGGTTCACCTACGTAAGATATCCCGACCACACCCTGTGGCGCAGCAAGCTGGATGGCAGCGATCGCTCGCAGCTCACCTATCCTCCCCTGCAGGTGCATCTGCCACACTGGTCGCCCAACGGCAAACAGATCGCCTTCATGGCCTCACAGCCGGGCCAGTCGTGGAAGCTATATCTCATCTCGTCCCAGGGAGGCACCCCCCAGCCGTTGACCGACGAGCAGGTAAACGAGAGCGACCTCAACTGGATGCCCGACGGCAAATCGCTGGTATACGGCCACATGCCCTGGCTGCAATACGCCAGTTCATCCGAGTCGGGGATTGAGATCCTCGACCTGGACACACGGCAAATTTCGCCCGTGCCTGGCTCCCAGGGCCTTTTCAGTCCGCGGGTATCGCCGGATGGACGCTATCTGGCGGCGTTGAGCGCGGACTCCAAGAAGCTGATGCTATATGAGTTCGCGACCCGGAAATGGTCTCAACTGGCGCAAGCCACCTTCGCCTATGACAATTGGTCGCATGACAGTCGCTATGTTTACCTGGAAGATTACAGCCAGGGAGACGACATCGTCCGGGTGAGCGTGCCTGGCGGACTATTGCAGCGGCTGGAAAGTGCGAAAGATGTGCCCCGAGGCTCAGACCCTTGGGCCTCCTGGCTGGGGTTGGGGGCAGACGATGCTCCTCTGCTGATGCGCGACCAAAGCAGCCAGGAGATCTATGCTCTCGATCTGCAGCTGCACTGAATCGGTCCGTAAGTTAGAGGTTGGTTGCGGGGGCCCGATACGTACCGAATATACAATTGTTGAGTTATCCGCGACATGCAATTGGCAGCCGTAGCGTTCCGCCTGATCCAAACCTTGTGTTTTGATCCCAACACTCAAATCGGCAAAGCTTCGATCACGTTGAACTCGGCTCCGGTGGATAGACGACAGGAACCAAGAAAATAGGCAAGGTGACAGGAACCAAGAAAACAGGCAAGGCGAAATCAACAAGCGATACTACGACAAGGGCCACAAGGACTATCACACTTGGGACGGCAATGAAGACCGCTCGTACCAGCGGTATCAGACCGAGCACCACCAAAGGCGTGCTTTCGTTCAGTTGAACACTCGGCAGCAGAATGGCTACTGGAACTGGCGTCACAGCAATCCGGATAACAGATAACGTAATCGCCGTTAAGCATGTGTGATCGTCGAGAGGTGGATGTCAAACGTTACGGCGTCCACCAGCCGAGGAGCAAGACTATGATTTACACGATGACTAAACCTTGCCCGATCTGCAAACAGCCAACAAGTTTAGCGGGATAAGGGGGCAACGGGATCAGGCCTTCAAGGTGAAGAAGTAGTGATTGTGCCCTTCATCGAACCTCTCCCCAACTACTCTAAGACCTTCCGCATCCAGAATCTGTCCATACACGTGTGATCAGGCGATAGCGCTTCGAACCCCTCATCTCCAGGCGCTCTGGTGGCTGGCCGCCGCCATCACGCTCATTGTTCGCAGTGGAAGGTCGTCTTACAGGTAGGAATCACAGGCAGGAGATGCAGGTTGCATTTTACGCGTGAGGTTAGCTAACGATTGATGGCGAGCTGCCAACCATACGGGAGGTAATCCGCTCTCGGCCGTCATTCGCGGTTAGCACTCCACGGCCACAAGCGGGTTGCAACTGCTTGAGGCAGGCGGGTCTCGGCGTTCTGCG